>Ga0307963_1002158_pt1 | contig 15449 bp, 12 predicted proteins | sample OrgLakmetagen594_FD_201829 | JGI IMG/M metagenome (GOLD analysis project Ga0307963, IMG submission 201829) | Saline water microbial communities from Organic Lake, Antarctica - #594 | ecosystem: Environmental > Aquatic > Non-marine Saline and Alkaline > Saline | place: Antarctica: Organic Lake...
AAGCAAGGTGGATGGAATTTTTGTCCAGGTTTCCGTTTGTAATTAAGTACACGCCAGGGAAGACACATGTGGCAGATCCGGTCAGCCGCAACCCTCTGTTGTATGAGGAGGAAACACCCACGGAAGTTATCTCTGTCGTCAGAAAAAACCTTACGGTTGAAATTTGCGGTTGAAGCGGTTGAAATGCGGTTGAAAGTATTTCAATCGCTATTTCAACCGCATTTCAACCGCTTCAACCGTGATATCATGCTATATGCCAGCTGGTAATCAGGGCCATCATGTTATGTGACATAAAATCAGGACATTTACGCATTTACACATTATGGAAGTTGCAGCTTTTTTCAGATCAACCATTTACTTTTGTCCATTGTTATCATAACAATGATATAATATCATTCATGCCAAACAGGGCAGTTTTCCAGCCTGGTGTTGGAGTGTTGATCATGAGTCATAGTCGGACTATTGGGCCTACTTAGTAAGGCAGATCATCTGATGATCATATTTTGGTCAGGCTGTAGTTCGCCATCAATATATGATTTACCGTAAACTGTCATTTGCAGTGACTGCAAACAACTTATAACTTGAACTTACTTGAATTTGAATTAAATATCTAGCTAAACTTTGACCTTCAAGAGCTTCAACTAAAAGAAATTGTACAGCACTACAAGCAGCCTGAGCCTGAGGCCACAGTGTGTGCTCGTTTAAAAAGGGCAAGAGCATACAATGGTTACAATGGTTACAATGGGAGGTGACTTTGAGCCAGGTTCCAGGTTGTTTGGCTGATTGGCTGCTGACTGGTCTCGGCCAGCCACAAATAAATCCATAAGCTCAGAAAGAAAAAGAAAAAGGCTATTGTTCTGCTGAGAAAGGAAATCATGAACAAGTAGGTTGGAATGGCTCTAGAGGGCTTTGTTGTATGCTGCTGGCAAAATCAAAATGCGATGCATGGTTGTAGCAGTAGCAGTCGCAATAGTAGTTGTGGTAGAAGTAGTGGTAGTAGTTTTGGATAGCGAAGAGATGCTTGAAGAAAATTAGGGAAACATTCAGAAAGCAACAAGTCTTAACAATGAAGTTTGTATGGTGATAAGGTACCGCAAAACAAAGAATAGCATGAGGTCACTATGGAGTCAAAAAATATGTTAGAAAGAAGTTTACCTTTTTCCCCCAATTCCTTGCATATGCATCTTTTGACCTGTATAATCATTTCAGCGCCTTGCGTATTCCAAAAAGCTACTATCATGGCTTTTTTTGCTTGTTAGTTTGATGCTTGGGAACAGTGAAGTGTAATTTTAATACACAAAGGATGTGTAACATAATGGAGGTCGTGCCTTTTTTACTGATACTCGTCACATTGAACTATGTTGGTTGATTGATGTTGAAATTTTATTTACAACGCCTGTCTACAAGCTGGTAGTAACAATATTAATTGCAGTATATACATATATTTTGTTGCTTATTGGCATGAGGTTATTCGATACAGGAGTATAACAAGAGGGAATGGTAACTTACGCTGTGTCATAATGTAACAGAACTTCTCCTAACCTTCAGATCACCTAACAGACTATAAAAGACTCTCCAGGTTTTATCAGAGTTTTGAAGTAGTCTTGAGCTGATATTATGCTATCGCTGCAGGCACAGGCTCGGGACCCGGGTACTTCATTTAACAATGGATACAATAGGGGGTGAACCTCAGTCAGGTTGTTTCGGTGATCGACTGGTCTTGGCCACCATAAATAAATCTATAAGCTTGAAAAAAAAGAACGTACATTGCTTTGTTGTGACAAAGAAAAAGGATTCAAAGTAATGGAATTAGCAAAACAACCCATAAATTATTAAATATTTAAGCCAGGGTCGAGTCTATCTTGAGCAAAGGCTGGAAACAACACTTCTGACTGGCATTTCTCCTTCAATTCTCTCTCTCTCTCTCTCTCTCTCTCTCTCTCTCTTTCTCTCCCTCTCTCTCTCTCTCTCTCTCCCTCTCTCTCTCCCTCTCCCTGTCTCTCTCTCTCTCTCTCTCTCTCTCTCTCTCTCTCTCTCTCTCTCTCTCTCTCTCTCTGCTGTTTCTCAAATCCAACTTACTTAACACACTGACATATACTATACCACGCACACGCTAGTTGGCTGCCGTGCCTTTCCTCCCCAGGGCTGGGGAGTTTACTCAACCATCTGGCTGAGCATTAGTCTACTGAACTAATTAAAATAAGAAAATGCCATCTGCAAAAAACTGGCTTTTCCAGCTTATTGAATGAGGCTCGGCAAAATATCCTCAACTGAAAAACCAACTAACCAAATCACACAAATTGTCACTGCCAACAATTGGGCGTGACATCCAGCTTGAGATTGTTGTAGATGTATGGTCCACCCACTCTCAAAAAGATGGTGTGGAGGGTAACGGAGGCTCCTTGAAGGGTGGAGCAGAGGCTGTTCCTGCCTGTGCGGCGCTCAGCTGGTTCTGCGGTCTAGTGTCCTCGCAGTACTTGACCTCGATGAATGTCACGTTAAAGAATGCTGAGATTTTTGGGTCGATGCTGTCTGGGGAAGGTGGTATTGGCACTTTCTAGTTTATGGAGGCACGTGTGCTTGCAAGGCGCCATGTTATTGGATAGATACCAAGACTTGAGGTAGGTGACCGGGATTAGTTCGGATGATTTTGTATGATTTGTTGTTTTTTGTATTCTTTAGCAAGCCAGTAGATATTACGGAAGGGATTTCCCTCAGGGTCAGCTGTTTTGATGGAGATATCAGCAGCGTCGGAGTAGGTTGTGATTGACTTTCTAGCAAGAGAGTCAGCATATCAATTGCCTATAATACCTGCGTGGGATTTGACATTGTGGAAATGAATGGGTGATGGTGACTGGTGGAAAATGGGTTTTCCATCATGGGGGCTTGTCTTGATCCGAAGACGCAACCAACAACCAGTTGTGCTGAGTATGGGCTCGTAGTGCTAAGAGTGACGTGTTGGCGCAGCTGCGTTTTTTGTAGGGGAACTCTTTCTGCTCTTTGGGTTGTGTTGGAGTTGGTTTGGGCGCATTAGTCATCGCAGTGGCCTGACTAACTCTTAGCTTCCCTAGGGTTGTATGTTGAGTGCCTTGCGGTGGTGTAGCTAGACGTGCCCTCGATCCCTTGCACAGTACTCTTAACTAGCCCTGTCTTCCTAAACCTTGTTTTTTACGTAGGCACCAAAGTACGCAGGCTTTCCTTCTTTCTTTCTTTCCCGTGCTTGACCTTATCATACATGTTTTGCCCTTCTTCTCATCAACCTGGTTGTCACCCCTACTTTATTTAACCTCTTCCAGCCTGCCCCTCTTGCTCCCTTTATCAACGTTCAGTTCATTTTAACCTCGTAGTAGGGAGATTTCTATCTTCCCCTTGACCTATGTAATTTGCCAGCAACACTGAGTCTTATACTTTGCAGTGACGGTGCTTTGATCTGACATATGAGGCTGAGACAGACGAAATATAGTGCTTGGTTATGTCACTTGGTGATTGTTTTATATGTGTACAAGTGCGGCACTCACAAAGAAAGTGCATGGCACTGTCTTATTATTAGCAAGGTTTGTTATGACCATGTTTGGAAACACCCCTGTTTGTACTTCTCATTGAAGTTACGATTTCTAAATACCTAGAGGTCACAAATGCCTGAAATTGCTATCTTTTTCTACTTACAAAGAATGCAGTTTGGTAGCTTGATAGGAAATGCTGAATTACATTGGTGGACTCCAATAAAGAAACCATTACTAAGTATGCATTGATCAAAAAGCTTTTTAATCACACTGAGAAGTTGCACAGTGTCATAGCAAATCACTATCACTGCAAAGTATAAGACTCAGCACAACAATCTATAACCAAATCACACGAATCGTCACTGCCAACAATTGGGCGTGACAACAGCTTTTAAACGTAAAACAGTAAAGAAAATTAATTGGGAAGGAATAAAGAACATCCAGCGTACTACATAAAATGTATTTCATAAACAAGCAAAGAGATACCTTAAAATTCTATAAACCCTAAGCACATCCAGCGTATGTAAGTTACAAGCAGTGAAAAGTACAGGATCAGATTAGCATACTAGCACCATGCAAGAGTTTTACAACTCATTTTTCATATCTTATTCCATCACGTCCCAACATTTACGCACTGGTGACTAAGATACGCTTGGGCTCAGCTGGTTTGGACTTCTGCTCTTTAGGCCTGCAAAGGCAATGGAGAGGGTTGGAAGGTGATTAAGGATCTTGATTAATACAATTTAAGATGCTGGTGCTGAATTTCAGGGCATTTCTTTAGCAGTATGTAGTCAGTAGAAACAAGGAGTTCTAAAAGATTTATTCAGGCACAGGCTACTTTACAAGATCAATCCCATAGAGGAAAGCAGCAGCGTCTTGTCCACTTACACATCAACTGTGAGCACTCCGTTTGTCAGCTTGGCAATGATACCCTCCTCCTTGGCATCATCTGGCAGCGCAAATGATCTGCACATGCAAATGAATTGCAGAGAAATATTGAAAGGCAGATCTTACCTTCAGCCCTTTTTAATCGTGTTGAAAATGCAAAACATTCTCATGCACCGACATCATCTACTCCAATCTCCCATCGCCACTTCCTGATCTGCTTGAGAAACATAGACTCAAACACCACCCACCTCGTAAAGCTGCAGAAGGTGCGCTCGCTGCGATGAACGCGTGTGCCGGCACACTCCTCTGTTTGCTGTCCTCCGCCCTTCTTCTCACTTAACACCTTCAGCATGCCGTCTTGGAACTCGATGCGCACGTCATCAGGCGTCAGGCCAGGAGCGTCTGGCAAGGGGTTTGGAGTTGTTCAGATTTAGTGACATATTGGACAACAAGGAGAGAGGTTGAAAGGAATGAGAAATGCTGTGAGTCACGCCCTCTACTAGCAAAATATCCAAGTAGCATGTCTTTATAACAACAAGCACACCTTCCAAAACTAGCACTTCCCCCATGCACACCTGCTGTGATGGAGTAGTGGTTTGGATGTTCCACGACGTCCATGGGGTGGAAGGAAGGAGCAGTGACGTGGTCCAGCGTGGTGTTGGGTTTCCTGTCACGGCCGCGCCCACTCACGATGTAGGGGGAAAAAGCGCGGGACAGCTGCAGTGCACGAGAGTGTGCGCAATGCGAAGAATGGGATTGAGGGATTAGAAGAGGGCAGTACTTCAAGGTTCTGCATGTCTGGAACATTCATCTTCCAGCGTGAGTGCAAACCTGGTTGCTTGTGCACTTGATGCTAGCAACATGACTGCTTTTGTTCCAGGGAATCACTTGCACGCAAATATGCAAGCCCATATGCATCGCAAGTAGTGCAAATCTGAGAAAATGTAGGGAAACACTTGAGCTCTCACCTCGCGCTCCAATCCTGTCAGGTAGGGATCGTTGAAGAGACCTAGTGCCATTATTGGTGTTTGCTGTGTGCGTTTGGGACTGCGTTAGCTTTTGGGCTACGTGTACGCGCTTCGTAAATCGATTTGTAAACTTTCGCAAATCTTTATATTTAGCTGCAATTTATACCGTGGACATCGAAGCTCCTGCACTGTTCTGGAAATTTCTGACCACCTTCCAGCCGCTTCGAGGTTCAATTTAATCAATTGCATCCATTTAAATTCAATCATTATTAAATGAACGTACAAGAGTCGATTCAACTTCAAAGTCTCAAAATCCGTCACAAGGACACACAACAACAATCCAGACGTCTTTAACTCTACGGTGATGCAGCATTCATTCTACTGCATGTTGTCAACTGTCTGTCCTAGATGTCTTTCCTCTCTCATTCATCACTTGCTGGTCTGCACGGGCACATCTCGCTCCTGCGATGTGACCTTAATGCGCTTGGGCTGCTCGGCCGCGGGCTTGGTCTCCTTGGGCCTGTGTTATGTTGTGCAGAGTAAGGGGAGAGAGTTTGATGTAAACTGCTGCCTCATCAGCTGGCTTTGCTTTGCGCTTGAATACGGGAATGACAATAAGAGGGGCAGCAGCAAGCACCTATCGCCTAGAAGTCGGCCAAAGCCTTCTGGCGTGTGCTCTCTGTGCAGTTCATTTTACATGTGTGTGCATGGTTGCATGCATTTGCACAAATGTGCGCGTATAATGTGCGCCTGTTTATGTGCACGAGTGTGTGTATTAAAGTCTGCACATAATAATGTACACATTTGCGCATTTGCGTGCACATGCTTAAATGCACGTATGTGTCCCACGAGCGACTTGTATGAGCCATGCTATAATGCTTAAGTTTTGACTCACGAGCCCATTCTCAGACAGTTGTGCATATCCGTAAGGTGCAACCGCTGAACGGTGCGGGTTATTCAATTGCTTTCCTGTTTCTATCTGTCAAGGAATTAACATTAACCTATGCACATACTATCTGTGCAGTACTCGCAAAAATGAAGCATGATCACAACGAATTACACATTATGATTTGTACTCACACATCGACCGTTAGCACGCCATTCACGAGCTTGGCGTTGATGCCCTCCTCCTTGGCATCAGTAGGCAGAGCAAAGGACCTGCGTTTGTCCGCATGGACAAGGAAATCCTGGTCTGAGATCTGTCTGTGAGGGGAAGAGGATAGTTGGTACATAGACGCCCCTATAACAAGCACTGAAAAGAAAAGCAGGCCTTTAAAACCACTCCCCATATTTAACAAGGGAAAGAAAGTCATTTGGGTACCGAGTACCGTAAAACTCCTTTACCAGCAGATAAAGAGGCCGTGTCAGGGGGTAAACCAACAGAATGTGGGTATGGGTGTGAGCGTGGAGGTGCATGCCTGCCTGAATCTGGTGCGTTCACGCACGTTAACACCAGCCAATCAACAAGACTGCAAAACTTTGCTGTCGTACCTGGAAAAGCGGTTGAACGTACGCTCGCTGCGATGCGTTCGGTAGCCTGCCACATCCTCAGTCTTTCTACCCTGCGGGCATGATAAGGCACAATTGGAGTATGCACTCAGTTGATTTTACAACAAACTTATAAAGTATGAGGTGCAATTAAGTTGGTTCTATGCTACAGTTCGCTGTAGGCTTCGTCATTACACCAAGGCTGCCGTGGAGAGAGATCAAAACCAAAGACACGCTGGAACCAAAAATGGGCTGCAGGCCCTCATAAAAGCAAAACAACGCAAAGAAGCAAGCGGCAAGTCCATAAGTCAGATCCAAGCAAGCTCAGTCCACAAGTCAAAGCACAAGCTGAGGGGGGGGGGGCGGGAAAAACAACCCGAGCAAAAGCAAAGGCATGAAATGAATGCCTAAAGCGAGAGTACACAGCACTTTATGCAAAGTGCCTGCCAGAGCTCAGCCTACACTCACTACGCAAGAGCACCAGTTCTACAGCTGAAGCAGAAAATTGATTATTTTGCAAGGACACAAATTTATTCTGTGTGCAATAGCCATCACCCCTTACAGTATAACTTCCTTTATGCATTTTCCTACCAGTTCTGTGCTGTAACTGGCTACAATAATTTTTGTATGCGTGCAGCCTTACTGCCATCAATGAACAAGGAACCTAATCAGTTGGACAGCTTGACATCGTCATATATACCTGAGTGGACTTCTCTCCCGACACGACTAGATTGCCGGCAGTGACTTCCACCTTCACGTCATCAGGTGTCATGCCAGGGGCGTCTGCGTGGGAATTTCATGCACACCAAATGGAAAGACAACATCAAAATTGAAAAATACCGGTATTGTCGCAAGCTTGTCACGCCCAATTGGCGATAGCAACGAATTGTGTGACAAGCAAGCGACTGGTTTTCCAGTTTAGGTGATTGTCTAGTCTTGTTCGATAAACTAAGGAGCCAGTTAATTGTAGACAGCATGCTATGGTTTAATATTATAGCGCTATTCTTATAGCTCAACAATTTGCTGAGTTCAGTGTGTAACACTTGAACTCCAGTGTTTGAGGTGAAGCAAAGTGATTATTCTCATATCACTCGTGCTTTTTATCCATGTCCCTCCCCAGTTTCTCCATCTTTTTTTTACTTGGTCCTCTCACTGCCATTCCTCCTTAGCATAAATTTTCTATCTTTCTATTTATTTGTATGCCTTTTCATGTATACATATATATTTTTTCCCTTTTCCGGGCAGTTGTGATCCGGCCTTGTAAATAATCCATCTCACGATGCAAACATAGTAGAACTGCTTAATTCTCAGCCAGATGGTCGAGGAAACATCCCAGCCCTGGAGAAGAGAGGCGCGCCAGCCGACTAATGTATGTGTTATAGTTTATGTGTTATAGTGTATGTCTGTGCTAAGTCAGAAGTGCTGTTCCCGGCTTTGCTTGTGAGAGACTAGATCCCGATTGAAAAATCAACACTAAACATGTTATTATCAGCTGAGTCTTGTACTTTGCTGTGACAGTGATTTTGATTTCACAAGCTCATACTTGTTTTAAGAGACCGCTATCAACCACAAGCGTTGCTTCTTTGCTACAAGGCACAACTAGCAACCCCAAAAAGCATAAGCATCGCACCTGCCACGATGGAGTAGCGGTCAGGCATTTCAATCTGTAGGTTGCGAAAGGAAAGGTTGGAAAGACAGAGGGTGAGTCCAGGCAAAATTGTAACGCACCCTGCTGATCAGCGCATATCAGCTGTTCTACCATATTCAGCATGAAGGCATACAACAAGGAAAATAAGGTACCTATGTATGAAGACATTTATGTGTTTGAGGGTTGCTGCATATTATTTCATTTGCTTCTGTGCCGCACAGCACAACCAAGGCAGAAAAGGTTTGTTGCATGCCATACCAAACTCACCACGTCCATAGGGTGTGTGGTGGCGCCCATCGTGGCCAATGGGCCCGTGGCCATGCCTCCGGGAGTGGCACGAAAGTATGGGCCCATGGCTTGAGACACCTGGTCGTAAAGGGTGCAAGGAGAGCTAGCAAATGCGTTAGGGTGGATAAAGAGAGGGCAGAGAAACAGCACGCGAAAAGACGTCGACGGACGTGCAATTGCTGCGACGGAAACAAAACAAGGAAATATCAGCGATTAACGTCAGCTTACAAAGGAAGTGCGCACCCAACCACAGTGCCAGATCGCTGTTACAGCAAGGGCATAAAGAGCAATGCTGCAGAAATGGGGACGCCACTGGTAAAGCACAGTCTGAATAAAGCTCTGAATTCTTTTATATGCCTTAGTTGGTTAAAGATTGTGTCGTGTCTATTCCATAGCTTTGCACACATTCAGTGTCATGTCAAGGCAGTGGAGCAGGGCATTTCCTTTCGTTCTGACGTCATCATAGGTAGAAGATGTCTATCTCGGTGCGATGTTTTATTTGTCATCACACAGCCCTCGACCATAGAGTGGTTTCAGCTATGCGAAACAAAGGAGAGCTGTGCACCTCCAGGATGCCTCAACATGCAGTTTCAGACATCCTTGAGGTGCACAAATTGCTCTGTTGTTGGGGAAAACAACACGTCAGATCGTTGCCTATTACGCTCCTCTTCTTTCCACAGATGAGCCAATCTCGTATCCCTTCTCGTGCACACTTTGATTATGACATAACAAGTGCCACTGCATCACAATCGCTCACCGCGCGATCAATGTCCGTGATACCAAAAGGGTCAGAGAAGAGGGAGAGCGCCATGTTTTTTCTTTAAGCAGGTTAATTTTATTTAAACAAGTAGCAATTGTTTTGGATTTCCAACCCAACTTTTGACCACCCGAAATCTAGCTCGTGCTTGAATCGTTCGCGTTATGACTATGTAGGAGGTTGTAAGCTTGTAAGTTTACTCCACTATAGATGGACGGTCCGAAGGTTCTAGACCATAATATGTGTGAAATTACACATCGAAATAAAACAAGGATTTATTAGATTTACCTGTTTTCCGGAATTTGTACAGCAATTCACATCGCTTTCTAGATGAGTAGCAAGTTCATCCCCCTGTTCTTCCCGGACTTTGTCCAGCAATTCCCACACCACCTCAGAGCTCTCCAGCCAGAAAGTACTGGCTGTAGGGTGCCTGAAAGCTTTCAAGGTCTGTCCTGGCCAGCACTGTTCCCTTTGACAGTACTTGGGGCGCTCACAGGCCTACTCTGTTCGTGTACGCTGTACATGGACCGGAAGCAACATAAGGGCACCGTCCATGCTTCGTGGATTACAGGCTTCCTCTTTTTTGGGTGTGTGTGTGCGTATTTTGCCAAGTCAACACGAATCAATTCTGCACGTCGTCTTTCTGTTCGTCGCACTCACAGAATCCCAACACAATGCTGCCTTTCCCTTCCTTTTTGCCTCACCTTGTATTGCGCACGGTCCGTGGAGTTTCTGCCATTCAGTTGACTTTTGCTGCTGTCAATTATCTAATTTTGCGAGAGTGAACCCGCGTGGTTGGCATTCACCACGAGCTATTACTCCACCACGACGAAACCTCCTGCTACATCCACGCATTTTAACTCTTCACATTTTTTTCTCATTTGCAATACCCCACCGTATCCACTGAAACCTACCAAGTCCATCGCAGATCACTTTTTCCACCCCCACTGCTAAATTCAGGCTCATGAACGTCACGGCCACAATGAGCCACTGTGTGTTGTCTGACGTGCACTCAAATATGGGCACACTGTGGCGCGCGATGGACGTGGGATGTACGGGAGCAGCGTGCGTCAGTTGCATGCACGCTGCTAGTTCTGCGATAATTCAGGTGAGCCAAGCTTGCGTCGTAGACCAGGTAAGGTGCTGTTCTGCATCGTTGCAAAATTGCGCTATTTTCCGACTAGCTAGTGCAAATAAATTGGTACAGCTCGGGCAAGTTCTTGCAGTCGTGCTGATGAGACTTTTGTGGTTTGTGTGAATTAAAGAGACTGGTGCACAAGCAAATGAGGTGGGCGCTGCGCATGTGGTTTGTTTGTGAAGTCCCTGCCAAGGATGCCGGATGTACATCGTATTTAGGTACGTGTAGGTATAGGCCCTATATATGTGGTTTGGGCCAATCTTGTGTATGTTCCACACTGCAATATTAGTTACCTGAACAAGCCTCAACATGCACACATGATGTTATGAAGAAATGAAGTTTGTGAAGAAGTGAAGTCTGTGAAGAAGTGCCCGGAATGACATCAAATTCCCTCCCGCAGAAACGAAGCTTGTTAATTACCATGTCAAGGCTCGTGCGTGCTGGAAGAGAATCGAGGGGGAATTGGGGCACTAAGATTGTAAAGGAGGGCTGTCGTTGCATGTGCATCATTATTTGTTTTGCACGCACCCATTGCTTGCATTGCGTTCATGTCATTTTTTTTCGCACGTGCATCTCTTGCTTGCGGTGCATGCATATAAATTTCTTTTGCACGCACCTGCTACTTGCAATGCATGCATGCCATTGTTTTCGCACGTACCTGGTGCTTGAGATACATGCATGTTCCTTTTACACATACCTGTTACTCTCAATTCGTGCATCTGTTTTTACACGTACCTAGTACTCACAAGGCATGCATGCCATTCTTTTGGCACGTACCTGGTGCATGGATTAGGTGCATCCCTTTTACACGTACCTGCCAGGTGTTGCTCTCAATAATTTGTGCATGCCATTCTTTTGGCACGTACCTGGTGCATGGAATAGGTGCATTCCTTTTACACATACCTGTTACTCTCAATTCGTGCATCTGTTTTTGCACGTACCTAGTACTCACAAGGCATGCATGCCATTCTTTTGGCACGTACCTGGTGCATGGAATAGGTGCATCCCTTTACACGTACCTGCCAAGTGTTGCTCTCAATAATTTGTGCATGCCATTCTTTTGCCACGTACCTGGTGCATAGAATAGGCGCATCCCTTTTACATATACCTGCCAGGTGTTACTCTCAATTTGTGCATGCCATTCGAACACACCTGGTGCTTGATATATATGCAGGCAATGAAAGGAGCAAAGGCCCCCCAAAGACGGCGCAAGCTGAACGCAATGATTGTGCTGGGGCTGAACCTGGGGCTCGTTGGCGCTGCCATCATTGGAAATGTGCTGGTGGTAAGAATGTGTTGGTGGTGAAGGTGTGCTAGTGGTGAGAGTGTGCTGGGACTGAACCTGGGGCTCGTTGGCGCTGCCATCATTGGAAATGTGCTGGTGGTGAGAATGTGCTGGTGATGGGAGTGTGCTAGTGGTGAGAGTGTGCTGGGACTGAACCTGGGGCTCGTTGGCGCTGCCATCATTGGAAATGTGCTGGTGGTGAGAATGTGTTGGTGGTGAGAGTGTGCTAGTGGTGAGAGTGTGCTGGGACTGAACCTGGGGCTCGTTGGCGCTGCCATCATTGGAAATGTGCTGGTGGTAAGAATGTGTTGGTGGTGAAGGTGTGCTAGTGGTGAGAGTGTGCTGGGACTGAACCTGGGCCTCGTTGGCGCTGCCATCATTGGAAATATGCTGGTGGTGAGAGTGTGCTGGTGGTGAGAATGTGCTGGTAATGAGAGTGTGCTGGTGGTGAGGAGAAGGAGGAGCAAGCATGGTGTGCCTTTTTTGTGTGTGTGTGGGTTAATTGCATGTGTCTTAGAAGGAACCCTAGAAGGTCATCCATGCATCCTTGCATTGCTATTCTGTACCTGCTTGCGTTATCCTCCCGAACTCCACCCTTGTAGAACAAGGCTGCATAAATAAACATGAGACGTGCACGGGCATCGTCCTCTGCACGTGAGCTTGCTGACGCGTATGTGCGTACGCGTACATATTTTTGAATTAATGTGTGTGTTAGTGTGTAAGCGTGTGTGTGTGTGTGCGTGTGTGTGTGTGAATATATTAACAAAAGTGGATGGAACCTGGCACGTTGCTCTCTTTGTTGAGTTGCTGCTCCGATGCACAAAGGAAGTCGGCAAGGCAAGGAAAGACTCCAAGAAAGGCACAATTGTTGCTTGCAAAAACCTACGTGCTCCTCCCTCCCCTCCTACGTCACACTGGATGTGGCGCTACTCCCCTCTTAAATCACACTGGGTCTGTTGCTCCTCCCCTTTTAATCCACACTGGGTGTGGCGCTACTCCCCTCTTAAATCACACTGGGTTTGTTGCTCCTCGCCTTTTAAGCCACACTGGGTTTGTTGCTCCTCCCCTTTTAAGCCACACTGGGTGTGGCGCTCCTCCTCCTTAATCCACACTGGGTGTGGCGCTACTCCCCTTTTAAGCCACACTGGGTGTGGCGCTCCTCCTCCTTAATCCACACTGGGTGTGGCGCTCCTCCTCCTTAAGCCACACTGGGTGTGGCGCTACTCTTCGCCCCTTTGTTGTGCGGCTTGCTCATATATTACGGTCCCCTAGGAATAATATGTGAGAATGTAATTCAAAAAAGGTTTCCACGCTGTAATTCAAAAAAGGTTTCAATTGTACACTAAAAGCCACTCTGTTACGGCAATACTAGGGTTGGCCAGAACCATACATTTATAGTTATATACGGTGTACGTACGGTATTTTTAGCAAAGGAATCACCATACATACGGTCATATACGTTGCAGATATACGGTTCTGGCCAACCCTAGGCAATGCCTTTCACAGTGGATGAGTCCGATGGTACCCAGCACTATAGTGGCTCCTTTTCCTTAATTAATGTGGGGAGTAATGTGGGGAGTGGTTTATCACTGCCTGCGTGATTCTTTTTACACAGATCACTGCCTGTGTGATTCTTTTTACACAGATCACTGCCTGCGTGATTCTTTTTACACAGATCATGGTGACTGAGTAAATTGATTTTTTCGATATCCGACTCCCAAAGGCAGTTCTTGTTATAATAGACAATCCCCACCCTACTGCCTTGAGCGTGACTTTGCTATAAAGCTAGAGTGATACCCTGCTATTCTACCTTTTTGTTCCTCAATGCTCAAATCCACCTTTTTCGCCCAACCGCCTGTTCTGTTTTTGCCTGCACCCTCTCTGTTCATAGCCTTGTTTGAGCAGCACCGCTCAATCAATACTCATCACCCTGATTTTTGCCAACTTCCTCCGTTTCAGTCTCAGTACTCAAGGACTAGACAGCACCAATGATGTACGTGTGTACGTGTATGTGCGTGTGCGTGTGTGTGTGCGTGTGTGTGTGTGTGTGTACTTGCGTATCTTGCTCTACATTTGTACAGCTGAACTTTTCCTCACACAAGATGAGGCCTGCTGTTTTTGCCGGGAGTTCGGTACCAACAAAAGCGCCGTTTTTAATACAAATGCAGGTGCCTTGGACAAATGAAGTCATTTACGGGCTACTGGCTCTTTTGTGCGTGCCTGTGGTGGCAGTTGATCTTGCAGGTGCATGTGTGTGTGTGTGTGTGTGTGTGTGTGTGTGTGTGTGTGTGTGTGTGTGTGTGTGTGTGTGTGAGTGTGTGTTTTTGTGTGTGAGCGCGCACGGGGGAGTGCTGTTTGGGGTCAAAGTGTATATGCGTTTGTGTTTGAGTTTGCGTGGGTGGACGTCACCAATAAAACCAGGTCTTTTCAGAGTGACCAATGCTGACAAGTCCCTTACATCACAGCAACTGGCACACACACATATACACACATACACACACATTACACACACACTCCAGGTAAGTGCTGTTGCGCTGTGCCGACTGTCTAACTTACATCACAGCAACTGGCACACACACATATACACACACATGCACACACACATACACACACATTACACACACTCCATGTAAGTGCTGTTGCGCTGTGCCGACTGTTTAATATTGTGCACCTAACTACTCTGCTGCTTTGCCTTTTTCTTGTTTTTCCCGGAACACAAGACGCACTTACAACAATGAGGAGAATTGGAGTATGGACTAGCACGCTGCTAGAGAAGGGTTGCGGCACTCTTTATTACTAGCAGCACCTTGTCTAGCACGTTTGCAACAGTTTTTGGACCACAAAGTCGGTTTGTTTCTATACATTACATTGCCCATTCATCTTGTTCCCCATGTCCTTTCAGCCTGTTCCCCATTCATTTTTGTTCACCTTGTCCTTTCATCCTGTTCCCCATTCATCTTGTTCCCCGTGTCCTTTCATCTTGTTCCCCGTTCATTTTTGTTCACCTTGTCCTTTCATCCTGTTCCCCATTCATCTTGTTCCCCATGTCCTTTCATCTTGTTCCCCATTCATCTTGTTCCCCATGTCCTTTCATCCTGTTCCCCATTCATCTTGTTCCCCATGTCCTTTCATCTTGTTCCCCGTTCATCTTATTCCCCATGTCCTTTCATCCTGTTCCCCATTTATCCTGTTCCCCATGTCCTTTCATCTTGTTCCCCATTCATCTTGTTCCCCATCCATTTTTGTTCCCCATGTCCTTTCATCTTGTTCCCCATTCATCTTGTTCCCCATTCATTTTTGTTCCCCATGCCCTTTCATGCATCTTGTTCCCCATTCATCTTGTCGCGTTGCAACTGCTTCTATGCGGTGGAAGGGGCTGGATAGTTGTAATAAAATGAGCGCGCACACACACACACACACACACACACACACACACACACACACACACACACACACACACACACACACACACACACAAAACATGTA
>Ga0307963_1002159_pt1 | contig 15447 bp, 13 predicted proteins | sample OrgLakmetagen594_FD_201829 | JGI IMG/M metagenome (GOLD analysis project Ga0307963, IMG submission 201829) | Saline water microbial communities from Organic Lake, Antarctica - #594 | ecosystem: Environmental > Aquatic > Non-marine Saline and Alkaline > Saline | place: Antarctica: Organic Lake...
GTGTGAGTGTGTGTGGGTGGGTGTGTGTGTGTGTGTGTGTGTGTGTGTGTGTGTGTGTGCGGGTGTGTGTGTGTGTGTGTGTGTGTGTGTGTGTGTGTGTGTGTGTGTGTGTGTGTGTGTGATGTATGCAAAACATGCAAAAGCCGGACCTGTAGAGCTGTGGAGATCAAGATTACAGGTTGGAGTATGCATCGTAGCAACTGATTGGTTTCTTCTTGCTTCTGTATTATTGCATTGAGGTATGCTGAAGAGGGCTTGTCAGTCATCCCCCCAAAAGAGGGGTTGACTGGCTTTGACCAGAGGCTCAACAAGCTCTAATTGTGCTACAAATTCAATTAATACGATGCAGTGACGCTGTTACGCCAAAATTGGCATTTAAACAACGCTGTTCGAAGTTGGTTGAACATTTAAGCTCTACATATATTCTAAACAACATCGGTATAATAGGGCTCTTATTCCCGCTGCACGACCCAGTTGCCCATGTTCAGAAGATTCTTAAGTTGCTATTCTTTTTTTCAACCACGTCCATTTGATGGAAATAAACGGGCGATAACCACCTTTTTATTGAACCAAGTTGTAGATGTAGCTTAGCCCTCTTTGATTTTATTCGGTCGTTGGTCGTGGCAGTTCTAGATGCTTGATTTGTCTTACTGGTTTTATACAGTGCTGCAATGTACAAACAACGGTTTACCTTTTCCCCTTTCTAAGGTACTTTTGTAGTGCTACAAGTCTGTGTTGCGTTAACAAACATTTCTCACTCGTTTTAACAGTGCTTTACATATGCAGCCTAGCAGTCGCGCATTTTGACTGACGGCTTAAACGCTCAAAATGTAACCAATCAATTAAGCCACGCTATTAAAATTCATGATTGAAATAGTGCTGAATAAACCACGTCTGCGTTTCCAATGCCTGTTTATTGTTAGGCAGTTTTTGGTCAGCAAGGTGCACCAGAGCATGCGTCCAGGCCATGGCGGTCAGAGTCAATGCATTGCCAAGGCTTCCCATGGCTATCCAGAGCCTTTTGAGGCGTTGACCGTTTAATGACTGAATACACCACGCTTTTTTATTATATCAACCTCCCAGAGGTCGATATTCAAAATAATCGTTTAAACATTGTTTAATGCCTTTTAATGTCGACGCATTGAAAACGCTATTCGTGGTTTATTTACTAAAACATATTTAGTAAACCACGAACCACGCCATTGGAAACGCGCCATAAAAATAATTCAAAAATAAATGTGGAACTTGCACAGTTTAACAACATCGGAAATCAAAGAACGCACAGCATTTGCTCACTCTAATTATCACTATCGCTGATGAATAGGGGACAATGACGTCGAGTGCTCATTGAACCTGCATCCTTGAGAACAATGAGAAGCTTTGCAGCTCATTCCTGCAAGCACACAACAAAACGTCAAATTACATGCACGGCTTGCACAGTTCAGACCGGACAGTCGTAACTAAGCATTCTTCCTGTATTGCTCAAACGCACTGCTGGAGTCAATGCAACTAATAACATTTACTCTTACATAGCCAACCCAGCTCAGCAACATCCTCATCTACAGCATGTGTAAATGCCCCTATTCCTGTCTCTTATTTAAAATTAGCAAGTCAAAACTAAATTAGCCTCTTCAACGTTTAAGTACCATCCCTGTTCTTATGTCTGCCCTAAAATCAGCCTGATTAAGAGTAACGATAATGTTTTGAAGGCAATTTTAGAAAAGCAGCAGTCATGTGCGGGGAGACTGCACAATTTTTGCCAACCTGTGCCTTCCTGTAAATTATCATTACGTGCTTTCCTGTAAAATACCATCACATGCTTCCTGTAAAGTACCATCACGTGGTAAAGCACCGTCACGCGCTGTCATGTAAAATACCATAACGTGCTTTTCTGTAAAACACACGTACCAGCAGAGGCCAAAGGCAGCAGAAGTCACGCTTGGCTGTATGCCGTTTGGGTCAACAAGGTCAAGCTCTATGAGATCCAGCGCACTCCATTTTGGCTGGCGATGCCCAGTCCCTGCAAAAGCATGTGCAGAAATATCAATAGCTTTACGTAAAGCAGCTCAATAGAGAATGTCCTAATGCTGCACCCCATTTAGGCTGGCAATGCCCAGTACCTGCAAAGGCATGTGTACAGCTTGTTGTAGGGCAGGGTTCTTGTTTGAGATAGCACTACATATTATTTACACCGAACTCCGGTCTGGCTGGCAATGCCCGATATGATTGTTTACTTCTGATGTAGACGCCTACAGTGCCCCCACATTATGTACAAGAACTCCATATCATAGATAGTCATGTGCCTTTTAGGGGGCAGAACAGAGCAACAGTGTAACAGTGTAACAGTGCAACAGTGTAACAGTGAATAGCATTGTAATTGTAACAGTGTAACGGTTTAACATTTAACAGTGAATAGCAGTGTAACAGTGAAACAGTGTGACGATGTCATTGAGCATCAGTGACAGCCACAGTGAAGGTGTTTAGCAGAATCAGAGACAAGTCATTGTATGAATGGGAGGAGTGCGAATGAAAGTGAAGAAAGTGGCGGCACAGGGCGCATCAAGTACCTAGCCATGCCTGCACCTAATACACAATGACACACTGTTAAAGAGCCCCCGGTATTTGTAATTGTTGTTGCTAACAATAAAAAAGTTACTCAAAACTACTGACCAGGCCCTGACACCAAACCCTCAAATTCAATAGGCGTTAAGGTTTAACCTATATTATCTATTTATAGTATGTGCTATTACTTTAATATTTATATAACTAACACCCGACACCCAACTGCCCCTCATAATACCTAGCTTCCTTACCCGCAATCTGACCACGGCCTTTGTACACATTTCGTATGACCAGCCTGCCAGTCTGAGAGCCTGCAGCTTGAGGTGCTGGGGGAGACAGATCTACAACGCTGCGGCAGTTTGCTGGAAGGCTGCGGGTGTGCACATGTGTGTGTGTGTGCGTGCGTGCGTGCGTGCGTGCGTGCGTGCGTGCGTGCGTGCGTGCGTGCGTGTGTGCGTGTGTGTGTGTGTGTGTGTGTGTGTGTGTGTGTGTGCATGCATATGTTAATGTGCCGTGCAAAGCTTTTTTATAGGTTTTGACACTAGCACCTGCAGCTTATGTTGCCCTGCAAGCATACTTTAAGCAGCTCAGATTTTGTAAAACATAAAAACATTATTCCAAGAGACAAAACAGAAGCAAACTCATTGCATTGGCTGCCCGGCTTCTTAACAAATCCCTCCGTGCATTTTACAGCCTATGCCATTTCTGTCCAGGCGGAAGTAACAGAAGCAAATTCACTGCTACGGCTGCCCGGCTTCCCAACAAATCTCTCCGTGCATTTTACAGCCTACGCCATTTCTGTCCAGACGGAAGTAACAGAAGCAATTTCACTGCTACGACTGCCCGACCTCCCAACAAATCCCTCCATGCATTTCACAGCCTACGCCATTCCTGTCCAGACGGAAGTAACAGAAGCAAATTCACTGCTACGACTGCCCGACCTCCCAACAAGTCCCTCCATGCATTCCACAGCCTACGCCGTTCCTGTCCAGACAAAAATAACAGAAGCAAACTCACAGCTTTGGCTGCCCTATTTCACAACAAATTCTTCCGCGCATTTCATGGCCTATGTCGTTCCTGTCCAAACTAAAACAACAGAAGTAATCTCATTGCAAGGGCTGCCTGAACTCCCAACGAATCCCTCCGTGAAGTTCATGTCACCTCGTCTTACATTGTTTAACGTCATTTCTTGGATTTGCACACTCAATGGCTGCCCGGTCTCACAACAAATACCTGCGTGCGTGTCATGGCCTACGTTGCCTACTCTTAGGAGTAGCAGTAATAAGCTGACTCACTGTAATGATTGCCCGACCGTCCAACGAACCCCTCCGTGCATTTCTTGGCCTACGCCGTTCAAGTCGAGGCTCTCGTTATCAAGTGAGGCTTCAAAGGATACGTAGCCTCCCGGGACATTAGTATCACCCAACTGCGCACGCATTAAAGGGGTGAGATCGTATTCACATTTATTTATTGACGTTTATATCACCCAACTGTGCACACATCAAAGGGGTGAGATCGTATTCACATTTTTACTGTTGACTTTTGTATCACCCAAATGTGCACACATCAAAGGGGTGAGATCGTATTCACATTTTACTTTTAGCGTCCAGCTGCAAAGCAACAGGGCAATAAGACAGTTTCAAGCAAATTCAATCTGCGTCACCCAGCTGCAAGCAAAAAGGTGCCAACAACAACGTTTGAAGAAGCGTCATTTTGAGCATAGCATGAGCATCATTTTGAGCATAGCACAAGGAGAAAGTATGTCGTCCGTGACACCAATTCCTCCTGTTGTGCTCGCAACATCTAAATCAGCACTACATTCTTAGTGTTACCACGGGATTGAAAATTACGCAAAATGAGTTGTTTTACTCCTAGCACTACTTTTGACACTAGTAGGAAAAACAGCACAAATTTACACCCATGTCTCATTCAAAACTACTTTTCAAACTGACCAGCTTGACTCCGCGCAGGATCATGCGTGTGTGTGATGCACTGGCCGTACGTAAATCGTCAATATCCTCAAGACCAAGCCCATGGCCTCCTTGGACTGGCGCCTCTTCCCCCTCCATGTCAGTACCTGGAAATACAAGTCCATTGAAACAAAACAACCAGGAAGTTGGTGATGGGTCGTAAAAATCCTTGTGTCGGATTTTTGTAGGTCCGCTCAGCGAGCGGAGCTCTTCGAGCAAACCTAGCCTCACGAATAGCAAGGCTATTCGCTCGGACGTCATGAGAATCAGATCCTGGAAAGTGTCAACAATATTATGCTTGAAACCCGCCTTTTCACGTATGAAAATAACGAGTGTCAAGAGGAGGGCTTCAAGCGCATGCACAAGCACAAGCAGGGACGATTCAATGTCTCAATTCATGTATCAGAGCCTGGAATGTGTGTGCGTGTGTTTGTGTGTGTGAGTGTGTGTGTATGCATGTGTGTACGTGCAGGTGTGTGTATGTGTGTGTATGTGTGTGTGTGTATGTGCAGGTGTGTGTATGTGTGTGTATGTGTATGTGTGTGCGTGTGTGTGTGTGCGTGTGTGTGTGCGTGTGTGTGTGTGTGTGCGCGTGTGGAGCAGGTGTTCAAGGAAACAAATGAAACCCAGGTTGCAGCCAACCTCCAAAGCAACAAGGCGCGGAATTACTTCTGGTGCACCAGAAAAAGGTAAGCGTGGAAGTACTTCTGGTGCACCAGCAGGCGTAGACCTGTGTACCAGCAGGCGTGGACCTGGAATTACTTTTGGTGCACCAGCAGGCGTGGAAGTACTTCTGGTGCACCAGCAGAAGATGGGCGTGCCAAGGGAGCCATGCATTTGATGCAGGAGGGGTGGAATTGCAAGTGGGCAACGACAACAAATCTTCCAAAGAACCCTTTCACGATGTTCATTTGGCAACAGGTTGCAGATCTCAGCACTTTTGACACGTTCATTTGGCAGCACTTTTGACACGTTCATTTGGCATCAGGTTGCAGATCTCAGCACTTCTGACACGTTCATTCGGCAGCACTTTTGACATGTTCATTTGGCAGCACTTTTGACACGTTCATTCGGCAGCACTTTTGACACGTTCATTTGGCAGCACTTTTGACGTGTTCATTTGGCAACACTTTTGACATGTTCATTTGACATCAGGTTGCAGATCTCAGCACTTTTGACACTGTACACCGCCAACTGTAAAGAACCATATACTTCCCGTTCGCTAGATGTTTGAATGTTGCATCATACCAATATTCACATATACATATACAAAGCAATATGCATATATGCATATATATAAATAAATGAGAGAGAGAGAGAGAGAGAGAGAGAGAGAGAGAGAGAGAGAGAGAGAGAGAGAGAGAGAGAGAGAGATAGAGATAGAGATAGATATAGAGAGAGAGATAGAGAGAGAGAGAGAGAGAGAGAGAGAGAGATATATATAGATAGAGATAGAGATAGAGATATAGATAGAGAGAGAGAGAGAGAGAGAGAGAGAGAGAGAGAGAGAGAGAGAGAGAGAGAGAGAGAGAGAGGAAAAACTGAACCCAGGCTGCTCACGCTTGCCAATCAGAACATCATAAAATCTTCTTTCAATGATTATTTGAACAGTGGGTGAAAACGTTTGAGCTTACCTACACACCACATTTCATACAAGAGACCGTGCAGGTGCGCATTTTGAGCGACCCTGCAATACCTGAGACTGGCTGATTATTATTGAGAGGGCTTGCCTGCATAGTGATTCCTCTTTTAATTTACATGCAGTTGCTTGCATGGAATTCCTTAGCTTTTCTTATAGAGGAGTGGTTTGCACGAGGTCAAGCATCCATCATAAGCCTGTGACATCTCACTCATACACAGTTCTATTGACAAGAATTAAGCACAAGACAGATGGTTTCAATGACAAGACTTAAGCACAAGACAAACTGAGTTTTCCAGCCACTCGCGGGTATAAATGCTTTTGCACACAACTCCCTCAACCTCATGGACCTACCACTTGAGTTGGAGGTGAGGGGCGTTTATGTGCTGGCGCCTAAGTGCTCCGCCCTTAAATCAAAGCAGGTGCGTCAGCAATACCAGCACAGCCTATTATTTGAAGTAATTTATTTTCCTGAAACCGACGTTTACAGCTAGGGTTGGCCATCACCCTATATAAAAGGTGTATATACGGTGTTTTTGGCAGGGAAACCACCAACTTGTACGGTCATATACGGTGTATATATACGGTTCTGGCCAAACCTAGTTATAGCACTTGCAGCAGCATCTGCTTCTGTCTGAAAGACTCGCCACACAAGGCAGGCCTGAGGGAGAAGGGCAGCAGCACCCAGCAGCAGATGCTGACACAGTCTAGTATAAGAGTATAGGTAAGTGGAAGTAGTTACTAGGTATGACTCCTTCTGACCAAGGTTTGCCAGCTGCACTAGCAGCAGCATCTGTGTCAGTGACAAGCTTGGCACACAAATAAAACGCAAATATAACAGGAATAGCAGAAATAGTGATGGCTCCTCACCGGGCACGGAACCCTCTGACAAGGCTTCACCAGCAGCACTAGCAGCGGCATCGGATTCTGCGTCGGTGACAGGCCCTGAAGTTGCAGCAGCAAGGGCATCTTGCCCAGTTGTGGCTTCCCCAGCAGGAGTACCAGCAGCAGCAGCAGCGGCAGCAGCAGCAGCAGAGCCTGGGCCAGAAGCTCCAGCAGAACTCACACCAGGAGTGGCACCTCCAGCGTGAGTGTTAGAAGCAGCAGCAGTGCTGTCTGCTATCTCCACAGGGAACAGTGCCACGCATTCCATGCCGTGTCCACCGTAGCTGCCTCTCCACAGCCCAGATAGGTGGTGGCCGTGCGAGGGAGGGAGCTGCAGCACAATGTGGCATGCGCATGTGGTATGAGAGTGGGGTTTTCAATGTTTGATGTTCCAGACCCTCTTGTTGTGCATGTGCTGCTCCTCACACATGAGTTTATGTGTAGGGTTGGCCAGAACCATATATATACGGTGTATATACAATATTTTTGGCAGGGAAATGACCAAATATACGGTCATATACGGTGTATGTATACGGTTCTGGCCAACCCTATTTATGTATAATGTCATTTGCCTCCCTCATTCTTGGTATCCTCAGTGTGACAGATGTCCAGCAACATGAAGTTCATGTGCCCAAAACACACAGATGATGATCCCTCCTCTCTAATTTAAAGCGGTAAGCTGGTCCTGGCAGATGCTTGATTGTCTTTACTGGTTTTATTTAGTGCTGCAATGCTTTGTGCCTTTTTTCCCTTTTTAAAGGTTTTTTTGTAGGTGCTACAAGTCTGGTGCTACACCAACAATTATCACAGCTTTTACACGTTTTGCATACGCAGCCTAGCAGTCGCACTATTTGACTGATGGCTTTATCTGTAAACTCTGTAAACTCTGTATGCGAGTTAGGTTGTCAATTTACACAGGGATCATTACACACCAGAAGCAACTTTGTATACACACCAAAAGTGACATAGTATGAGTGACTTTGTATAAGCAACTTAGTATACACAACAAAAGTGCTTTGTATGAGTGACCTTGTATACACCAAGAGTGACTTTGTATAAGCAACTTTGTATACACCAAATGTGACTTTGAATAAGAGACTTTGTATGAGCAACTTTGTATAAGTGGCTTTGTCTACACCAAAAGTGACTTTGTATAAGTGAGTTTGTATGGGTGGCTTTGTATACACACCGAAAGTGACTTTGTATCAGTGACTTTGTATAAGCAACTTTGCATACACACCGAAAGTGACTTTGTATAAGTGACTTTGTATGAGTGGCTTTGTACACACCCCGAAAGTGACTTTGTATAAGTGACTTTGTGCAACTTTGTATACACAGCAAAAGTGACATAGTTTGAGTGACCTTGTATAAGCAACTTTGTATACACACCGAAAGTGACTTTGTATAAGTGACTTTGTCTGAGTGGCTTTGTATACACACCAAAAGTGACATAGTATGAGTGACTTTGTATATGCAACTTTGCATACACACCGAAAGTGACTTTGTATAAGTGACTTTGTATGAGTGGCTTTGTATACACACCGAAAGTGACTTTGTATAAGTGACTTTGTATGAGTGGCTTTGTATACACACCGAAAGTGACTTTGTATAAGTGACTTTGTATGAGTGGCTTTGTATACACCAAAAGTGACTGTGTATAAATGACTGTATGAGTGGCTTTGTATACACCGAAAGTGACTTTGTATAAGCAACTTTGTATAAGCAACTTTGTATACACACCGAAAGTGAGTATGAGTGGCTTTGTATACACAGCAAAAGTGACTTTGTATAAGTGACTTTGTATAAGCAACTTTGTATACACACCGAAAGTGACTTTGTTTAAGTGGCTTTGTATGAGTGGCTTTGCATACACCAAAAGTGACTGTGTATAAATGACTTTGTCTATGCAACTTTGTATACACACCGAAAGTGACTTTGTATAACCGACTTTGTATGAGTGGCTTGGTATACACAGCAAAATTGACTTTGATTCACGCACAGGGCCTTACACATACAGAGTGAATATTGGCATACTCAGGTTTTGGTACAACAGAAAGTGATCAGTGACACATTACAATGATGGGTACACACCAAAAGAAATGAGTGGTCCACACACAGGGTTTAATACTTACAGTGATTAGTGATTAGTGATCAGTGACACACACAGTAAAGGGTACACGCCAAAAGTGATGAGTGGTCCACACACAGGGACGGGATGGTCCACACACAGGATTTGATACATACAATGATGAGTGATTAGTAACACACACAGTGAAGGGTACACACCAAAAATGATGAGTGGTTCGCACACAGGGACGGGGTGGTTCACACACAGGATTTAATACATACAGTGATGAGTGATTAGTGACACATACAGTGAAGGGTACACACCAAGAGTGATGAGTGGTTCGCACACAGAGACGGGGTGGTTCACACACAGGATTTGATACATACAGTGATGAGTGATTAGTGACACACACAGTGATGGGTACACACCAAAAGTGATGAGTGGTCCACACACACAGGGATAGATACATGTGAGTACTGCTTTAGGGTTTATAAGGGTTTAGGCTTTAAGCCTTTTAAAAGTTAACCCCCTACCCTAAAAGGCTTTATGAAGCCTACCCTAACTCAAACAGAGCGAATACGTCCAGTCATTGGTGATACATACAGTGATGAGTGGTTCACACACAGGGACGGGGTGGTCCACACACAGGGTTTTATACATACAGTGATGAGTGATTAGTGACACACACAGTGAAGGGTACACACCAAAAATGATGAGTGGTTTGCACACTGGGACGGGGTGGTTCACACACAGGGGTTTATACATACAGTGATGAGTGATTAGTGACACACACAGTGAAGGGTACACGACAAAGGTGACGAGTGGTCCACACACAGGGACGGGGTGGTTCACACACAGGGTTTGTTATTTGGTAAATTCAAGTAGTGATAAATGATACAAACAGACGGAAAGGTTCCTTTCCCTTGATTTATGTGGGGAGGGGCCCTTCACTGCCCACGCAGTGCTTTTCTGTTTGCATTGTGAAATGCAGAAGGCGGGGGACTTTTAACCAACGATACAAAAAGATGAGATGGGGAGACAACAGGGAAACATTGATAACGCATGTCACTGTTGCTGTACTCCATGATCTTGTGCGGTTCAAACAAAATCACATTTTTTCTCACAGGGAGTGAATACAAAATACCAGTGTGGGTGTGGGTGTGGGTGTGGGTGTGGGTGTGGGTGCAGAGGAGAGCGGAGGATCTCTTGAAAATTACAGTGAAGCCACTCTCCAAAACAATTTGGTCAGTTCAGAGGGGGAGAAGCCATCTGATGAGGCACAGCTCTGGAGTCCTCCTGCCTGTGTCATGTCTTGGCATAGAGTTGGCCATAACCACATAACCACACATATTCAACATACACGGCCACATTTAGCAATTTATAATAAGTAATACATGTAGGGTTGGCCAGGACAAAAATATGCACCATATATGACCGCATATTTGGTGATTTCCATGCCAGCAATACCGTGTATACACCGTAAGTATATGGTTTTGGCTCGGTACCAAAGTGGCTCTTTTTCCTTATTTAATGTGGGGAGTGGCTTTCACTGCCTGCCGAGTTTTTTCTTTTTTCTTTTTCTTTTGGCCACCCTATATAAAGTATATACTTGTGTAACAGATAACAGCTCTGGCTGACCCACGTACACATCAAACCTTACCTTCAGAGGTGCGTATACCACCCCTTTGTCCCAGGCAGGAGAAGCAGGTGGCTTGTAAAAGACCTGGGAGCATGCACCGAAGACAGGATTTTTCGCTTGTTGTGCCAGCCACTGTGCGGCATTTGCACCTTTGCAGACACCGAAAAATGAATTTTCCACTTGTTGTGCCAGCCATTGAGCGACATTTGCACCTTTGCAGACACGGAAGAAGGAGTTATTCGCTAGTTGTGCCAGCCACTGTGTGGCGTTTGCACCCTGCAGACATCGAAGAAGGAATTTGTCGCTTGTTGTGCCAGCCACTGTGTGGCATTTGCACCCTGCAGACATGATGCCCGTCTTTAGCTCAGCCCATTTCTGGCATGAAGCACAGAGGTGGCCTGTATAAGAGGTGGCCTGTATAAGAGGTGGCCTGTATAAGAGGTGGCCTGTAAGTCTATAGCCTATATAAGTAGCCTAGCCTATATAAGTAGCCTAGTCTGTATAAGTAGCCTAGCCTGTATAAGTCTAAAGAACTGCACACACATGCTGTGTGTGTGCCTGTGTGTAACGTTGGCATGCCTGAAGATGTCGTTCTCCGTTGATATTAGTCCCTTAAGACATGGCTCTTCTATCACATCAGCCCACGGATAGATGGTAAAAGGAAGAGGGTGTGGATTGTGGCCAGTGATTCATGGACGCGCACACACACACACAAGCGCACACATGCACCCATACATGCACATACACCCACCAACACATGCACATAGACACACTCACACTCACACACACATACACACACACACACACACACATGCACCCATACATGCACACCCACCAACACGTGCACATAAACACACTCACGCATACCCCTACTCACGCATACACACATACGCACAGATAAAAAGGCACGTACACTCTCGTATGCACACAATGTGCAATGCCTTGTGTGATGCCTTTTGACCCATCCTGCTTGTGCAACCCACAAACAGGATACACACCTGTGGCAACCCTGGATGAGACTGCCGGTCGGGCATGCTAAAGAACATGAAGTTGATGTGGTTCAGGAGAAGGAACTGGTTTTGCAGCATTGCGACTTCATCCGACACGTCTGCAAGACAAAACGTGGTTCAGGAGGAGGAACTGGTTTTGCAGCATTGCGACTTCATCTGACACGTCTGCAAGACAACATGAAGTTGACGTGGTTCAGGAGGAGGAACTGGTTTTGCAGCATTGCGACTTCATCCGACATGTCTGCATGACAACATGAAGTAAACGTGGTTTAAAAGAAGGACCTGATTTTCCAGCATTGCGACGTCATCCAACACGTATATGACCGTATGTATGGTGAATTCCCTGCTAGAAATGTCGTATATACTGTACGTATATATGGGTTTGGCCAACCCTACAAATACATTATTGGTGTTCACCCCCCAAACTGACTTTCACCAAGTTGGATGAAAATTTGGGAATGTGTGCACTTTTGTCTAAGATGAGGGGCTGCTAACTCAGAGAATCCTGAAATTTGACCCAGGGGGTGGGCAGGGGGCCCCTAACATATCAGATCACTCTCAGATCACACATTTCTCACACTCCCAGGCCAAAACCTTCGTGAATTTTTGTGAAATTTGCTTTGTCGGAAGCACATACTTCTCAGCTACCTGTGAGTATGCTGTATGTGTGAATTGACGGCCAGACTGGCTGACATTTCCCCAAAAATCACACTTCCCCAAAATATTGGATTAGTTTTTGCTAAATTTCACTAGAAACTGTCATTCACAGCCACATAAAAGACCTGCAACACGCTATTTCAGCCCAAAAACCAGTGAATTTCATATTGATATCTGAGTTGGAGAAGTGACTGCTTGCTGCAATGGGGGCAGTTGGTGATTTCCCTGCTAGAAATGCCATATATACCAAATGTATGTATGGTTTTGGCCAACCCTAAAAATGACACATCAAGCAGCGTTCGAGCAAGAGGGAAAAAGGCAGTCAACGTGCCACGAAGAATTTGCACTAGAACGCTTGAGCAATCATAAAACTGCTGCTGCACTCGGTCACACACACACCCGCACACCCACACACACCCACACATATGCACACACACAACCACATACACACTACCAATAAGCACACACACACATACACACACGTGTACATGCACGCTCACACTACACTCGACACATACACACACATAAATACACACACATACACATACACACGCATTTGAACACACCTGGTAAAAGCAGTCCGGGAGACCCTGCAGTAGAAATCTGAGATTGCGCATGGGAACTCCTGGAGTCTCTAGTCCAACGCTCTAGAGAGTCATCGTCAACGTGCCTTAAAACAAGTAGGCATATGAGCACGTGTGCGTGTTGTGTTTGTGTGTGTGTGTGTGAATGTGTGTGTCGTCATCATTTTAAGTATAGTGAGAGGCTGCCTGTACCTTTTACAATGTATGCAACAAATACAGAGCGCAACAGCAGAGCTTGCAGTTGTAATTATAAGCCACAAATGTTATGATTCTTCACTTTAATATAGTGAGAGGCTGCCTGTACCTTTTTACAACGTACGCAACGAACACATTGCGTAACAGCAGAGCTTACAGCTGTAATTATTATTGTTATAAACAGTCTTTGAGCCAACACCAACGCAAAGTATAAATGATAAATGTTAAACACAGTCCTTGATCCAACACAAACACAATTTATGCAATCGGAGGAACAAGCAGTGTAAGCAGTCAACGAACTGCATTACCTGCACAGCCTCTCCTCTACTCGGCAGCAGAATGTGGCCACAGGAACGAAGCCATTGCCGCGACCAGGTCCTGAGCTGGAAAATTCTGAGGTGTGTGTGTGTTGCGTGTTAAGTCTGTGCTGTGTGTTCATGTCTTTGTGTGAGCGCTTGTTTGTGTGGTTTAGTTGTTTAGAGAGCTGCACGTCAGAATTTGTGTCAGAATTCAAGGAACATTTGCAGTGGCTGCTTTGAACACGTGAGGGCAGCATCAACTACATCAGTTTTGGCCTATTTCTTCTTCCCTGATGCACTGGTCCTTTTTTCCTATACCCATCTCTCTCTCTCTTGCAGCTGCGACCGCCATAAAGTAGCCCCACTGACTTCATGCTGCATATTCCTCTGTTTTGGGTCTATTGCGTTTGCATCGTAAGATGGCGGTGGAAATATTTACAAGGAAATAAAAAGTTGAAGAAACAGGAGAGAAACACAGTTGTAGACAACTGACCAATTCTTTCTCCATACCGGTCCCTTCTATGTCAAAAATCATACTACGGTATTGTATCCATCAAAGGATACTTCTTTCTCCGTACCAATCCCTGTTTTAACAGGTGGAAAGTTGTCATCCATCAACAAATCTATTGTAGTAGCAATAATAATAAAATATTAACAAACGTAGTAATGGGAAGTCTTATTTCCTTTGGATCGACTCACATTTGCCATGCCACCACTACTTCACTCCTCAGTACCTGATTGAACAATAACTTCCTTTGGATGACTCACATTTGCCATGCCATCACTACTTCACTCCTCAGTACCTGATTGAACAATAACTTCCTTTGGATTGACTCACATTTGCCATGCCACCACTACTCCACTCCTCAGTACCAATGGGAAGCCTTTGGATGACTCACATTAGCCACGCCACCACTACTCCACTGCTCTGTACCTGATTGATCAAAAAACTTTATTGATTTTACCAATTCCTAGTTTTGACTGCTCCCTCCAATCATCTTATGCCCACCACCAACATATCCCTCTATCCCTAATTGAATCCTAAGTACGTCCTGCCTCCATTCGCCAAACCTCACATTAATTCATTCCTAGTTGGCTCCTACCTTGCATCCACCAGGCCCACCATGGCAGCCTCTCCCCATTGAGGCCAGGGGGAACAGCTACTTGCTGCAATTCCAAGGCTGCCTCGTGCCAGCTGTCAGGTTGTTGCCTGTGGTGGCACGTCACCACCGCATGATGATGCGCCTGCAGCAGCATTTTGAACACTAGGGTTACACAACGTTCAGCCACTTGAGTACACAAAAGGGAGCATCATCAGTTCAGGTCGCTTATGTGGCACGTCACCACCGCATGATGATTCGCCTGCAGCAGCATTTTGAACACTAGGGTTACACAACGTTCAGCCACTTGAGTACACAAAAGGGAACATCATCAGTTCAGGTCGCTTGTGGTGGCACGTCACCACCGCATGATTCGTCTGCTGCTGAGCCTGCAGCAGCATTTTGAACACTAGGGGCTACACTGAACACTAGGGTTACATGGGAACACTAGGGTAGGGTTACATGGGAACACTAGGGTAGGGTCACATGGGAAGACTATGGTAGGGTTACGTGGGAACACTAGGGTTACATTGAACACTAGGGTTACAGAGCGTTCAGCCGCCTCTGTACACAAAAGGGAACATCATCAGTTCAGGTCGCTTATGTGGCACATCACCACCGCATGGTTTGCTTGCTGCTTTCTTCCCTGCTGGACCTGCAGCAGAAACGGAAACTAGGGTTACACGGCATTCAGCCGCTTGAGTGCAAAAAAGAGAACATCATCAGTTCAGGTCGCTTATGTGGCACATCACCACCGCATGGTTTGCTTGCTGCTTTCTTCCCTGCTGGACCTGCAGCAGAAACGGAAACTAGGGTTACACGGCATTCAGCCGCTTGAG
>Ga0307963_1002162_pt1 | contig 15441 bp, 14 predicted proteins | sample OrgLakmetagen594_FD_201829 | JGI IMG/M metagenome (GOLD analysis project Ga0307963, IMG submission 201829) | Saline water microbial communities from Organic Lake, Antarctica - #594 | ecosystem: Environmental > Aquatic > Non-marine Saline and Alkaline > Saline | place: Antarctica: Organic Lake...
GTGTGTGTGTGTGTGTGTGTGTGTGTGTGTGTGTGTGTGTGTGTGTGTGTGTGTGTGTGTGTGTGTGTGTGTGTCTAGATTTGCCTACTTTGTAGGGGTCTTCTGCTGCAGCCTTCGTTCGCACGGACGATATAACATGTCTTTGGCTAATGAGTGGGGCTCTTCTAACTGCTACGGGCAGGCTGCTAGTGCGCTGATTCAAATGCAGAGGCCGGCAACCGGTTGATGCCTTTTGTAATTGCATTGTTATTATAGCTTAAATTAATCTAGCTCCAAAACTCGTGGACCGCCGCCGCATGATCAATGACAGGAAATGCCTCATCATTTATATATTTTATTTATATGATCGTGCAGGTGTCCGTGCACTAAACGACTCACTGAAAAACCACCACAATAAATTCATGCCAAGGCCCCTGTGTCCAAATCCTACATCCTACACCTTCTGCACAATATAGTTGCCAAACTGATCATGATCACAAGCCTCTTTATCACTTCTTGTTACACACACACAGTAGTGTGACTGAAAGTAAAGATACGTATGTTAATCATGATCAACCATCATTTCTGTCCTGTTCACCTAAAAGCAATATGACTATGTTCATCACAAGCCACCAACACTTTTGTTGTTTACAACATCAAGCAGCGCCCCTACAGTCATAGGAGAGGCCGTATTGTTCTCAAAGGGCTTTTCCCCATGAGCCCAGGCTGCTAAAAAGGCCAACACCCCCAAGTCACGGACGATCACCCGTGGGTACACACACAGCTGCTGGTCCAATTCATCCGGGCCCGGCAGATCAGGAGTATCGGCGCTGCAGGCGGCGCTAAACATCGACGGGGGGCCGCTCCCACTCCTTTCCTCAAACACGATGGACAGAGGCAAGACAGAACACAGCAGGGAATGCTCTGGCGTGCGTGAGGTGCTGTTGCTGTGCCCGTGGCATTGCTGCGTGTGGGGGGTGGGGTGATCTGACGAGGAGCCCATCAGTGCCTGCTGGGAGGCAGCAGCCATGAGAGCCTCCTCGCATTGTGAGCCACCCCCGTTGCAGATAGCTGCTTCCGCTCTCCCGCCTTGTCGCTGCATGTTTGACTGATCCATAAAGACGGGGGGAGTAAACAGGCCTGGGGGCAGGGCTGGATCTTGCACGGACATCTGGGAGCTACAAAGGAGGTGATCTAAGCCGCACTCCCAGTGCTGCTGGACCTGCTGCTGCTGCTGCTGCTGTTGCACTGTGTGTTGCCACACCGCAGCCCTGCAAGGTGGCAGAGACTTGCATTTTGCGTTTTACAGCATTTGCTTGTGCGATGAAGCGTGTAAGTGAGAATAGGCGCTCCTTTGCCATTAAAGCACAGGAAATCATAGGAATTCATATGAACACTTCATAGAAGAGTGTACTGAGGTACCAATTTTGATTTGCAATTGTAAGGATCAGACTGTATGCAGATATGCCAATTCTTGTATTTTGTAGGGTGTGCAGCGAAAAGCTCACACAAGTAAACCTAGGTAGGCACACAAAGCTTACACAATTCATATGTTGTGAAGGGCGTGCAGGAAAAAGCTCACCTAAGTAAACCCAGGCAGGCACTTACCTGCAGGCTTCTTTCATACGCGGCAAATGTGCGTCCAATATGCCTGCCCTTGCCAAACATGCACTGAGTGCGTGCACCCATTTGTCCAAGACCTGTGCATTTACCAGAAAAAGAACCTCCACGTTATATGTGCAAGTATGATCAGCCACGTCCATACATGTACACCGTTATTGACTGTAAGCTTTGATATTCAATTTAGTCTGAATTAGAGGGTATTACATAGATCAAAGGGAGATGGCAAACTCCCTTTTACACGGACGAAGGAAAAACGAGAGAAGAAAACATGAAGGGGGGCAACCAGAAAGGAAGGTTTAAGCTCAAGAGAGGCAGGCCGATAGAGGGAGAAAACAGGAGACATGACACAGAAGAAAACCAGAAAAGAAGATTGCACTGGAATCTACGCGTCAGCACAAAAGTGCGCCGATATGAAATAGAGGAGCAATCAATTTGCTTTGTCATGTACAAGCTTAGAAATACAGCTTTGGCTAACCCTCTTTACCAATGCAGCATTGCTGCGGCCTTTTGCACGCGCAAGTTATGTGACCAGAAGGGGGCGCGTTTACCCTGAACATCTGACCGGCACCTCCACCTCTAATTTGCATGCACCACTGGTCTGGTCAAAGTGCTTTTGCACCGCACAGGCTGTGGCATGGCAAGCAGAAGGTGGCACCTCCAACCCGTTAGGGTTCTTTCTGTATATATTGCATGTGCTCACCTTACCTGTTTCTTTGTGGGGATGACATGCTAGCTGACTAGGATCCTTGTGCATTTGCTGAGGGCCCATTTACAGGGTTAGCCCAAACCGTATATGTACACCGTAAATGACCGTATGTACGGTGATTTCACCGCCAAAAATACCATATGTACACCGTATATACGTGTGTATGTATGGCTTTGGCCAACCCTACCCATTAACTGTTTGTTACCTGTGGTGGGTCCATCAAAAGCGGCAGCAGGCTACTGCTAGGACGGTCCACTGCTGCCCTCAGAGCAGCAGCCACCCAAGAGCCCTCTGTACTGGCTGAGCCTACTCAAGTGTTGTGCATGTGCACAAGTTGGTATGTGTGTTGCATGTAATTTATGACACAGATGCGTCGATGCACCAAGATATGTGCGTACCTCTCAAACATGTACATGTATATTTAAACTTGTACGCTGAACCTGAACCATAGGCACGCCCGCGAGTTCCGCCACCGCATTTTCTTCTTGCATCTTGCTACAAATAAAAAGCACATATGCATACACGTACGCACACATACACACACATGTGCACAGCACAAACCCAAAGGTATGCACACGCACACACACATGCACACACACGCGCACACTGCACACACACACATTTTAACACCTGCAAAACGTAACACGAGTAGCAGGCTCGGCAGCATCCTGGCAAGAAGGGGCGCACTTGTACGACTGGGGTCACTGCAGTGCACATTGTTGTTTTTATGCTTACTGTTTTTAGTTCATGTCAGAAAGAGAAGGAGATACAAGAAGGTAGGAAAGTATTGTCAAGAGGAAAATGCTTAGTCTTTCAGAATGACTCCACTCAAAAAGGAACAAGAACACTTGCCTGCTCATGGCACGTGCGCTGCTGGTGTAGCTTGAGTAGAGTGATGCAAGGTGGGTGAGGGCGGCAGACAAAAGTTCAGGTCCCCAGCTGCCGCCCTGCTGTGGATGCGCTCCCAGATCGCTGCACAGGCCCAGCAAGCCACTATCCCTGGAGGTTACAGAGATAGGTGTGTACAGGGTATCTTCATTTAAAAAATGAACATACAAGCATGAGAAAAGGTGCACGTTTCATGGTTTTTCGTGAGGGGTGAGCAAGGGACATCTCTAGATAGGAAGCACATACACATGCAGGCCCAGTTAGCCACAGCCCCTTGAGCTCACGGGGGAAGTGTACACTAAAGCGTACAATTTGAGACTGTAGTCAAGTCGTTTACATATGGTTGCCTCCTTGACGCAACCCTCCAAGTTTGATTACATTTGCATCGTGAGATGGCGGCGGAATATTTACAAGTGTACTCACAACTGCTAAGAAACTAGGTCCTCACAACTACACAGAATACAGAAGGAAAAGGCAGGAGATTTAAACTCAAACTAAGAAGGAATAGCAGTTGTGAGGAATAAGTAAATAAGAAGATGGAGAAGCTTGAGAGGAACACAGATAAGAAGCAAGATTGATATGAGTGATATCACATTGCTTCACACCAAGAACTGGAGTTCAACTTTTACACACTGAAATCAGCAGATCACTGCAGCATTTTAGGCTGTAAGGACGATGTGAAGCATCAAAAGGCCCAAAAGAAGACTTTGCTTAGGTAATAGCAGTTGTAGTGGTGCACCCAGAATGAGGAAAAGAACAAAGTCGGAATCTAAACGACTCTCTTTGGGGTTCTGGCTGTTGTGAGCTGTGCTTAGTGTCAGCCTCTCTTGTGCACTAACTCATTTCTCAGTATAAATTCCAGCCTGTCTTGTGCTCACACTAATTCATTTCTCGGAGTAAATTCCAGCCTGGCTTGTGCACAAGCTTTCTCAATTCTCAGTATAAATTTCAGCCTTTCTTGTGCACACACTAATTCATTTCTCGGTGTAAATTCCAGCCTTACTATGCATGTTAATTCATGCCCTGCATGGATATTTTTGGGAACCGTTTTAAGATAGCTTGGGAAATGGGCCCCGTGTGGGTGATAGCCCAAAAGCTATTATAGAAAGCAAAAACAGCAGGACATTACGTGTGACTCGGTTGCGGGCACCTTAGCAGCCTTACCTCCTTATACACGCTGGGTACGGTATCCGATACTAGATACTAGCACAACCATCTTGTCTTGCTATTTGTCCTCTCAAATGCGGTGGAGTCAAGGAGTTTCGAAGACAAGTACTATAGTCCTTGCTGTCTTTGTACATTCTTTTTTTATTAAATCAAGGCTGGTCTGGATTGTTTTGAATGATGTTCCACGTGACAGTACAGATTGCACAGACATACGGCACCACCAATGATAAAAGAGTCCTAACTATACACATCATAGATCATCTAAGATAATAGCTACACGCATTAACGTTATGATACAGGGATCCTACCTAATATGTGGGTGAGCATCGACGGCGGCATTTTGAAGTTGCATCAGGAGAGCACCTGCACAAGGGTGGGTAAAAGAGGGAGCTTATTGCTAGAGCAGGTGACAGCTTTGTCCACACCAAAGGTGGTGATTAGTTTTAGTTATAAGTTATAACTAACTGGCGGGTGGAAAAAGGAGGTAGCCATGGCAAGCGACAGCATTGCAGACACCAAAGGTGGTATTTCTTTTTTACACACTACTGGCAGGCGGAAAAGGGAGCCAGCTTTAGCAAGCGACAGCATTGTACAAACCAGAGGTGGTGGTTTTTTTGAACAATACTGGTGGGCGGAAAAGGAAGCTAGCAACAGCACCTGCTCATACTTCAGCACTTTTTGAACTCGTACTTCATAGCCATCTGCCCATACTTCATAGCCACCTCATACTTCATAGCCACCTGCTCAAGCTTCAGCACGCTCTTTGAACCACAAAAGCACTGCCAGGGGGTTGGAGTAGATGTGCAGCATGACTGCCCGTAGCCCACTCGATACATTTTCCTTTCATAAGCCTCCACTTCACCTTCACTGTTAAGCCCCTGCTAACAACACCCTTCAATGCTAAGCCCCTGCTAACAACACCCTTCAATGCTAAGCCCCTGCTAACAACACCCTTCAATGCTAAGGCCCTGCTAACAACACCCTTCAACAAGAAGCCCCTGCTAACAACACCCTTCAATACTAAGCCCCTGCTAACAACACCCTTCACTGCTAAGCCCCTGCTAACAACACCCTTCAACAAGAAGCCCCTGCTAACAACACCCTTCAATGCTAAGCCCCTGCTAACAACACCCTTCAACAAGAAGCCCCTGCTAACAACACCCTTCAATACTAAGCCCATGCTAACAACACCCTTCAATGCTAAGCCCCTGCTAACAACACCCTTCAATGCTAAGCCCCTGCTAACAACACCCTTCAATAAGAAGCCCCTGCTAACAATACCACTTCCCAACCTGGAGGGCCAACTCCCGTCTGACCCTCAGCAGCACCCCCTGCCCACAACACGGTCAGCAGGTTTGCTTTTGCAGATCCCCCATGCAAGAAGGTGGCTGAAAGCAGAGGGATGACGAGTTCTGGCTGCAGGAGGGGAGGAGGGGGGGCCTGGAGTGTATCGGTTTCAGTAGGATCTGGTATGAGATCAGGAAGATGGCCGCAGCAGGGTGCAAGTAATGGCTGCAGAAAGGGAGCGGGGAGAGGAGGGTTCGACAGAGGCTGAGATGTGACAAGATGTGACAAAATCGGTATCCAATTTTATTCCGAGCAAAATGTGTCCTTTTTCGTGCCGGGGGTTGTTGGCAATTATTGGCTGCATAAAAGGGGAGGGGAAGCAGATCATAAGGTATGAAAGCAGGTGTACGCAGTAAGGTGAGAGGAGGTGTACGCAGGCAAATAAATGATAACAAAGGCTCGCTGAGCCTGCTCAGTCCTGGCAGAGGCGTGCCCACTATGAGAGGAAACAAGAATGAGCACGGTGCAAATTGGGTTTGTTGTAGAAGGAAATCCAATCCAAGCAGGCAAGCAGGGAAATAAATAGATCAAGATGTAGAAATTCCAGACATACTGGAAAGGAGAGAAGGTTGGAAATTGCGAAACAAGTTACTTATCAGTAACAGCATATCCATGATTTGCGCATTCCAACTTGGCTTGTCTAATCTCAGATCTCTTTGTTTGCACGTAGGTGCTCATCACTCCCTTCTACTCTTCTGCTTCTACCTGCACTTGTGCCTCAGGCAGAACATGCATGGCCCGCATCAAGCACATGCATGCGTGCAATTGCAGTGCTGCACCCCGCACCGCCGTCAGAGAACCGTCAGCACACTGCTGCTGCTGCTGCTGCTGCTGCTGCTGCTGCTGCTGTAAATTCTGCTGCTGATGATGATGGTGCTGCTTCTGGTGTTGTTGCTGCTGCTTCTGCCTCTGATCATGCCCTTCCTGTTGTGCCTGTGACCCTTGTGCCACACCATGTGGCTGCAGGCTTCTTTCGCCTCCCCCCACCCCTCCTTCCTTCTCTGAACTGGTGGGCACACTGGGCTGCACAAGCAGGTGAGCCAGTATATGAGCACTGCCATGGGTTTGGACTGTGTGCAACAAGTTGGCGGCTGCCTCAATAAGTGTTCCTGAGGTGTCGGTGCATGCCTGGGCAGAGGAGTGTGGGGTGGGGTGCAGTCTCAGTGACAGCCACACAAACTATCTTGGAATTTGCTTGCAGTACGTGCTACCATTAGAAGGTCCCTCAAGGTATAAGTGCATGCCTGTGCAGAGGAGTGTGGGGTACAATTCTTAGAGGTAATTGTATGAACTGCCTGGAGTAGACTGGGGAAGCCTCTAGCAACCCCCCCCCCGGGGCCCCCCCCCAAATTACAAGCCCTATTCCAGATAATGAGGGACCTTCAAATGCGTGCATGTGTGTTGGACATGTGTTGTATTTCAGACATGACTCTGATTGAGATCGTTACACAAATCTATGCAAAGGGGCGGATTTGGACGTATGTCAGGGTGCCCTATACTGATTGTTTAATGCACTGGATGCGAACAATTTAGGCTTGCAAATTAAAGCACAATACGGCATGTGTGAGCATGATTTGTGCACCACATGCCTTACAAGGCCAGCCCAGACAACTTGTTAGTAAGGATGAAGTACGTTGTCAACTCATTCAAATGCTACTCACAAACAAAGTGACCAGAACAACTAGGTCCAGATAGGCTGCCAGCATGGAGGTACTCAAGCTACCGAGGAGGTGGCCCTGTCTCACTTTGGCCTCAAGCATGTGAGGGCACAAGCGGGTGGTGCAAGCGACAATCTCCTGTATGTGTTTGTGTGTTTATTTGTGAGAACTACAGGTAGGCAGAACGAGTGGTGTGCAGGGACACCATACTAACAGAAGTAAGACACTTGAGGTTTGCAAGTGCGGGGTATTGCTAAAGGAGGGACGAAACATTGCATCTAAAGATATTGGTTACAGTCTGACAAAAGTCAGGAATGACAGCTGGATTGCTTCAACAAAGTGCTTATTGCAAAAACAAAAGAAACGAAATGCACGTGACGCAGACATCAAGGCATGGTACACAGCAGACAACCACGATGCTGGTTAGCATAATGACTACAAGCAACAGCAGCCTCCTTTGATCGCTGGCTTTCCTATTTTAACCTTTTATCACGCATATTGTGGAGCAGCCAATTGCGCTTCAAACCAATAAACTTACGCATACTTAAAGTTACTAGCCAGCTTAAAACCAGTAGGTAGGCCTGGATGTGGCCTGAAACTTCAATATCCCCCTGCAAGCCCATACACCAAAACCCCTCCTTCAAAATCTAAACCTCTGCTCTGCCTGCTCTACCTGTACTTCCTACCCCGCAGGTAACGCATACGTCCAACCTGCTCAGGAAATTACAACATCCTCTTAATGTAATATGAGAGTGTGAATTCTTCTTCCGAGTGGGTTGGGTTATACAAGATCCATGGGTCCCTATGGATCTCGTTGCAACCCAAACCTCACGGAAGTAGAGTTATTGGCGACCAAAGTTCCAATGTCATTCCTCCTCACTCAATTATAGAGCAATGTCCCCCCACCCCCCTGGGCAATGTTATTGTGCAACCTGGTGCAACTGTGATCAATACGAACCAGCCTGGATTGAAACTTATAACCACAACTACCGCGTCAGAAAAGAAAAACTACGCAGGCAGTGAAAGCCACTCCCCACATTAATTAAGGAAAAGGAGCCACTTTAGTACCGAGTACCGTAAAGCTCCTCCACCGCAAAAAGGAAAGGAAAGATCAATGGGGATCAAGAGGGTTGCAGGCTTGGCCTGAAACCGGATCCTGATGAGAGTTGATAATAGTACTGGAAAGGGCACGTCTAGTATGGACAAGTTTAGCAGCAAAGTTCACGGAGTGCACATGGAGCTTGGAGGCAAGCTTCTTTACTCTTTGAGAATCAAGACCCAGTTCCTTGAAAGGCTTCAGAGTGTGAGTGTTGTAGATGGTGCCACCCACTCCCAAATTTGTTTTAAAAGGTCGATGTGGAGAGTAACGAAGGCTCCTTGGAGAATGTTGCAGAGGTTTTTGTGCTGTTCCTTTGCGGCGTTCAGCTGGTTCTGATGCCTGGTGTCCTCACAATACTTAATCTCGACGAGGTGGATGTCACACCGAGTCTTGTTGAGATCTTTTGGTTGGTGCTGTCTGGGGTTGGTGGCTCTACTGGTGGCTGGCGGTGCTGCTGGGAAGCTCCCAGTCTCCCTCAAATGCCCCCTGCCACTCCGAAGAACCCACCCCCCTACATTAGTTTGTTGTTTTTGTGTTTTTGCAGTGATGGGAGTAACCAGCACAAAATCTGGGCGGCTGGAGGTACATCTGTCTTTATCTGAGAAGCGGGGTGGGAAGAGCCATTTGGGAACTATTCTACTTTCAGCTGTTTCAGGAATCTGGAGATTTTGCATAGTCATCCGTTTGTTGCTGCCTATATCCATGGAGACAATGCATGATCCTAAGGAGCCTGTCTTTCTGATAGCCTTAAGGATCTGCCACGCAGTAAATTTTTGAGTCCCCTATAAATGCTCTGCTATAGTGGCCTGCCATTTTAAACCGCCACGTCTAAGCCTCACCACTCACCTGCAGCGCTGCAGCACCTGAGCACCCCTCCATCTGCCCTTCCGCCCCATCTGCACTGCCCGTTTCAGCGGTGAAGCATCCCTCAGCGCCGGCATCCCTTTGAAGCAGCGCACTTGTACAGGCAATGCCATCACGGGCAGTGCTGCTGCTTGCAGTCCTGTGTCTGTGCCTGCCACGACATTTGTGTACATCATGTTCATACTGTGTACATCATGTTCATACTGTGTCTGTGCCTGCCACAACATTTGTGTACGTCATGTTCATACTGTTGTGAGGTGGTGGCCAGGAACGTCAGGTCGATTTTGCTGCTGAAAAAGAGAAGGAAACACTACGCCACCACAATAGTAAAGGGAAAGGAGCCAATTTGGTACCATAAAACTCCGCCGCAAAAAAGAAAAGATCAATGGGGATTAAGAGGGTTGCAGGCTTGACCTGAAATTGTCTCCTGGTGAGAGTTGATAATAGTGCCGGAAAGGGCACGTCTGGTATGGACAAGTTTGGCAGCGTAATTAAGAGAGTGCACATTGAACTTGGAAGCAAGTTTTTAAATCTTTGGGAATCAAGACCCAGATCCTTAAAAGGCTCCAGCATGTGATTGTTGTAGATGGTGCAACCCACTCCCAAAAGGATGGTGTGGAGGGTAACGGAGGCTCCTTGAAGGATGGAGCAGAGGCCTTCGTGCTGTTCCTGTGCGGCGCTCAGCTGTTTCTGCGGTTTAATATCCTCACAGTACTTGATCTCGATAAGGTAAATGTCACATTGGATAATGCTGAGACCTTTGGGTCGGTGTTGTCTGGAGAAGGTGGATCTGCTGGGAGCTCTTGAGCAGAAGAGCTCCCATTCTCCCTCAGTTGCCCCCTGCCACTCCTAAGAACCCACCCCCTTCATTACTAGTCTGTTGCCTTTTTGTTCTGGCGGAGATGGTCCCATCTCAACCAGTACAGCGTACAGCATCCAAACGGCTGGAGATGAACCATTATTGTCTGGGAAGCGGGGTGAAAAGAGCCACTTTGGTATCATCCTAGTTTCAGCTGTATTGGGATTCTGAAGATTATGCATAGCCAGCCGTTCGCCTATATCCATGCAGACATAACAGGATCCTAGGGAGCCTGTTTTGCTGATGGCTTTAACAATCATGCTGCATGCTAAGTTGTGTGTCTCAGTGATCATATTTCTTGTTTATGTGTGTTGGCATCCAGAAAGGATACGCAGGGCACTGTCTAGTTGAGGGCACAGGGGGCAAGTCAGGCTAATCGAGCGCTAAACCATACCGCATGCTTTTGGTTGCACAGGGTTCCTGTTCTGTACTTCATAATGATCCACTTGGTTTAAACAGAGGGACTTAGGATGCTGTTAGGTAAGTGTTGCTAGCGGCTCTATTGGCAGTGCCATTTTTGATAAGGGTCTGGTAGTATTCATGGTAGTTTGCTACGGTATCGGTATTTCCTATTTCGTGTGGGGGGGTGCATGATTGCTTGCAAGGCGTCTTGGTATTTGGATAGGTACCGAAACTGCTTTACATCCACAGAGCGTCAGGCCAATTCGCTGCTGCCTCACACCCACCAAACATCAGGCCTCACTGCTGCTGCTTCTAAGGGTACAATCTAATAAATTAACTAATAAACACAACTTCAGCCGACATACGCGACCCATTTCAGGGTCATAACTAGTCTATTGCCTAGCAATAAAGGCATATTAGGGCGTTGCACCTTTTTGAAATCGGCTGCTGATGAGTAAAAACCTAAAATGTGCAATGTGTTGTAGATACCGTACTGCGCTTGGTTGTTTTGCGAGTAATTAAATAATTATTATGGCCCCTCGCAATAAATCAAGCCGAAAAAGAATTAAAAAGTTTGGACCTCGCAAAACTTTGACTTTAAAAAGGCCATTTTTTGGCAGGAACCTGCAGGTCTTGGGTTCGACCCTACCAAAATACACTTTTTGCTTTTCGCCCCGACCTTTTTGCTGTTTCAACTGCGGGTGACGGAAGGATTCCAAATCTTCTAATGGATGTAGGCACTGAACAGAGAGGAGAGCACAGGAAAAGCTTGCAAAGTTCGCAAAATACCTTAACTTCTGAGGGAGCCTCGCAAAGCTTAATGCTCGCAAATCAATTATTGAAATTATTTTGGCACCTCGCAATAAGTAGGCCTCGCAATACTAAGAGCGCAGTACGGTAGACGGTATCAAAAAGTTCTGACACTGCCCGAGTTTGTTTTCTGCTCTTCTTTTAACGGCTGCTGAGTTTCCTGACCCAGAAATTTTACGCCGGTTACCTAAATTTTGTCCCCGCCATCAATGGTAGCTCTGGGTGCCCCACACGTGATACCATTGTACTGCAGGAAGGCACATACTTGGTGGCTAGCCATATCTGGGTTTCTGAGCCATTTCTGACTAGTCGTACCTGGCTAGTCGTACCTGGCTAATCATACCTGGGTTTCTGGACCATTTAAACAGACTTTTGGCCTACGATTTAGCACCTGTTACTGAGATAAAAGCATATCCACACATCCTACCTCCCAGGCAATCTATACCAGCCCACATCACCAGCATATCTCATACCTGCAACACAGATCAGAGCCTGCCCACACCACCAGGTGTTGCATCAGGCGCAGCAGCTTTGCCACACACAACACAGAGGTGTGGCTCATGCAACCACGGTGCTGTAGGAGCTGGCGGCTACAGAACTCAAGGATGCCATGCTCATACAAGACTGCAGATGCCTGCAGCACAGTGTACAGCAATTGGTAGTGGTTGTAGCAATCAGAACATACACTTTGTGTTGTGCAATTCAAGTGTGCAGAAGTCCAGAACACGATGCTTGTACATAACTGCAGGTGCCGGCAGAAAGCCACCGCAAAGTAGTGGCGGCGATTTGAAATCCACTGTGTGTATGTATGTGCAAACCGCAGGATACAGGACTGCAAACATAATCCAAATGTGTATGTGTGTATGTGTGAGTGTTTGTCCAAAACGCAAGGATCACAAGTTCATACAGGCAGCAGGTATTGGTGTAAGGTCTATAGAACATAACTAAACATGTATTGGAAATTTCCTCCGTGCGAAAAATACAGCTTTCGGCTTGAGTGCATGGCAACACGATTTCCACAGAATGTTTTACTAGTAACCATGCAGATCAATTAAAGGGCCTCTCAGTCCAGGCATTGTGCCGACCCACAAGAGATTATAGATCTATTGTCCTGCCCATTTGGGATAATGGCATACCTGGGGTGATCTTTGGTGCTGCCATGCAGACACCTATCGACCATTTGCCTCAACCAGCCGACAGCCAAATGCTGTGGCGTCGATGCACGGTAGAATGATTCACAAAACCTTTTTAACTGACATACCTGGGGCACACTATGGTGCTGCCATGCCACCACGAGATCCAGCACGGCTGCTAAGGAATGTGTGTCTCCTGATGCCTCACAGTGATGGAGCAGTGTGAGCAGGATGGAGGCCTGAAAATATGCATGCAAAACACAAATCATAAAAAGCCTGCCAGCACAGAAGTGTGGGTCTCCTGTTGCGTCACACTGATGGAGCATCGTAAGCAGGAGGGCGGCCTGTGGAAAGACAGGGCAAAAACAAAAAACAATTTGTTTTCTATGGATATGCGATATGCGTGTTGTTGGGAAGACTTCAACAGATAGTAGGGCATTTTGCAAGAAGTAGACGCTTATGTTTATCACATTGTTGGAGCACCGCGAGAAAGACAGGGCAAATTGCGTGGTGTTCGCTGAGTTGAACAGGTAGAGGCAATTTGATGATCTGGGTCTCATGCTTGGTTCAGACATTGACACGCTCGCTCATACATACCCCCAAACACTCACAAGATGGGGCTGAGCCTCGTGCACCATACAAGTGGAGGAAAAAACAAAGGGAGAAAGCTGTATGTACTCACAAGATGGGGCTGAGCCTCTAGCACCGTACAAAGGTAGGCATGCACGTGCTGCCGAGTGGTGAGGCTGACTTGTGAGGCGTCCAAAAGCCACTGCTGCAGGGCCCCAGCCGCAATGCTGCGGTGCAGAACAAAGGATCAGTCGCTTTGGCGGGCCTGTGCCACCATGGCTTGAGCAAGCATGAGCTCTGTATGCTTGCCGAGTTGTGTCATTGCTTCTTAGTGAACCCGAACTTGTTGCCACCATCTCTTTGCATGTTGAGGCACGTCAGTGCTTTTTGAGAAGCCCAACTGACTACCACCATTTCTTTCATTTTGTAACTTATGTCAGCGCATTTGCCATGGTTTGGTACTGAAGCGAGATGTGCATGAGGGTGATCTGGTGTGCAATACAATCAAGCCTGGTCACCAGCCTGCTTGATATACAGCTTAGCTGCCGCACATCATTATATGCCTGGTCACCAGCCTGCCTAAAATACAGCTTAGCTGCCGCACATCATTATATAACACACACCCTATTAAACCCAAGCCTCGCGACTTGCCAAAACTAGAGCAGGTATGTACTGTGTCGCCAAATCCTGCGCAGGCAATGCAGTCAACAGGCCCACCTGTTAAGATCGTGACAATGGGCTAACACCCAATTTGCCAGCCTGCCGCCCAGCTCCATGCAGGCTGGTTGCAGCTGCACGTGCTGCTGCACTGCTGCTGCCAGCTGGCACGGCACAGCAACAGGATACAATTGCACATGAGAAGTCATGTCCTCTGCCTGTCACGCACGCACGTGCATTGCGTGTGTGTGACTGTGTGCATGTGAGTGTCATTCAGCAACTAGGAGCACAAGTGTTTTGCTGACCGCTAATGTCAGCTGGCACGGCACAGCAGATGGATCCAATTGCACGTTGCGGGCTGCATACTCTGTCACACATGTGTGTTATGTTTGTGTATGACCATACTGTGCACGTGCATAACAGTAGAAATTATTGCAGCAGAGAGAGGGGAGGCAACAGAAGGCTAGTGCACTTGGGAAGCAGCAAACTGTCACCTGTTGCGTAAGCATCAGAAATTGGGCAAGAGAGTCAGTTGTAATTACATGTGATGAATCAGTGAAGCAGATTGGTACATTCAAGTGCAGCGCACACCGATTTATTTTACTTGTTTAAACGGAATAAGGAGTGGAGTAAGTGCATTTGCTGCTTTTTATTGCTCTCTGCAAATCAGAAAGGCGGCACAAGACCGTAGTATGCTGAAAAAACAGACAAAGCAGTAATACAGAAGGCCATAATAGCTGACAACCAAAAGTTTCGACGTCCTGGAAGCATGTCGCTATTTAGCATATTGAAGCACCTCAGGAACTAATTAAGTGAGTACATACCATGATGTACAGATGTATGGCCCCATCCATTATAGACGAGTCTTCTGGGCCGCTCACAGGGGAACAGCTCGCACAAATCGTCATAGCAGCCTGTGGGAAGGAGTAAGCCTCTGAATATGTTCTTGAAAGTATTCACTTCCTGGACAACTTCCTGTTGTTAAAGTAACAAACCACACTGGCATGCCGCAGCATGAAAAGAAAAAAAGGAAAGGAAAAGACAACAATCCGCAAGCAGTAGAAAGTACCTAAAAAATACTCCCCACGTTAATATAGGAAAGGAGCCACTGCATGCCACAAGGGCAGTTACAACTCATGAAACAATTTTAGAGACGAAAAAACTGGCAGAAGGAGGCTGTTAAAAATAATTCCTGACGGTCACGTTCACATTTTAGGCCTCCAATGATCCCCCCCCCCACCCCCCTTCCTGACCCACCACACTAAAAAAGGGTGTCAATCTGCTCAGATTGTAAGCAGATATCTGTCTGCACAGTTCTCTTGCCGAATTAATTAATACCTGAAGAGTTATAGGGCAAAAACTGATATGCGCACGCTCTTGCACTGACCACCTGTTTAGTGCACGAACCCAACCAAAACCTTTGCCAGAGCACTATTTTACTTCGTTCATACAACTTATCTATAATGCGGTACGTGAACTGCAAGTTTGGAATTAATTGCTGGTAATTTGCCTGAACACACCCCCGCTGCCTACTTGGGGGCATTCCATGCATTTCTGTGACCAGGCACCCAGACCCCCCCCTTTCATCAAATCACCCAAAAATGGTGCCAATCAAATGGGCTCGAGAGCTGAGGATTATATTTCGTGAAAGTGGCCCAGAAAAATTGTGGAGCCCCGGC
>Ga0307963_1002169_pt1 | contig 15422 bp, 16 predicted proteins | sample OrgLakmetagen594_FD_201829 | JGI IMG/M metagenome (GOLD analysis project Ga0307963, IMG submission 201829) | Saline water microbial communities from Organic Lake, Antarctica - #594 | ecosystem: Environmental > Aquatic > Non-marine Saline and Alkaline > Saline | place: Antarctica: Organic Lake...
TCTGAGAAGGTCGAAATTTCAAATATACGGAATTTATACGGTTTATACGGAAAATACGTATATATACGGTTTATACGGCGTATATATACGTAGACGGAAATCCCATATACGGTTTGGGCCAACCCTACATATATGTGTGCCATTAAAGTGTGCATCATGCTACTGTCAATACCTGGTTAACACCTGGTTAACACCTGGTTAATATCTGGGTATGGTTTACACCAGGTCAACACCTGGGTATGGTCCTCCGGCGCGTTCCTATTCCTTCAGCGTGTCTATGTGGAGCACTGGCACTGCTTCCTTCAGGACTCTCTGTGATCAGACCATACTTTTTCTGCTGGTTACACTTCAGCTCCCTTTTTGGCATCCAACTTCTCGCCTTTTTCTCCAACTTTCCTTCTATCATTCCATCTCTTCCTCTTGCTTCTACTAGGCGTTTCCTATTCTGTCTAGCTAAGTGTGGTTACAGGCTTTTTTTCAAGCTTCCGCTCAGATGCCCCCTGAGGCATATATAGCGATGTAACCTTACCTTACCTTATCTTACCTAACACCTGGTTATGGTAAACACCTGTTTAACACCTGGTTAACAACTTCATGGACAAGGGAAGACACATCCAGGGCAGTGCCTTAAACAAAAAGGACACAAGAGGAACGTGCATGTAACATAAGGAGAAAGGAGCGATACAGACGGAAAACACATTTACGCTCCTGACATTTGATCCCCTTGAAAGCAAACAAAACGACTACGCAGGCAGTGGTTCCACTCCCACCACATCAATCAAGGAACAGGTGCATATGAAGTACCTTCCCTGCAGAAAACAACCAATTCTGGGGTTTAGGATGTTCTGCTGAGTTTTCAACGGTATTAAAAAGGGCACGTCTGGTATAAGGACTATAACCTGAAAGCCTATTTCATTTAATAACAGTGGTAGGTGCAAGCGGGTTTTGCTGGTAATGTACCACCAGCAATGCGCCCTTCTATAAACCTGCCAGAAGAACCCAAGTTTGCTAGCACACAATCAGCGTGATCTGCACTGTGCACAATGGCCCCCCCCTGCACAGCAGCACTCACATCGTGGAGAATGCCAGGAGCGATGAGTCAGCCGTACTCATCATGGCAGACACACCGGCAGCCAGCAGCAGGGCGGCAGCAAAGGATTGGCCAGGCCCGTTCTTTGCTATGAGCCGTAGAAGGGAGCCAAAAGGAGAGGAGGCAGGGAGCTCCAAGTCGGAAAAGGCAGCAATCGCAGACCAGCCAATGACCATGGAAGCACTGCGACGCAGGGATTGTTGGAGGGAGGGTTAGGAGGGAAGGTCAAGTCCTGGTCAAATTGAAGGATGGCCAGGTAAGAGGGTTGTCGGATGGCCAGGTAAGAGGGTTGTCGGGCTAGATGATCAGGCTTGTCAGATCAGACAGCACCAGAGGGCAACACGCAATAAATTCCAAGGTAGGGAAGTAACTGGTGCCCTACTTCACTGTTTGCAACAATACAATGTTGAGGTCTGCAATGGTGAAAAAACCAACGTGTGCCGTGGTCATGTTGGAGGTTGTAGAGGGTGGTCAAGCGTCATCATGCAAAATGTAGGCTGCGGCAAATGTACTTACAATTGGACCACAAAGAAGGCCAAGTTCATGGCAGCTATATGCGTATATGTATGTGTCAATATGTGTACATGCGCATGTACGTGTGTACTTACAATTAAACCTATGTGCGTATATGTGTATATATGTGTATATGCGCATGTACGTGTATACTTACAATTGGACCACAAAGAAGGTCAAGTTCATGGCAGCTAGACCATTCTTTACGACCTTGGGGGACGACGCACAGAAAAGGCGTTGCCACAAGTGTGGGAACCTAGAAGAGCATGTGTAAGTGGGTTTCTGTAAGTGTGGGGATTAGGGGGTGAGTATATGCATTCGTGTGTGTCTGAGTGTGTGTGTGTGTGTGCGTGCGTACACATACGTGTCCATTAATGTGTGTGTATGCTTTGGTAGGTGTGAGAATACGTGGGGCATCACATTGTAATAGTAGGCATGTGTTACGTGTGTGCACGTGTGTAAGTCTGGTTTTTGTGTGCATGTCTTCTCAGGTATGCATGTTTGTGGGTGTGTACAAAAGCAAGTGTGACATGCAACAGAATCAGAAAGTCGTCATAAAGAGCTCTGTCAGAGCATGCTTAGCGCATTGTGCAATCAAGATCAACTTGTTTGCATGCCCCTTTTCGACCCTCTTTCCAATTGTAGCATGCCCCTTTTCGACCCTCTTTCCAATTGTAGCATGAGTCTTGTGAACTTTGTCCTAGTTGCTTTCTTGGAACAGTAAGCATGTATGTACAAAAGAGAAAAGGGCACGTTGGTTTTACAAGCAAGTCCACGCAGGCAGTGATACAGTGTACCCTCACATCTTTCTAATGCGTTCACAGCACTTGCTTCTGGAATATAATGACGTGGTTGCAGGCATGTTTGCAGCACACACACACTCTCTCATGGTTGCAGGCGTGTTTGCAGCACGTAGCATGTTGCTGCTGCAGCATAACTCACATGGTGGCAGCAACGGTGGTCTTGAACAGGAAATCAAAGTAGCTGACTGTCCCAGAATCAGAGGGTGTGAGCTGCATGTTGGGGACCAGCGGTTTATCGAGGTTGTCGGGGTTGGACCAGTACCTGTGAAAGCCAGACATACAAAGTAATGAGAAAAAAGTACGAGACCATATAGACAAGATGAAGAGTTTGGTCCAGGGATGCAACGACCAAAGCAAGACAAGTCAGCCACGTTCAGAGATTGTCTGACATACTGTTCATTTATGAGTTTTGAGCGGTGGCAGCTCTTGCTCACACCTTATTGACAATATCTATTGCATGAGTAGGGTCAACAGGCCAAATCCATAGGGCCAGACAATTGAGTTGGCTTCAATCTGTACAATGTTATGAGCACCAGCCTTTTTGGTGGTACAGTGAAACTTGAGTAAGGGTGCCCTAATAAAGTGGGCCAGTTGCCAAAGAGCGGTTCTTTTTTGTTTGCAACGTGAGATGCAGTAGGTGGGGGATCTATTACCATGTGCTTCAAACTGAACCCAGCAGAATTTTATTTACAGTGTAATTGTAATCACCACCCCTCTGCCCTTACCGTGCTGAGTAATAAAGAGGGAATGCTACCTCAGAGCTAGAACCAAACCACTATTATGTTGGTTTCAAAGCGTGTGTTCAGGTCCGGCACATTTTTAATGCACCGATTAGCGTCATTCTGTCTGGACAAGGCAAGTGTGCAACACGTAGACGATGGGTGCCTCCTCTTGAACAAGAGCACGTGTTGTGATGAAAGCTAGTACCAAGCAGGTAGAAGGTTGAATGCTCTCATGAGTGCGATGCGCGACAAAATGCATACGTACCATCACAGTACCAAATGCAAAAGTAGAAGGTTAAGTAATTCCATTAGTACAATATGTAATGAAGATCAGGCTTGTCGAGTTGTACGGTACGGTACGATTACGGTCTATACGGTACGCACCGTACTTGTTAAATTACGGCGTACTACCGTAATCATCACATCGTACTTTACCATAATTACGGTAAAATACGGTACGGTGCCAAGCTGGCACTGCCAGTGCAAAAATGGCCACAGAAAGGCCTCTCCACCCCAAAACCTCCCATTTTTGCTCCCCGGTGTGCTCCTCCCATGTGCTGACGCCACACAATGCTTCCATGAACGCCCTGAGGCTGGGTTGGGGCTGCATCAGCTCAGGGGCTGCCACTGCCAGTGCAAAGTTGGCCTCAGAAAGGCCTCTCCACCCCAAACACCTCCCATTTCCACCTCCAGCATGCTCCTCTTACGTGCTGACGCCACAAAATGCTTCCCAGAACGACCCTGGGGCTGGGTTGAGGCTGCATCAGCTTGGGGGAAGGGCCCAGCAGTGGCTTGCATGGAAACTCAAAGTCGGACGCAGTACTTGATTCCTGGTTAATAGTTCATAACTAATTGTTGCAAAAAGACAAGGAATGTTTTGGGTCGAAATTGGAGCCAAACGGCCAAATTACGGTCAACATCGTGCTGTATGGTGGCACCGTACTGTACGGTCGGAAACCGTCTTTTCAAACAGACCGTACTTGCACCATATTGTACGGCGTATTACGGTACAGTACCGTAAATACGGTCAAGAAAGCTCAAGTACGGCATGTCTCGACAAGCCTGATGAAGATGCGTTTGTACGTTAACAGCATCAGGTGCAAAGGCAGGTAGGCAGACCCTTACTTGTGTGCTGCTGGCAAGCCGCCCAGCTCGGTGTACTGCAAGATTAGGAACACAATTGAGCCCGCCTGCATGTTGCAAAGTAAAGGAGAAGGATGAGCTCAGATAGGGCCTGGTACACTGGGCCTGGTAAGTGGTTACTTCACCTTTTCTGACATGAAAAGTGGTTGTCACTGCCTACATTGTCACTGCCTACATTGTCACCGCCTACGGTTTTATTACACTTCCTTTAAACGAATACAGACACAGCTGAGATGATGAGCGCTGTGATTGTGCAGCAATTCCAGTTACAAACGCAACGGTCGCAGAATCACCAACCGCACTGCAAAGGAGCAGTGTTGTTGATGTTGTCGACTAAGGCAACCAACTGATGGTTTGTGCAAAGCTGTGACCCATTTGTGAACGGGTGTTGTCTCTTTGCTCACAAAACAATGATTTGTGCTCTTTGCGCATCGGAGAGAGAAGGGCTCTTCCCCTAGCAAAGTTCGAGGTCCTACCAAAGTTTGAAGTTCTGACACTATTTGGGGTCGTTCAGGGTCACCACAGGCGGGATTCTCGATGTTGCTATAAGGCTAAGAGGCAATCCCACGGTTTTAATGCTATTAACCACAAAGCAGGCCCCTGCTCCTTAATCTACTCACAATGAGCACAAAGCCTTGGAGCACGTCCGAGTAGGCTACTGCTCTCATGCCGCCCACCATTTCGATGAGCCACAGCACAGCAGCTGCCACAAGCACTGCTGTCAGGGAAGTGATGCCCCCGTTGGTAAAGGTCTGTGTGAAAGCAAGGGTGTGGTGGTGCAAGTGAGTGAAGGCCTGTGCAAATGAGACTGTGCAGATGAGCCTGTGCACATGAGTGAAGGTCTGTGTGAAAGCAAGGGTGTGGTGGTGCAAGTGAGTGAAGGCCTGTGCAAATGAGACTGTGCAGATGAGCCTGTGCACATGAGTGAAGGTCTGTGTGAAAGCAAGGGTGTGGTGGTGCAAATGAGTGAAGGCCTGTGCAAATGAGACTGCAGATGAGCCTGTGCACATGAGTGAAGGTCTGTGTGAAAGCAAGGGTGTGGTGGTGCAAGTGAGTGGGAAATGGCAATGCAGAGGACAGCTGCGTGACAGTGCAGGCTGCTGACAGGCAATCAATCAATGACAATTTGTAAATCATCGTTAATAGAGCACATAACGGCAGTCACTTCTTGAGGGAGCTGCGGCAGGAAAATCTAGGTCACTTTTCAAGGCACCTTTGGGAGAAGGGACATGCATTTTCATGTGCACCATTCAGTGCTGAGCACGCTACCCACTTCACTTGCGTTTACAGGCACGTTCAGCCCTCTTCAAGTGCTGAATGTGTTACCACACACGCTCGACACAGCAGCAGCAGCAGCCGCAGCAGTAGAGTGAATATTCCCCCCCAGGCTCAGTGCTGTGAGGCACCGACACCCCAGATTCAGTGCTGTGGGGCACCGACACCCCAGGTTCAGTGCTGTGGGGCACTGGCAGGTCACAAGCTATTTGCCGACTACGAGGTAAAATAGCTAAGGCGCACGTACAGCCCTATTTCAGAAAATTCTGAATGTTGGCCACCAACTAACTCTACAGACGTTGCCGTAGCACGCATCTAATGACCACGTCCACGTGTCTATTACCCACGCATAACCTTGTTCAAAGAAAACCAACGAAGTTTCACAGGTGCAGCAGCACGAACTTATTACCCACTCCTTGCTCCCCTCCCCTCCCAGCCCAATCAACAGCCACATACCTCAACTTCTTTGCCGATGGCAATGAACTGGGTGATCAGGTAGGTGAAGATGGGGAGCTGCAGGCACCCGAAGGAGAGAAGGCGAAGGCCATGTGCACACTGCGGACAGAAAAGGGTGAGGGCAAACTTCTTTGAGTCGTCTTACACACTCTGACGCCGCGGATGGGGCAAAGGCATAGGCCGGTTCCGTAATCCCATTATATTGTTCCGCGCAATGTGCATGGGGCAGGAGGGAGTGCAAGCAGGTCTAGCTGTGCATAGCAAAAGAGAGGAATGCAGGTTCTGCTGCTCCAGTCTCCAACGATAAGGTTATTGTATGCACTGTGACAGCGAATTTCACATACCGTAGGTTGACGATCACTTCAAAAATTATTTGGCCAAAAAAGTTAAAATTATTCTCGGAGCCTTTTCCAAACTGAATTCCAAGTGAAAAATAATTATTTTTTGTGGTTTTGAGGGCACTTTAAAAAATGGCCTCCCATTGTGCCAGTGTGAACCCCTGGCCCTGTTCTTAAAGCCCCATTCCCCTGCTGAGGGGCTGGCTGCTCAGAGGCCATGAGAAACTGCAGAGGGAGAGGCAGCTCAGGAGCTGGCAGAGGAAGTAAGAGGCCTGCAAGGGGCGAGGCTGTGATGAAGAGGCCCGTGGGGCGCCCATTCATGCAGCTCCAAGAACAAGCCTTCTCCTCTCAGCCCTTTCAGGCCCTTCCTCTGGGGCATCCACACAGAGTGAATATGGCAAGTGGGTAAGAGAGGGTTGCTTCTCTGATTGAGGGAAGCACACGTGCAAGCACTCACAGCGCTGTGGTTCTCCCCATGCAGCCAATGGGCTAACTTATGCCCATTAGCCTGCACAGCAGCAGCAGCAGCAGCCAACAGTGGGGGGCTCTCAAATTTACAAAATAATTCCCGACAAGGGCCTGCCCGAACTGGATTCGAACTCAAAAACTAATCCCCAGACCCCCTCGCGAACTAAATCAAAAATTTATTAATATGTGGTCCCGCAGTAATCGTGAACCTACGGTATATGCACAGCTAGCACTCCTGCAAGCAAGGCTTCCTCTTGAGCAGCTTTTGCTGTAAATTTTCTTGTATTATTGCAAAATCAATGAAAGCTGCTTTAAGATCATCAACACGCCTGCGCATCTTACCAGGATCCTATTCAACCATAAGCAGTAGTATGTCCAGGCCTGTGCACTTACGCCGTAATGTTGGATTTTGGACCATATTACGGTACCGACCGTAATTACCCCGTACAGTACGGTCCAAATTACGGTCGGCCAAAAATACGGTGTCAGACTGTACAAGACGGTGCCACCGTACAGTACGATTTTGACCGTAATTTGGCCGTTTGGCTCCAATTTTGGCTCACAACAATTGTTTATGAATATCAACCAGAAATCAAGTAATGTGTCCAACTTTGAGTTTCCATGCAAGCCACTGCTGGGCCCCTCCCCCGTGCTGATGCAGCCCCAATCCAGCCTTAGGGTCGTTCAGGGAAGCATTGTATGGCGTCAGCACATAAGAATAGCACGCTGGAGGTGGAAATGGGAGGTGTTTGGGGCGGAGAGGCCTTTCTGAGGCCATTTTTGCACTGGCAGTGCCAGCTTGGCACCGTACCGTACACCGTACAGTAAATTACCGTAATTACGGTAAATTATGGTCCTCCCATATCGTAATTATGCCGTAATTTACAAAACTACGGTACGTACAGTAAAAAGCGTACCGTACCGTACACCGTACAGTGCACAGGCCTGAGTATGTCTGATTTCAACGATAGAATGTGCAGAAGTCAACGGAAGCTTTGCTATAATCCTACACATTCATACAGTCCTGTAAAGTGCCATCACTCAAGGCATCAGTGCCACTGAGAGTGTTATTGCTGCTGCACACTTAGGATCAAGGAGGACATTAACTAAAAGGTTGCTCAGTCAGCCCTCTCTGGGATAAAGTGCAGCATTAAGGTGCGATGCCGCAGAAAGGTTGCTCAGTCAGCCTTCTCTGGGATGATGTGCAGCACCAAGGTGCGATGCCGCAGAAAGGTTGCTCAGTCAGCTCTCTCTGGGATAGAGTGCAGCACCAAGGTGCGATGCCGCACAGCAGCAACCCTTGAGTGCACATTTTCAATGTAACCATTGCTGGGTGAATGTTTGGTTAAGGCATTGGCCTTGCAAGACAATTTGGTCAATGCGTTGCATCTAATATTGCCAAAACAAAAGGGCAACCATCCCAAGAAGAGACAAGTGGGGGAGCATTGCTAGCGACGCTGAAAAGTTGGCAAAGCCTATCACGCACGCAAAGCGTGGGTGTATATGCACGTGTGTGTGTGTGTGCGCATGTGTGTGCGCGTACGCCTGTGTGTATTTACGCGCGCGTGTGTGGATTTGTCTGTGTATGCACGTGCACGCCTGCATGTGTGCGCGCATGGCTGTGTGTGTGTATTGCTGCCCCACAGATGCTATAATGGTGTGCATGGCGCTATGCTGGAGCAGACTTTGCTGAAGCAGGCGTGAGGGTGTGCTGCTGCTGCTGTTCCCTGTCTGCTAAAAGGACAGGGCAGGTGCTAGCATTGTGCCCGGGCTGGCCACTATGCCCCACACACACTGCATTCCTCAATGGTTGCATGACAAACTTCCGTACGTCACTAAATATGACTAAACTAAAATTACAAAGTTCACCAAGTTAGCATTAATTGAATCCAAACGCACTCCAAAACGCATGCAAAGTCAACCGTAAACTTTGCAGCCGTAACACCCCCCCCAGGGACCCTGACACAGCAAACGTAGCCAGGAAAGTTTGCTGATGGATACTGTACCAGCAGGGAGTGGTCTGGGGGCCTGGCTGAGGGATCATGGGCAGCTTCCTGGAGCTTCAAAACTTGTAATGTTGCTCTAGAACTTTACACACGGCACCCCAGGGCCCCAAAATTTTCTGCCCTGGTAGAAGTTTTGATTAGGAGCCTTTGTCAGATTTAAGTCCGGGAGGCGCCCTGGGCCTAGGGAGGCTTGTGAGGAATTCTGGACAGGTGCCATACAAAAACTCGCCTCTAAAACTTTACACACGGCACCCCAGGGCCCCAAACTGTATCTAGCACGGTAGCAAGTGTTTGATTAGGAGCCATGTTCAGTCTCAGCCCGGGAGGTGCCCTGGGTGGGACTGGGGAGGCCTATGGGAGATGTCTCTCGGAAAAGTAGTCAACGCAAGGGGCTCACGCCCCCAAGAGGGGGGCTTCGCCATAAAATCCACGCAGGAGCTCCCTGCTCTGTGGCGCACTCGTGTGTACTCCATTTTATATGCCACTCACCAAGATGTGTCCTCTGGGCGGTAGGTAGCGCTCAAAGATGAGGGCTGATAGCGTCATCAAGCCCCTCTGTTTTCCCAGAGCATAGCACCCTGTGCGCCGCGCGCAGGAGTGAGGTCAGGTGTGAGGCCAGATGCAAAGCCAGGTGAAAGTTTCAATATAAAGCCAGGTTTGCTGTCAGGTGTGAGGCCCGGTTTAGATATGGCTATAGGGTTTGCTGTCAGGTAAGAGGCCGAGAAAAACCTCTGTCATGCCTAAGGACATTCGTGACGTCAGTTGTGACTGGCTTTGTTTTAATACAGAAGTCAAGGTATCACAGAGCAGCAAGACATGCAGGCTTTGTCTGGCGTTGCTCATCCCCCCTGCACGCTGGTTTGATTACTGCTGGTGGGTGTCTCAGCTCAAGGGCTTGCAAATTTGGTGATGTGAAGGCTACTCTCCACCTTATGCCACTCTTCATGTGTCAATGTACTGGCTAATAGGCGGAAAGGGCAAAGAACTGGTCTGTTTGAAATGATGCGGGTGGACTGCTTAGCATGACCAGGGATAGGCACGCCTAAGGAGCTACTCAAGCAACACATCAAAACAAGTGCAAAAAAACTGATTCTGCATGCAAACTCACTTGAGGCCAGAAACATGAAGCCGCAGTATAATCCAATCTACAGAGAGGGGGACAGAAGGAGTCTGTGTTAGAAAAGCATTGCAGGCGGCGCACTGGATTTCAAAACATTACGGAGAGCACAGCGTCCAAAACCAGACATTAAGCCATACATTACAACCTACGAAAATAGCACAGAGTTCCGTGTCAAAAACGAATATAGGGCATGAAAAGAAAGAGATGGCTGATTTGCTTTTTACTCTACATCAGCAGAGTACCCTGGTCAGGACAAGATGCGGGTGCTTAAGAATGTGTGTTCTTGGTTCCACATTGCACCTGGTTCAGGAGAGGGGCTGAGCTTCCACAATTATGAGGGCCTACTACATCAAAGTTGCTTACACCTTGTTTGATCTAGCTGCTACTAATACTATCTGTAAATAATGTAACAACACACTTACTCTCCAAATGTCCATACCGATATCTAAGACTTGGACACGTATTTTTACAGTGGTATTGAAGCTCAGCACAAACAAGCTGCGTAGAGTCAAGAAAGTAGGTGAAGGCAGGCAACCAAAACATTGCCAGCTATCATAAATGTAAGCACACACACACACACATACACAAGCACACAGAGAGCTCTAGAAGCGCACACAAACACACACAGGGCCCTGAATGCTCACCCCTGCTGGAATCCACCGAGTTGCTGTCCATCCAAGTCCGTAGGCCTCATTGCTGATTCCTGAGAGCGAGCAGAGGAGAGCAGGCACGCAATTGCGAACAATCTTCAGATTAGGGTGATTTAGTGTGAGGTAACAAGAGGCACCCATACAAAGGAAAGGTAAGATTCTGGAGCAAGATTGCAGGACACATGCAGGCAGCCTTCATCTCCACCTGGAACGGCATTGTAGGCCGTCTATCCATTTCATTTGAACAAAAATGCTTTGTTGTTGTTGAATAGTTGCAGCGAGCATGGCAACGTGTTGGGCAAGGACAGAAGGAGACGTGGCACGTGCATCAAAACAGTTGACTTTTCCTGAATTTAAGAGTCTTTCGTGCAATTCACCAGCCTGCCTGCCTGGAAATGCAGGGCTTGCCAATTATTCTTGTTTCAAAAAAGCTCATCTAAAAATCCTCTGATAACAACCACTAATCACTAATATGCTGTGGGAGTAGGCAGTACGCCATATGGATAATTTGCCGAACACGACCTAAAGATGGAAACAACATTGTCAACGTTGCCAAGATTTAAGAATCTTGTTACACCTACACACATGTAAATACGCAGACTCACAACCGTACACCCTTATCAACACACACATGCATATACACACACACACATGCACACACATATATGCACATACACACACATATACACACCCACACACCCACACCCTCACCCAAACACACCTACCTACACCTACAGCCTTCCCCCCCCCCCCCCACACACACACACACACACGCACGCGTTCACAAACAAGCTCACACACACACACACCTGATACGGAGTATCCGCTGAAGAGAGATGAGGCCATGGTGAAGAACCATGCCATGGAACCAAGGCCAGCACCAGCCATGAAATGCTCTCGCACCTAAGCACAGCAAAGCACGACAGAAGTGAAGGAGGACGTGTGCATGCCATTTTCTTTCTGTTTGTGCAAGTGCAAAACCGGACACAGTGTGTATAGCAGAGCAATGGGTGCAAACATGCATGAATGCGTAAGTGAGCTTGCAAGTAGGCTGACGATCAATGCAAGCTTCATACATGACGTTATATTTGTAGTGATATGCAAACATGTAATAACTGCACATGAATGCATGGAAGCACACACACACACGCACACACACACAAACACAAACAGACACGACCACGTGCACGCACAAATACTCGCACAGTTGCTCTGGAACACACATATACACTCTCCCCCGTGTCAAGACAAACACACAAATTTACATGCGCAAACCCTTGTGTTATCGCCCCTTCCTCCCCCCCCTTCCCTTCCTGTCAAGGACTTACAATTACATGCACAAGCAAGTTTACACACACACATACAACACAACTCACAAATCCCCCTTGTCCGCCGCCTTTATTGCGGAAGAACCAATTTGCAATGCCTCCAAGCACCCCTGTTCCAAGGACAAGGAGGAGGTACACTCCCAACACAATGTACCCTGCATGTGTGTGTGTTTGTGTGTGTATGTCTGTGTGTGTGTATGTGAGTGTATGTGTATGTGTGTGTGAGAGAGTGTGTGTGTGTGTGTGTGAGTGTGTGTGTGCGTGCGTGCGTGCGTGTGTGTGTGCGTGTGTGTGTGTGAGTGTGTGTGTGTGTGAGAGAGAGTGTGTGTGTTTATGTGTGTGTGTGTGTGTGTGTGTGAGAGTGTGTGTGTGTGTGTGTTTGCGTGTGTGTGTGTGTGTGAGAGTGTGTGTGTGTGTTTGCGTGTGTGTGTGTGTGTGTGTGTGTGTGTGTGTGTGTGAGAGAGAGAGAGAGAGAGAGAGAGAGAGAGAGAGAGAGAGAGAGAGAGAGTGTGTGTGTGTATGTGTGTGTGTTTGTGTGTGTGTATGAATGTGTGTGTGTGTGAATGTGTGTGTGAGTGTGTGTGCGTGTGTACGCGTGTGTGAGTGTGTAAGCATGTGCCCAGTGGCTACTGAAAAGCCGTCAGCAAGTGCACACACAATTGCCACATTTCAGGGTACGTACCCACGAGCATATTCTCAGATGACGCCATGGCCGCAGGCAATGTCAGTGGCCGGGGCTGGAGGCCAACTGAAAAATGTGCCGGACGCCCCCGCAGACGCTGGCGGAAAGGGATTATGTATTTGTTATATTTCTGTTGTAAATGTACTTACGATGAAGATCGGTAGAAATTAAAATTTTCCCGGTAGAAATAATTTTTTTTGCTGTACGTCTTTAAGCGTCTAACTTTAATGCTCCTCCCGAGACTCGCGCAAGCGGTTGTGGGCTCAACCTGCTCTGCTTCTACTACTGCAGCAGCAGCTGTGCTTCACCATGCTCCAGCTTTATCAGCCCTGGTCCAAGGAGGTTACCACACCCTTTCTGAGCCACAGACCCCTTCCCCCAGAACTGCGTGGACGTTCCAGCTGCAGCCAGCTCTTACTCAAGACAGTGCTAGCAGCAGTAGACGCTTCAACCGTAACAGCTTGCAGTACTCCACGGCGAGTGCCACGATGCAGCAGGACCTCAACACTCCGCCTTCACCAGCATTTGAGCAGGGGCAGACCGCCCAAGGGGAGTTGCTTGTAGAGGAGAGCACCTTCAAGGTGTGTGTCTGTCCTTGCAGCATCTAAGAAAGAAGCCTTCAGGCAATGTCAAATACAATGGCCCACCGAACAAACATCTCTGTGTGTTGGGTTGGCACGTGAACGAGCGTGTTCGTTTTCTTTCGTGTATGTGAGTATGTAAGGATGCTTGTACGTGTTTATATATCTGTGTGTAGGTGTTTGTGTATGTATGTGCGTGTGTGTATCAATCTAGACGCATGCATGTTTATACATTTTTTTCTCTTGCGTTTTATGTTTGCGCGTGTGTGAAGCATGTGATCCAAGTAATTTACATAGTGGTATTCATGTTAAAGCAGCAACACGCTCTTCAGCCCTTTGTTAGGTTTCAAATGCACATGCCACATCCGTACGCTGAATATGCACGCACCTTTGCAGCGCCTCCAGCAACTGTCAAGCCAGCAAGGAGGGAAGCCAGTGTTACTGAGGGTGGAAGTGGAAGGTGGAGGGTGCTCAGGATTCCAGTATAAATTTGCTTTAGTGGAGGACATCAACCCGGACGACAAGTAGGTTGTAGCTTCTTCTGGATGCATCAGCATGTCAGCATGCACGCGGAAGTAGAGACAAGGTGTCATCTGCCCTTAACACAAATGCATACACATGAAATACAATGAACAAACTACACGAAACATGCAGTACATAGACATGCACATACATTCACACACATGTACACTTGGGCATACACACACACATATACTCGTGCATACACACACACACACACACACTCACACACTCACACACATATACTCGTGCACACACACACACAACAAGTACACACATGCGTGCATACGCACACACACAAACACGCGCGTACATACACACACATACACACATATTACACACACACACACACACACACACACACGATTTGCACCTATGTACAATGTGCACGTAAAAACATATGCCTCCTTGCATTTTGTCAGTTTCAACACGCACTGCACCATGCTTTTGGTTTACGCTCTTGATTTGCTGCATGTTCCGTTGCACGGTGCATTCGCAGGGTGTTTGGAAGGGGGGACTGCAAGGTCCTGTGTGACACCATCTCTCTAGATTTCCTGCGCGGTGCCAAGGTGTGGGGGTGTGGGTGTGGGTATGTCAAAAGGAGCCCTGCAATTTACACTCTACTTGAGCTGAATTGTTTGCGTGCACACCACCAGAGCAGAGTGCCAGAGTGCCAGACAGCATGCATGGTAGGCAAGTTGACCCATGCTTCTGTTCAGTGTTCTCCCTGTGCCCACAGCACACTTTGAAGGGTGACTGTTTGATTTATTGGGTAAAGTGCGTGAGTTCCACGGTGTGTTATTTATTCCACCATTCCTGACTCGCCTGTGTTTAGGTGGCATGTGTCTCACGCTTTTTTATCATGCCCGAACGAAAAGCTTGTCAAGCTGCCAACACAATTTCCTTGTCAGGTCAGCATATAAGCCTCCTCCAGCTTATGAGAAATGTTGTCACCCTCCTAAATTATAAACCAACTGGCTGCTTGTAACATGATTCATCGCTGCCACCAAATATGCATCCTCCCAAAAAGATGCATAACAACTAGCAGACGATGCTGCCACTCTCCTCATACTTTAGAAAAGAGTTTAAACACATGACACTCCCTTTGCTACTGTGCGCAGGTCGAGTTTGAGGACAGCCTCATGAGGAGTGCTTTTGTGATCAATGCCAACCCAAATGCTGACAAGTCTACGAGCTGTGGCTGTGGGTCCTCGTTTTCAGTCAAATAAGGGACACATTCTTGTTCTGATGCTTCTTTTGTACGATACTTCTGTATAATAAAGTTTGAGTACGGCGTAGGTAAAGGGTTGTGCATCCACGCCCTGCCTTCTGTTGTCTGCGAGTTGTTTAGGTCGTGTTCTGATCAGGCATTCAATCTAATCAGTTCTTTTGGCTTATTCAGCTACTTAAAAAGTCGTGGCAATTATAGCGTGGCAATCGCAGCCAAGAACGCTTGCACTGAGACATTCCATATGTAATTGTAGATAATGAGAATTGTGCATTGCCCAATGAAAGGAAAAAGAAACTTACGCAGGCATTGAGAAACTTACTGAAATTGAAAGTACTGAGTTCTGTATATCTTTTCCACTCCAGAACAAGAAGCGAGGGAACAAAGCACAGGAGGATTGAAGGGTAAGGGGTAAGGGTTACACAGCTATATCCGCCAGCGAGGGCAGTTGAGCTATAGCAAAAAAAAAGGCAGCTTCAAGAAGAGAAGGAGGCCAGACT
>Ga0307963_1002171_pt1 | contig 15417 bp, 17 predicted proteins | sample OrgLakmetagen594_FD_201829 | JGI IMG/M metagenome (GOLD analysis project Ga0307963, IMG submission 201829) | Saline water microbial communities from Organic Lake, Antarctica - #594 | ecosystem: Environmental > Aquatic > Non-marine Saline and Alkaline > Saline | place: Antarctica: Organic Lake...
AGCCTGGGAAGGGCGGCAAGGGAGAGGGAAAGATCAAAGCCAGGTAAGGACCAAGCGCACCCAGCCTGGGAAGGGCGGCAAGGGAGAGGGAAAGATCAAAGCCAGGTAAGGACCAAGCGCACCCAGCATGGGAAGGGCGGCAAGGGAGAGGGAAAGATCAAAGCCAGGTAAGGACCAAGCGCACCCAGCCTGGGAAGGGCGGCAAGGGAGAGGGAAAGATCAAAGCCAGGTAAGGACCAAGCGCACCCAGCCTGGGAAGGGCGGCAAGGGAGAGGGAAAGATCAAAGCCAGGTAAGGACCAAGCGCACCCAGCCTGGGAAAAGCGGCAAGGGAGAGGGAAAGGTCAAAGCAAGGTAGCAGGAACGACTGATGTATGGCATGCGACATAAAGCAAGTGATCGTTCATAACATGTGTTTTTAGGGGCTCTGCGCGAAGGCAACTGGCGAGGCCCGTGCTTTTTGCAGGCCTTCGCTGGCGAGCTGCATACTGATAAAGATGCTTCAACAGCCGGCAAAATCGTTTTTATTATCGTGCATAGTATGAAGTTAAAATGACGGCGGCAGGTGGTGTCTGGCAAGTGCGCTCGCGTCTGAGCGGCAGCTTGAGGCCCTTCTTTGCTCTCTGGTTCGTTTAGCGAATAGTCGAGGTGCCAAACGCATTGCTCGTTACTCAGTCTGTCAGTACCATTTCTTGCTGACACCTGTCTTGCTGGCACCTAGAGGTTTGCAAGGACAAAAAAGGCCGAGGTTAGCCTGGGTGCCTCTTCAGTGTTTGGCTGTTTCCAAGGACCAATAAGGTTGAGGCTCGCCTGGTCGCCTCTTAGGTGCTTTGCTCAACACTCATCGCTCATTGCTCAACCGTTCTCTTTTTTCTGGTCTCGTAGGTACCTGGAAGCTTCCAAGGATAAAAAAACCGCAGCCAGCATCGCGCAGGATTTTGAGGCTCGGACCGCGCTGCGCAACTTTGCACGCGCACAGCGTATGGCGGAGATCTTGCAGGTCAAGCTGGCAAGAAACCAGGTGCGGACTTGACTTTGCGAGCATTGCGAATAGGAAAGTGAACACAAAACGCAATGCGCGTGCGCAGCGTGTGGTGGAGCTTCTGCAGGTCAAGATGGCAAGGAGTTAGGTGCGGACTTGATCTTGAGAGTAGGAAAGTGAACACAAAGCGCAATGCGCGTGCGCAACGCATGGCAAAGGGCCAATTTGGTTAGAAAGTAGCTTGCCTTAGATTCGTCAAGGGTGGACAGGATGATGAGCAGTGGAGGAAGCTTGATGCATGACTGGAGTCGTGGTACTCCGATCTGGCAAAAAAGTGGAGTTAAGCTGAAGAAAAGGAAGCAGATGGTGCAAGGGTGTTGCGCTTGCACGACGCACGACGGGGACTTTGCCAATCCAGATGCTGGGTAAGGGCTGTTAGTGCATCATGGCAGTACGCTTTAAAGGAAAAGCAGGCCGTGCTTGCGCAAGGCAGCTGTCTCTCTAGGTCAAAGCCTGTAGGGTTTTCTCTGTTGGTGGTGTCAGGGTTTCTCTGTTGGGTTATTCTGCTGGTGGTGTCAGGTCTCAATCTGCTGCTTAGTCAAAATGGAGGACTTCTTCAGGTTCAGCACTTTCAGAGGAAAGAAATGAAGGAGCTTGGCAAAGAATTGGCTGGCACTTCCTGTGCAACGAACTTGTAAGCACATCACAATTATGATGAACCCTGACCTGCCGCAGTTCGTAGCCTTGCATGCCCATTGAGTGTTTCAAACGATCGGCTGGCCTCAGCTGTAGCATGCACAATGAGGACTTCAAACAATAGGCCAAAGTAAAGCTCTAAGTGCACGTCTATCCTGTTTCATCCAGGTCCAAGGTAAACTTGGGACCCGGGTGTCAGGATTATCATTCTAAGGAAAGTGCTTGTCATCTTAGCAAAATGAAGACATAATGTTTGAATATACCATACCTTACCAAAGCAGCTCAACAGAAATGCTTGAGAATGTTGTTGCGGGAGTTTAGTGAGAAGAAGCGGGAAAAGGCGCCGCTTGTTGCTTGCCATAGTTTGGGCAGCTTCGTTTATGTCATAACTTATGCAAATACCTTCTACCGTCACATCGCAGGAATTTGACGGAGTTTGGGCAGCTTCGTTTATGTCATAACTTACGCAAATACCTTCTATCGTCACATCGCAGGAATTTGACGGAGTTTGGGCAGCTTCGTTGATGTCATAACTTATGCAAATACCTTCTATCGCCACATCACAGGAGTTTGACGAGAAGAAGAAAGAGATGAGGGAAAAGGAGCAAGCACGCGTGCGTGCCATACAGGAGCGCCACCGAGCAAAGTTTTCTGGAGGGGTGCGTTGTTTTAGCCTCTGTTTAGTTCACGTTGTGTCTCATCGATGTGTATGCCAGCAGCTTATCTGGAGCGCCAGAAAGCACAGTTTTAAGGATTTTCATCCCATCATTACAAGTGCCATCAGCCACACAGGAGCGCCTCAGAGCAAAATGTTTGAATGACTTGCGCTGCTCTATCTCTGTTTCAGCCCAGGATCACGATATCATCGTAGCATATGCTAAGGTATTGCCTTACTCACCCACTCTTCTGTTCCTCTTTTTTGTTGACCTGCTTCTCAACACCATTTGCCACGTGCCTTGCTCTTTTCATTCTTTTTTTCATTTCACGTCCGTGTTATTATTAGATCATTACCGTTACCCTGTTTTGAGGGATACTGCAGGCAATTCGTTAAGATCTCCATACACAGAAACAAGCTGACATAACATGCATACAAGTTGCCCCCCCCCCTCCTTCCCTCACCCACAATCTTGCTCTTATAAACAAGCGCAGGACGTACATGGTGCAATGATGGATCCTGCCACTCGAAGAGCCTTAATCACGCAAAGTGTTCAAGTAAGTACGTGGAGCACATCTGATGCCAGCTAATTGTGTTTGTAGTGGTGGTGTTTGCGTGTGTATATATGTGTGTGTGTTTTGTGTGTGTGTTGAAAGCTATAAAAACAGAGCTCTTCCCAAGAAGCCAAAAGTTAGATGATTGCTGCCGAATTTGCTGGAGCCCAGTCAGCCGAGAGCATCCAGAAAGAGAAGAAAACTATGATGATATGCCGCAATGTGATACTTGCCAACGCACTTACCATTGGAAATGTCTGACTGACCTGAATGCCTGCTCGCATACTGCAAGGCAATCCGCGGAAATGAGTGAAGACTGGCACTGCCCAGCCTGTACTGACCTAACTCAGGTGGAAAAGGATACCAGAAAGTCATTTCCAGTTAACGTAATGGTAAACGTGCTCTGGCAACCCACATGGGAAGCGGCAGAACTGCTCTTAGCTAACCCCGAGTTTTAAACCTACGTAGATAGCTATGAAAATGCCGACACGAGCACTCAGCCAAGTGCCCAACCAGAAGACCAAGAAATCGACAATCTTACAAAGCAAGGCTATGATGGTTGTACCCAGCACTTTGTTAATATATGGGACTCGTTGCAAGGCCAAACCAACAGAGACAAGGCGTTCTTTATCACGGACACTGTCACTCCCCAAGACATCCAACCCACTTGGAAGTGTGAGATCTGGGTACGGGATGTGGATCTCCTCAAGCCAGAGCCTCATAGAGACTCAGAGGGTGAATTAAAAATCCCCGAACACATAACTTGTCAAGCAGCCTGTGTAGATGACATTCACGGCAAGTGCACAGGGATGCTTTCCTTGGAACGTCTGGACATACTGCTACATGCCTACAATCAAACAAAATGGATTGGCCTACACGATGCTACACAACCGCCTGTACTAGACGCAGCAACTAAAATTGCAGGTCTACTACACAGGTATAAACTCCAAATGAGTTCACTAAGCAACGTTAGTAAAAGGCTAAGTTAGTTTAGTTTAGTTTGGATTACAAAGGCATTCGACCTGGAATGGCTGCTCAACCTATAAAAGGCTAAGGAATCCATCGCGTACTGCACCCCGAGGCACATTACGACTTACCTCCGAAAATGGGCATTAGTTACCAAACAAATGTTTGCCAGCCCCCTTGTTTTTGACCCTAGCTACTGAGCCTACTGGAGTGAAAACACCATAGACACAGTAATTGGAGCAAGCACTAATGCCCTTGACACGAATTTACAGGCTTCTCCTTCTGTCACCCAAACTATTGCGACTGCCTCCTGCATGCAACTTGTGGGACATGTGCTTCAATCAGCAAGCTGCACACAAGAAGCTACAGCAACATTCCTACTCCTCCCTGATTGTCTTGTTTGGAGTAAGAACGGGTGCATTAGGTTAGGGTTTAGGACTACCCTGAGCATGCATGCATTCTAGCCAAGTTCTCTACAGATAGCATGCTCCTAAACCATACAGAAGCTTGGTTAGACGCTCCACCCCAGCCTCAGCACAACAAGAATAAAATGCAGCTAATTGTCGTCTGGAACAATCAAGGGCAACAAGCCCTGAATGAATCCAACCCCGCTTGGCTCAACAATCTCAAGCAGACAATCCCTGAAGCAACGCGGACTTTTAGTAATACTGTCCACATGCTTGACACTGCTTGTGTGAAATGCAAGAACAAACAGAAAAAAAGGTTCCAACTCCTACACCCAGATATTTATATTGCTGCTGACATCAGCCAGTGGCAAATGCTTCATAATACAAACGTCAACTAATACATGAGCCCGCATATTCCCAAAGTACGAAATTGGAAATCAGTCAAATACACCGATGGTAGCGCAATGCAAGATCCGACCAGCAAACAGCAATTCTTAGGCGCTGGCGTCTTCACACCCACCTAAGGCACTGGTTTTAGTGATACCATCACTATCGACCCAGGGGGCAACGGCCCCACGCTCACCATCAATAGAGCCAATCTTGCAGCTGTGCCAGTAGCGGCACAGAAAGACAATACTGAAATTGCTACAGACAGTGCCTCATCCCTCTTTCAGATTTGGAAACAGCTATTGAACCCAATGGCTGTACTCCACCATTTGCACAGGGAACTACTCAAGGGCATTGTATATCTAATCCAATCCTCACCTTCTACCATCACTTTCTACAAGGTGAAATCCCACTCTGGTATTATTGGCAATGAAGATGCAGACCACCTAGCACACAAAGCAGCAGTCAATCAAAATTCTGACGTTTTCCTCCCGCCAGCTATTGACCCCTTGTACGACCTGTTCTGGCTAAGCGTGCCTAACAAAGATGACTCCCATGCAGAAGAGCTTCGAGTTTTGACTAACCTACAGGACAAGGTAAAACATCATATGCACGTCCATCATTACCATGGTGAAGCTATCACAGAAACATTGCTCTACAAGCTTTGGCAAAAATTGCGTAACACGCCTGAGCGCGCAGCACAGCCCGACTTTCACACACAGCAACCTAATGCAAAGCCCCTTGCTCATGCCCAATTCAGTTACAAATTTTGGTCCAAGCCAGATGTGACTTTTTAGGAACAAGAACAAATTTGTAAACATAGGACGGATGCAATACACACAGACAAACACACCAAAAGGTGTAGCCACATGACAGGTCCTGCCACCTGCCCCTTGTGCGGAGGATCAGACAGTGCTCCACACATGCTTCTTAGGTGCAACAACCATATTATGAAGAGAATGCACATAAACCGACACCACAACGCAGTTAGCCGTTATGGGGAAGAGATCAGCAAAGGCAAGCTGGGCTCAGCAGTCGTTACCATGAATGCTTGTAACAGTGAAAAGCTATCTGACCTTAACATTGAACTTCCCGATGACATTGAAAGAAACATTTCCGACTGGGTTTTCCCAACACAACAAAACCTACCGACTAGGCATCAAAGCCGTCCAGATGGCGTGTTAATCATGCCCATTGAAGGGAGAGGCAGGATTTTGGACCCCAAACAGATCCCCTTAAGGGGCAGAGACATACACCTTAAAGAATTTAGATCCTGCTCAGACATAAACCCATAATAGACATTAGTTTAGTTTGGATCACAAAGGCCTCCAGCCTGGCATGGCTGCTCAACCAATAGGTCCCAACAAATAAGTCAATCAAAAAGATCGACAGCTGCACTAATAAATTTGTAAAGAGTTATGTTGAAAAACAAAACCTTTGATATCACCTTCAGAAATCCCCGTAATAGACATTAGATGAAGCGCACAACCAACATCTACCGCTTAAATTAGGGGATCTGATGGGTTACTGGTAGATCGGCTGGCTTCAGGAGGGCTAGGCGTAGAGGCCGGATTGCATGGCTGACAACCGGCCGGATCCTCATTGGTCTCTGTTGTTTCTCTCTTTTTCGATGTTTGGTGGGGCTCTGGCTAGTGTGAGCACTAGATGAGAGCCTTTCTTTGATGCATGCTGGTGTTTTCCAGCGTAGACTTTTCCTTTTTAGGTGTGTCTGCGCACGTGGCTGTATGTATGGCTGTGCGTGCGTGCGTGTCTGCGTATGTGTGAATTTGTGTGTCCTGCTGCGCAGTAATGCTCAACTGGAGCAATCATTTTTGTGGCTTTTAAATACTTCAGTAGGCAACTTCTCTTTGTGGCTCTAGTTTGTACGCATAAGCTCAACTCTGGCCGCACTCTTACTCAACCAAACCTGCGCAACATGAAGTGCGCCCAACTAATTTCTGCTCACACACATGCACACGCAGGAGCTCAACTCTGGCCGCACTCTCACTCAGCCAAACCTGCGCGACATGAAGTGCGCCCAAATAATTTCTGCTCACACACATGCACACGCAGGAGCTCAACTCCGGCCGCACTCTCACTCAGCCAAACCTGCGCGACATGAAGTGCGCCCAGTCGTTTGCAGCGCGCGCAAACCCCCATTCCCATGTGTTGGACCTGATGCAGCACTTCAGTGCAATCCACATGTGAGGCTGCGTGTGTATGGACGTTTGTGTGTGTTTGTGTGTTTGTGAGTGTATTTGTTTGTTTGCTTGTGAGTTTGTGTGTGTATGTTCTTGCGCGGCAGCGCTGTGGTTGGTATGATCCCTGTGCGTTTGGGCAGCATTTCAGTGCAATCCGCTTGCAAGACTGTGTGCGTATATGTAGTAAGATAGTGCCATAATTGTGCGGCTCATTTGATGGGCTTCAGCCAGCACTTAGATCAGTGCAATCCACCTGCGAGGCTGTGTGTGGCCATGTGTGTGTGTTTATGTGTTTGTAGAGAAGGTAAGGCAACTTGTGCTGAAAATAGAAAGGAGTGTGTTAGAACGTAGCAAGTGTGTCAGAATAAGTTACGTGTGACAGCGCTGTTTGCTTGGTGCGATCTGTGTGTTGGGCTTCATGAAGCGCATGGTGGAGCCTCTTGTAAACGAGTTGCCAAATGTACACACACACACACGCACGCGTGTACACACACACAAACTCTTACATGTACACACACAGACAGAGCACACAGCGAGAGACATTAAAACTTGCAGACCTCCTCTGTCCTTCAGCTGCTCTTTGCCGTGCTCTACTCACGCACTTTGAAAGCTCAACCCAGGCATAAAGTTGACACAATAAACCCTGCGCACTTGAGTCACACAACCCAGGCACATGAGTCACAAAACACAACACAGCAAGGAGACTTGCCACAATTAAACAAGCATCTCCCCCTCACCCACCCATCCACCCACATACACACACAGGTACCATACGAAGCTGATCATAGCGCAAGGATTTTTGCCATATTGTCATATGCATGCACATGCACAAACATACATGCACATGCATGAACATACATGCACATGCACGAACATACATGCACACTTTTAGACACACACATACACACGCAGATACACACACCATCACACACAAACATACGCATGCACGCACGCACGCAGGTACCGTAAGAAGCTGATCATCGCGCGCAAAAGGGGGATGGCCCCCCCTCCTTTGCCTGAAGGTGCTGATGAAGACATGATCCAGATGTTTGAGGAGGTCATGGCAAGCCTCACGCAAAAGGTGGGCTGCATGCTGCATTCTTACTTTCTGGGGGGAAGGCTGATGCAGACATGATCCAGATGTTTGAGGAGGTCATGGCAAGCCTCACGCAAAAGGTGGGCTGCATGCTGCATTCTTACTTTTTGGGGGGAAGGCTGATACAGACATGATCCAGATGTTTGAGGAGGTCATGGCAAACCTCACGTAAAAGGTGGGCTGCATGCTGCATTCTTACTTTTTGGGGGGGAGGCTGATGCAGACATGATCCAGACGCTTGAGGAGGTCATGGCAAGCCTCACCAATAATGAGGGACGAATTGTTTAGCCTGACTGTGCGCGATGCTGTTGGTCTAAGGGCATTTGACACAGGCATGCACATTTACATAACGTGACATAACAAAGCAACATGCGTCCCCACACCCCTTTTCACGATGTTAGAAGGGGGAATTGTAATATCTCGCATCCTTAGACTTAGAGTTTGATAATGAATCAGGAGAAAATTTTGATTCAGGAAAAAGCACGAGAGAGATGTGGGGAAAACACGAGAGATGTGGGGAGAACACGAGAGGTGTGGGGGGAAAGAACACGAGAGATGTGGGGAAAACACGAAAGATGTGGGGAAAGCACAAGAGAGATGAGAGGATTCAAGAGAAAACACGAGAGAGATGTTCTGAAGAGCCTGCCAATTGGTGACTTTTAGCAGCGCCGTGGTTGCCTATGTCTAGGGTTGGCCAGAACCGTATATGTACACCATATATGACCGTATATTTGGTGATTTCCCTGCCAAAATCACCGAATATAAACCGTATATATATATTTCTGGCCAACCATGCCGATGTGATTTGCTTAGCCATGCAGTAAAGCTCTTAGGAGCTTGACTCCTCTCCAAGTGAGAGCTTAAAGCTTGACTCCTCTTAGGAGCTTGACTCCTCTCCAAGTCCTCTCCAAGTCTCCAGGCGAGCTTGACTCCTCTTAGGAGCTTGACTCCTCTGCCAGTGAGAGCTTGACTCCTCTCCAAGGAGCTTGACTCCTCTCCAAGGAGCTTGACTCCTCTCCAAGGGGCGTCAGGGAGAGCTCCAAGGGGCGTCAAGGAGAGCTTGACTCCTCTCCAAGGAGCTTACATCTTCTCCAAACCAAGCTCTCTGCAATGGAGCCGCTCGTCCTGGAGCGAGTTCATAGATTCATAGACAACCTTTCATAAACGATTTTAACACTGCGCACCTTATTAACAAGTTTATGGACAATGTCCTCTGAACATTGTGAACATAGTGCACCTGTGATTCTGAACAAGATTTTAAAAAAGGTTTTATTGGCGTAAGCCATGCCTTCTACCTATGACTGGATTCACACAAGCTCCACAAAGCATGGCCACACCCTAGCTTAATATCAAGGTGTCGACGAAGGTGGTGATTGGTATTGAGATTTGATTTCAGAGGCCCTTACAGGGAGAGACTGAGAGAGTGCTTTGCATGAGCGCTGCGTTCGATCGATACGTGTTCAGCTATGAAAGACGGGTAACGTGAGTTCCTGCAGTACAAGGGTACACAGTGCGCTGCAAGCAGGACACACAGTTAGCTTACACATAAAACACATAAAACACATCTTACACATAATTAGCTTACACATAATACACATAAAACACAACGAGCCTGTTTGAAACAGAGTAACACAGCCCTCTGCTTAGAATCAGTGCAAACGCAGGGCGAGGAGGACGAGGAGGTGGTTTGCATCAGACATAACGACCCTGTTGTAGGCTGATTAATTTAGCTACGGTTTTAATTTGTTACACATGTAGTGCAAGGAGGACCTACAAGTGGCTTATGTTGGTCAGGTGTAAGACCTACTGTACGTGGTTCAGCTATGAACCCAATTGTACGTGGTTCAGCTATGAACCCAGTTGATCACCCGCATGGAAGTGGGGAAGGACGTGCACCTATTGTACTTGGTCGACCATTAACACCTTGGGGACTTCCTGCTTACTCAAAACGTGACGACCCTCTTTAAGGTTAATCAATCCAGCCTCGGTATGAATGTGTTGCTGTTTTTTGTTACGTATGCAGTACAAGGAGGACCTGGAGCTGGATTATTTAAAGCGCCAGAAGCCAAGTGCCCCTCCTGACGGCGTTCACGACAGCGCTGTAGCGCTGTACCATGAAATTGTGCAGCGCTTTAAACGCCTTGAGGTAATGATCCTTCTCAGAATGAGTGTAGCTTGAACTATTGTGTGCTGTAGCTCTGTACCACGAAATTGTGCAGCGCTTTAAACGCCTTGAGGAAATGATCCTTCTCAGAATGAGTGTAGCTTGAACTACTGTGTGAATGTCCAGAGGGGGAGGGGGGACTGAGCGCTGTACCGCCAGATTGCGCTTTAAATGCTTTGAGGTTCTACTCAATTTTGAGGATGGATGTAGCTCAGTTTTTTTTAGTGCCCAGAGGTGGAGGGGTGGCTGTTGCGCTGCGCCTATAACAAATGTGCAGCATTTTGGAATGCATGGCAGTGAGGGTTTGCCCTATTCATGGAAATAAGCAGCTCTATATTCTAAAAATTTAGGGGGTCAAAACATTTGGAGGGGATGACTGCTGCGCTGTACCAAAAAATCATGCAGCGCTTCAAAAGGCCTGGAGGTAGTGCAGTTGTGTGCATTGCGTAAATAAAATCGAATGCCTGTGATGTGCAGACGGGCTACGATTCTGACGATGGGAAGCCTGGCAAGCCGCGAGTGCGCAGCATGACAGGGTACGGGAGAGCATGGCTGTCCGCCATGGAGCATTCCAGCAAGTCCCGGAAAAGGCTGCTGCGTGTGCGGTCTCAAGGTGCGTGCACATGTGCCTTTGTGCGTGTGATTGTGCGTGTGATTGTGCGTGTGTGTGCTTGTGTGTGTGTGCGTGTGTGTGTGCAATGTGAGGTGGGCGTGGGTGCGTTCGCAAATGGCTGTTTCTATCTAACTAACAACAGTGCATCTCCCAGGCTTTCTGGAAAATGGGTAAACATGTGATGTATATATGTCGCACAAACACATGTCACACACACACACACACACACACACACCGACATGCACACCCCCACACATACGCACACATGTCACATACATGCACACAAACGCACGCGCACATGTACACCCCCCCCCCCCCACACACACATACATGTCACATACACGTCATACAAGCACACAAAAACACACACGTACACACACACAAACTCCCACAGGCGTCCTCGGCATTCACCGCGCTTCCCTCACCCCTCTAGTATGCCACAATGACCCCCTCGGGGATACTGCATTGTCACAAAGACAGGGTGCAGAGCCACCTTCCAGTACCGGCACCACCCCCGCCGCCAATCCATCAACGTGCGTGTGTGTGTGTGTGTGTGTGTGTCTCTGTGTGTACATGTTTGTGTGCCTCTGTGTGTGTACATGTATGTGTGCCTCTGTACAATATGTGTGTGTATGTGTGTCTCTGTGTGTGTACATGTTTGTGTGCCTCTGTGTGTGTATATGTTTGTTTGCCTCTGTATGATATGTGTGTGTATGTGTGATTGTGTGCCTCTGTGTGTGTACATGTTTGTGTGCCTCTGTATGATATGTGTGTGTGTGTGATTGTGTGTCTCTGTGTGTGTACATGTTTGTGTGCCTCTGTGTGTTTACATGTTTGTGTGCCTCTGTACGATATGTGTGTGTGTGTGTGTGTTTGCTTCATTGGCTGTTAGTCCTTTTGCTAGCGTTGGTGTGTGCCATACTTAGTTGTGTTTGGCAACCCACCAAGACTGCCCCACGGTCAGGATCTGAAGTTTTTTCATGCATTTGCCCCCTAACCCCCCTTCTCCATGTGTGTGCTTTTGTATGTTAAAAGTGCGTGCGCATGAATGCCTGTGCTGCCGAAAGAGCAACATTCAGGCTTCTGAGTTGACAGTGTGTTCTGTGCTCAAGTGCCTGAGCTGACCGTGTGTTCCGTGCTCAAGTGCCTGAGTTGACAGTGTGTTCCGTGCTCAAGTGCCTGAGCTGACAGTGTGTTCTGTGCTCAAGGGCCTGAGCTGACCGTGTGTTCCGTGCTCAAGTGCCTGAGTTGACCGTGTGTTCCGTGCTCAAGAGCCTAAGCTGACAGTGTGTTCCGTGCTCAAGTGCCTGAGCTGACAGTGTGTTCCGTGCTCAAGTGCCTGAGCTGACAGTGTGTTCCGTGCTCAAGTGCCTGAGCTGACCGTGTGTTCCGTGCTCAAGTGCCTGAGTTGACAGTGTGTTCCGTGCTCAAGAGCCTAAGCTGACAGTGTATTCCGTGCTCAAGTGCCTGAGCTGACAGTGTGTTCCGTGCTCAAGTGCCTGAGCTGACAGTGTGTTCTGTGCTCAAGGGCCTGAGATGACAGTGTGTTCTGTGCTCAAGGGCCTGAGCTGACCGTGCGCTGCATGCTTACGAGCGTTCCTGAGTGGCCTTATCGACCATAGCCTGGAATTGTCCGTTCAAGTGAGTGCCCGAGGAAACACACGCTGCATGGTTAGCAAGGTCCAACAGTTTTGCGCTGGAATCTTTCAAGTATCACTGAGTAGGACTGATCCGAGCTCCCTCTATGCTGCAACCATACAAACAGATACGCTACACTCCCAGGGTTCAATTTGTGCAGCCGGGTTCCACTCCATATTGACGGCAATATCCGACCCAACAACCCTCCACCGCTTCCTCTCTTTGCCGCTGCCCAAAACACCTGCATGCCTGAGTCTCACACCACACAATCGCGCAGGCCCATACCACTTCACATACAAGGCTACCCAGGATGCCTGAGTCTCACACCAAACAATCACGCAGGCCTTTTCCTCCTCACATACAAGGCTACCCAGGATGCCTGAGTATCACACCACGCAATTGCGCAGACCTATACCACTTCACATACAAGGCTACCTGGGATGCCTGAGTATCACACCACACAATCGTGCAGGCCCATACCACCTCACATACAAGGCTACCCAGGCCAGAGACCCTCCACCGCTTCTTCCTTGCAAAGCAACCAGACAGACGACCCCTACGAACAGCCCGGAGCGGAGGGTGTAGAGGACCGCATGCCTCGACCTCCGCCTCAAAAAGCAGCTGTCGAAGGGTGAGTGGTGTGTGTGTGTGTTTTGTGTGTGTTTTGTGTGTGTGTGTGTGTGTGTGTGTGTGTGTGTGTGTGTGTTTGTGTGTGTGTGTGTGTGTGTGCGTGTGTGTGTGTGTGTGTGTGGATTTTGTTTGTGGATTTGTGTGTGTGTGTGTTTTATTGCGTGTAGATTCTTTTGTCCATGTTCAAGTTACACAGCAACAGACACGCCGGCTAGGGAGATAGAAGGCACACACACACACACACGCACACACGGGAACACAAACACACACACACACACACACACACACACACACACACACACACCTGTGTCTATTAGCTGCACGTCCACACGACAGTGCATCACGCATCCAGGTCAGATTATTTGCACAAGCTGGGTCAACATGGCACATGGCACATATAAAAGTGGCCGTCATTATGACAAAAAGGGGGCCATATAAAAAGTGCATGCACATGCTGGGTCAACAAAAAAAGTGCAGCATCCAGTGCTGACGTACACATGCTGGGTCAACAAAAAAAAGTGCAGCTTCCAGTGCTCACGTACCTATGCTGATTCTACACAATAAGTGCAGTGTCCAGTGCTCACGTTTTGTATTTGGCCATCACCCTATCCTGACACTGTATGTCAGCGTAGGGTCATTGGTTGAAGGTGTTTTCCTGTGTCCTTTCTTTTTTGCACAATTAGCGTTTACACCTTTGGGATCGGCCAGTCCTGTCTATGTCTCACTCAATGCCCTGGAGTCCAAATTCTCAGAGAGCATAGTGCATGGACAGGTGATGTTCTGTAGCTTAGATGCGGCCTAGTCCTAGGCTGAGTGTTCTGAAGATGCGGCCTAGTCCTAGGCTGAGTGTTTAGTGCCTGAGCAGGTATTACTGTGTTGCTTTATGGTGTGGTGTAGTTCTAGGCTGAATATGTGCATGCATGTGGAATCTGTAGGCATTGTATGTGCAAACGAGTCGCTGCTGAAAGATGTAGGTCTAGCTGTCCAGGCTGTGTGCGTGTGTGTGTGTGTGTGTGTGTGTGTGAATCATGCGGTGCATACGTACAGGTCATAGGTGTGAATGATGCAGTGCACACATGTACGTGTTTTGGTGCAAAATATGCAATGCAGTGTGTGATTGACAAATGCATATAATGACGACATCTCATGCGTGAAAGAAGCTGTTCACACACTGACCTGTCGTTTCTGCAAATAACGCAGTGCACACACAGAGCATACGACGTAAAGCCCCTTGACCCAGTGCAACTGCAGCAAAAACAGTACAGTGACAGTGCATTGCTCAATGCGCCTCCACATGCCCTTGTATGTATGCGTAGGTACTCCCCCCTCACCACCACGGCAGCAGTAAAGCTTGCCGTTTCTGTGTCCTGTTGTAAAATGAGGGTCCGCAGGCCGTTGCAGCTCAAGGATACATTAGAGGTGTGTACCATGCATGTAAACGTGTGTGTGTGCATGTGTGCGTGTTGCAGCTCAAGGATACAGTAGAGGTGTGTACCATGCATGTAAACGTGTGTGTGTGTGTGTGTGTGTGTGTTGTGTGTGTGTGCTCGTGCTTGCATGCGTGTGCGCGTGCATGTGTGTGCATGTGTGCGTGTTGGTGCATGGGCATGCGTGTGTGCGTGTGTGCGTGTGTGTAGTTTATGGAAAAAGGGTTTTGGTGCCTTCCTCAGCACCTACGTAATGCCTGCACCCATATGTACCTATTTTGGCAAGCACCTGGAAATGTTACAACCTTGTTCCTGTGTGAATTGTGCAGTTGTGTGGGTGCAGCTGGTTTGGGCTGGACTCCATCTCAGAGGGCCACTGCTCCCCTTATGCGTGCAATGATTTGTACCTCCTAACTAGCCTCCTCAGGATGGAGTGGCTGGCACCGATTGACAGAGCAGCGCGCAAGTGAGTGTGCTGTTTACTTCAAAGCTATAGGCAACGTATAAAAGAATGCTCAGTGTCCTGTTGACGGACTGGTTGGCCTTAGTTCATAGAGCAGCGTGCAAGTGAGTGTGTTGCTTACAGATGAGCTGGGCAGCCTGAACGGGGTTTAGGGTTGAGCAGCTTGCAGGGTAACTGTGCAGAGTGACCTTTCGCAGAGTGTGTGCAGAGTGTGTGCAGAGTGTGTGCAGAGTATGTGCACAGTGACTGTGCAGAGTGACTGTGCAGAGTGGCGTTTTGTAGAGTGTGTGCAGAGTGTGTGCAGAGTATGTGCAGAGTATGTGCACAGTGGCTGTGCAGAGTGTGTGCAGAGTGACTTTTTGCAGAGTGTGTGCAGAGTGACTGTGCAGAGTGACTGTGCAGAATGACTTTTTGCAGAGTGTGTGCAGAGTGTGTGCAGAGTATGTGCACAGTGACTGTGCAGAGCGACTGTGCAGAGTGACTTTTTGCAGAGTGACTTTTTGCAGAGTGTGTGCAGAGTATGTGCACAGTGACTGTGC
>Ga0307963_1002175_pt1 | contig 15396 bp, 17 predicted proteins | sample OrgLakmetagen594_FD_201829 | JGI IMG/M metagenome (GOLD analysis project Ga0307963, IMG submission 201829) | Saline water microbial communities from Organic Lake, Antarctica - #594 | ecosystem: Environmental > Aquatic > Non-marine Saline and Alkaline > Saline | place: Antarctica: Organic Lake...
ATACATACATACATACATACATACATACATACATACATACATACATACATACATACATACATACATACATACATACATACATAATATATATACATATATACATACATACATACAATCTCACTCACGCGCACGTATACAGCAATTAACACTACACAGGAACAAGGGGCCCACATGTTATATTTACAGAATTGACACGTGGACCTCTTAACATTAGACACTCCTTTCCCTTACTTCATTCTAAATCTACTACCACTATGTTTCAATGGAACAGACCATAGCCATACTTTTTCTGAGTACGGCTGTATTTGACAGAGGGGGGACACTGGACAAAAGCCAAAACATGCTCCTTTTTTCATGAAAAGTGCAACTACTCACACGTCACTTCATCAAATTGGACCCAACCTAGCTTCAAACTGATGCTGACTTTACAAGTTACCCGGGCATGTGCTCAGATTTTGACAAGTCGCCCTGCGTACAGAATGACAAGACTAAAAGCACACGTCGTGCACCTGTACCCTGGATGGGTGCTTTCCAGGGGGAGTGGCATATCTCATATCTCGCCAACCACTTAGTCTTTTTGCCCCATTTCTTTTGCAATGATCTTAATTTCAAAACATTACAAATTAATGGGTTCGGTGCGCTGGCTGGTTAGATACAGCATATGGCTGCTCAAAAAGTAGGGTTCACGCCGCGGCCGATTAGGTATGGCTCCCCTAATTGGCAGATTTCAAGCTCAGTTGCATTGGAATCTCAGCTGCATACCATAGCTGAGCTTGAAACCTGCCAATTAGGGGAGCCATACCCTAGGAGCATGTAAAAACCGTACCCAGTTTGGGCCTCAGTGTCCCCCTCTGGTATTTTGAGGCAGTATGCGCTAAAAGTTTTGCATTCTAGCAGTTGCTACTGCTACAGAAAAGAAAGGAACAAAAACGCAGACTACCGGCACAAATTAGGAAAGGATGTTGTTTTGGGATCTACGCATCGAATGGATACAGAGCCACACAACATCCCACCCAGAGAAATAGAAAAGAAAGAGAGTTTGCTTATTCAACTGGGCAGAAGCCCTCACAAGAAAAACAGTTACTTCATGATTTTGATTCAACCTACATGGAAATTCACACACAAAGTGAAATAACAACAAGCTTGAACACACACGCACCTTGCACAGGCCCTCATGACATGCCGAGCTGGATATTTGTCTCTGGCCTCGTGTGGAACTCTGCGGACACAGATGCCCCCTGCCTAAATGACGTGGCACCTGCTGACCTGGCCAAGAAAGCTGATGAGCAGGTGCGTATTACGTAAAAACTGATGAGCAGGTGCGTTTCTATGTTTATTTGTTTTATAGGTTGGGTTGGCCAGAACCGTTGTACATACACCATGTATGACCGTATATTTGGTGATTTTCCTGCCAACAATACAGCACATACACCGTGTATACCTACATGGTTCTGGCCAACCCTATTTATAGGTATTACGTACAACTAGTGAGCCGGAGCGCATTACTTAGCAACTGATGAGCAGGTGCGTATTACATGAAGCTGATGAGGAGGTGCGCTTGTTTGTTTATATTACATAGAAGCTAGTGAGCAGATGCATTTGTATATTTTATTACACAGGAATTAGTGAGCAGGTGCGGTGAGCAGGTGTGTTTTGGGTTTACGTTATGCCTGTGTCACGAGCAGGTGTGTTTTTGGTGTACGTTATGCCTGTGTCACGAGCAGGTGTGTCTTTGGTGTACGTTATGCCTGTGCCACGAGCAGTCCATCAATGTACAGTGTGGCGTTACTGAGGCTTTACCTCAGAGCGCCGTGTTGAGTGCAGGTATGCAGACTACAGTATTAGCTAGGCAAATCAACAGAGGGGGGCATCTGAGGCTTAAAATGGGCGCGTTTTTGTATGCTTGTTGACTTGTGTGCGCCAGAACTGGCAAGCCCCAATTTTTACATAATATGAATCCTTTTTGCTGTCTGCGGGTGTAAATTTGTCCGTGGAAATAACATTTGGAGCGTGCCAACGGCGCACATGCTTAATTTGTTGTGGTGTGTACTCCACTGTCTGCTGCCAAACGTTTACAACAAATAATTTGTATGCTGGAATCGCGCCAATAAACAAAAGGATTATTGCAAAGGATATTGAATGAAAAGGTGAGTGGTTGGAGTGATACATAAATATATAGGCAAATCAATATGCTTTTCCCATAAAAAGGCATAATATAGGGTAAAATCCCCTACAAGTGTACGTTGTCCTGTCAATCTATACAGCACTTGCTCAGTTGCCCCTCTGGCAAATAAAAGTACTATGAAGGCAGGCTGTAGTACTATCAAGGCAGGCTGTGGTGCTATCAAGGCAGGCTGTAGTGCTGTCAGGGCAGGCTGTAGTACTATCAAGGCAGGCTGTAGTGCTATCAAGGCAGGCTATAGTACTAGCTACGCACCAGCTTACAGTCAGTCAGAGGAGGCCCTGAGCCTCAATGATTAGCATACAAGTAACGGAAATATAAACGTGTTGAGCTCCAAAAAAAATTATGATTGACCTGCTCTGACAAATATACATCTGCAACCCAAACATTGCACGCACGCACACACACACAGGGCACGTACCTCTCTGCCATCCCTCTCATTCTCACTCCTTTACAAATATGCATCACTTGTATACGTATAATATTGCAAAGATAAATGAACAGAAACAGGACAAATGCTCTCACGTACGCACGTACGTGTACATGAACTGCACAAACACACACACACCACATACCAAGTGCTGCACGAATGAACGATCGTCAACATGATATATGTGTATATGTGTCAACCCCCCAGCACCCTTATTAAACAAGCACGCCTAAGCAAAAACAAGTGCACACAATGCAATGTGTGTGTCGTGCCCACAGGGTGCGATTGCATTTACAACTGCTGGATCCTTCGCGCAAACGAGCATGCCACCCTCAAAGCACTGGTTTTTCACACGGTAAGGCCTACACTCCTAAGAAATTTGTGCAACATGGTAGATTTTCCAGGGCTGGACTTCGTCAGGCACTTGTGGCCTAACTGCGTACTACTGCATATATAGCACACAAAAAGGAGAGGGTGCAACCATACATTCCTGTCAAAATGTCCAGACTATTGCAGTGCAAACCGTATGGACCAAATCATAAGTCCTTCACTTAAATCTATAAAAGCTGCATACAGTATGAGTAATTATGGGTGGCCTTAATCCCATGCGCACACCGTATATGACTCATACAACATGGGTCATATATTATGACCGTGCGTATGGTAAATTCCTGAATTCCCTGTGTATGGTTCTGGCCAAAGATTAAGTAAAGTTACGAAAATGTTGCTTCTCAGGAGTAACGCCCTGACTCACAGGATTGAGCATCTGGCACCTTTTTTACATCACTAAGTGTCCATTCTCACTAAGTGTCCATTCTCACTAATTGTCCATTCTCAGCATCACCATGTGTACATTCTCACACCTAACTGACTTGCCCTGAGCCCCTGGCACTCCTCCCCACCTAAAAAAGGGAAAAGTACATTAGCAGTAAAATTCCACTTACCAGTAACCTAAAAGAAAGGAAGCCACTTTGGTACATAGCATGCATACAACGCCTTCTTCATCACCACTCAACGCCTTCATCACCACTCAACGCCTTCATCACCACTCAACGCCTTTATCACCACCCAACGCCTTCATCATCACCACGCCTTCATCATCACCACTCAACGCCTTCATCATCACCACACCTTCATCATCACCACGCCTTCATCATCACCACTCAACGCCTCCATCATCACTCGACGCCTTCATCACCACCCAACGCATTCCTCATCGCTGATTGCAGCGACCCAAGAGCTGGAATGTATATCCGTGCAAGCACCATTGGAAGCCAGCCAGGTGCTTGTTTTTTCTATATTGAGTTGCACTATGTGTCTAATGTTAGAGGTTTGCGGTGTAGGAGGTTTATAGAACTCAATGCACAATACCTGATGGCATTGTTTTTAGTGAGTGCGGGGGGTGCTCTTCGCTGTTACATTAAGGAATAGGATTATAATAGGAGTACAATGGAGTACAATGGAGTATGATAGGAGTACAGTAGGAGTACAGCAGGAGTACAATGGAGTACAATAGGAGTACAGTAGGAGTACAATAGGAGTACAGTAGGAGTACAATAGGAGAACAATAGGAGTACAGTAGGAGTACAATAGGAGTACAATAGGAGAACAGTAGGAGTACAGTAGGAGTACAGTAGGAGTACAATAGGAATACGATAGGAGTACAATAGGAGTACAATAGGAGTACGATAGGAGTACGATAGGAGTACGATAGGAGTACGATAGGAGTACAGTAGGAGTACAATAGGAGTACAATAGGAGTACAATAAGAGTACAATAGGAGTACAATGGAGTACAGTAGGAGTACAATTGGCGTTCAGTAGGAGTACAGTAGGAGTACGATAGGAGTACAATGCAACCACTCACACACAGAGAGCTTATCAGCAGGCAGGCGTTTTTCCACAACCAATGCAGTGCCCTAACCAAAGTGCTTTCCAGCAAAATTGGTCTTCAAATCCCCTGCTCTGGTAAAATAGGCCGAAAAGGTTTGAAGCTTACGGTTATATACAGTACGCACGCATAAAGTTCTGCCAACCCAAGGAATGTGTGAATGCCTGCATTCAATTACTTAAATATATGAAGCTCTGCCAACCCAAGGTACGTGTGATTGCCTGCATTCAATGACTTAGATGTATGAAGCTCTGCCAACCCTAGGTATGTGTGAATGTGTTTATGCCTCCATCCAATTACTAGATCATGGTTACACATCCCCATCCTTAATGATTTGTGATGCATGCACATGCTATCGGTGCAGGCCTACTCCCCCCCATCTTTCGGGGCTCCCACACGTTTATGTGTGTTGGTATCAAGGATTCTGAGTCGGTGGCCTTTAAACAAGGCACCCAAGGAGCACCACGGTAGGCAGCGTGTATCAACAGATCCGCACGTTCGTAACCAACATCTTGAAAGAGGGGATGTTTACACTTGGCCATCATCCTTAAAAAAACTGACATTGGCTCTAGTACACAGTGCCTGAAAGCCACTGAAAGAAATTGACTGAACAGAGAAATTTGAACACCTCCTGTTCTCACATGAATGACATCCAAGAAAAATCACCAAGATTTGCAAGTGCATATACACACCTGTATCGCATTTTTCCCCATCATACTCAGAGCGGTTTCAGGCGTTTATCCATAAAATATACATGTTACGTGAAACCCTACCTGCCGACAAGAAGAAGGCCGGCAAGAGCGGCAACAGGAGGGGAGGGATGTAATGCTTACAATTGAATCTTTGTCTGCTTTGCAAGACAGGGCCACAAACTACTTGAAACCAGAAGCAGCGTGATCGCGTTAGGAACCACACGTCCCTCCAAAACAAGCTGTGTGCTTGTGGTCTCTTTTATTGTGTAGGTGCCTGCATGCACTGCACAGAATCCCCCCCCCTCCCCCCCCCCGCCCCAACACACACACATACACACACACACATACACACACTCAATTGCTCAATTGATCTCAACCCTGTGCGCACATTCCTCCCATTCTAGGAGCCTGGATGCCCTGGGAAGCCACTCCCAGCATCAGGCCTTCTCTGTTTCAGCTTTCAGCACAAATGGGAACACTCTAGGGTACTGTGAACAAGAAGGGGGTATGCAGAAAGCAGTATCACGGCTGTCAAACTTCTTCCTCCAACGTACCCCTGAGCGTGCGGCACCCTCAGCGAGCAACATACCAAGGACAAAGCTGTAGGTCTTTTGATTACATGAAGAAGGTCATGTTGTCAGCCTCGCTTTTTGCTCCTGTTTCTTTGCATTTTTTTGAGGTCCCTGGGCAGACAAATTTTGCTTTGGCATTGCTTCAAACTTACTGGAATCATCACGCAAATGCAGAGGGATGTGATCTTGGGTGCGTCTAGCTCACTTTCTTGTACACACACACACGCACACACGCAAACACACACACACAAATACACACCTACATACACACACGCGCATGCCCATAACACACATACACACACAGTGCGTGCAACTACGACATGCACACGCAGATTTGTCACACCTGGCTGGTCTGCCCTCTATGTGCACGACCGCACAGCTGCAGCAGCATCCCTACCCACCCTTGCTGCTGCTGCTACTGAAGCCTCAGCAGGCCCTGCAGCTGATTCCAGCACATCTGCGGTCACCTCTGCCGCTGCTATTGACTGGCGCTTGGTGCACTTGCTGCTCTCACAAACAGTCAAGTCAGCAGCGCAGGACTGTGATGTCGCATGTGCGTGTTTGATATCCTGGTCATTGAAGAGCTCTCTCTCTCTCTCTCTCTCTCTCTTTCTCTCTCTGTTGTGTATAATATATATATGCGTGCGTTTCCACTATTTCATGTTTGGGTTTGAAATACATGCACAAAGCTGAGGTATCAAATGTACGTGCTTCCGTTACATTCACAGGCAAAGCATATTGCACCGCATTTTGTCTCACATTTGGTTTCAAGCAGAAGTACTTGTTAGCCACTTGTACATAGGACCAGGAATTGGAGTCCGTTCAGTGATTCAATTCCGTTGACGATTCCTTTCAATTGCTTTAATTGGCTTCTGACACTCATGCCTAAAAGAAATACATAGCTGGAGTACTTCTTATATCTAAACATCATAAAGTGCATACATCTATTATGCTTTGATACCTAATCCCGTCACAGTTCTGCTGATTCATCTTTGTGAAATGTGTCTAGTATTCAGTGGCTGCATCTGCATACCACGTTAATTACTAATTTTGTGTAACACCCTGTTCTAACATCTTTCTTCCCAGCCTACTTCATTATGATAGTCCCTAAACATCCAAGTTCACGCTCGTTTTGTTAACAGGAGGCTCACTGTGTGTATATGTACGTGTGGGTTGGTTGGTGGGGGTGCGAGCTTGTGCATTGGGGGGGGTCTGTGGGTGGGTATGGGTGTATGGCATAATCGGTATGATGTATGGTTAAACTGCAAATTAAAATTGACTTGTTTTATCTCCCTGCCACAATTGTCCATATTCTTCTCGAACTTTGTACATTCCAGGGCTGAATTCTGAATATTTGGAGAGGACGACTTGTGCTGGAAGCAGATCTGAGCAGGTACGCATTTTTTTGCGCACTTATGTGTATGTGTACGTTTGTGTCCTTGTCCGGTGGAGTAGCTTGGAGACCACGCCAAGCAAGTCACTTGTTCTCCCCCAATTTCAATTTCACCAATAAGGTTTTGTTCCGTTTTTCAAATCACCTGTAAGCCTTGCTTGCTCCAATACTGATGTAGCAGTGCGAGCATGCAAGGAAACGGCGTTCTCCGGATGCAATGTTTTGCAATTGTGTGCCAAGCATATGCCAAACACCCAACCACATGCGTCCAAATCGGCTGAGCATTTGCGACCACAATCTTGTCTGTCCTCGTTTTAAAATGGCAGGTGGTGCAGCTGCACCATGTTTGCTGGCTGGACCTTGCTGCTACTTTTCAAGGTGGGCAAATGGACTTTTGGTACAAGTTGTCTTTTTTCTGGAGGCCTGTGCATAGGGCATGGCCATACAGACGCACCTGTCTTGACCCAGGCTTCCAATACAAAATACGTATTTTTCTTGCAAAATTCCAATCCTCCATGGAGGTGAAAAGTACACTGCACTGCCCCAGCTTTCTTCTCCTTTCGTACCTTTTCAAGCACCAAGTGCTGACTCAGGATGCAAGCTGAGTAAGTTGGATCCAGCTGCTACAGTGCATGATGTGCCTCTGTTCCAGCACTCATTCCAGGGGGGATTTCCCACACTGCATGATTTCCCCCCCATTAAATTTATGGTGCTTAAATTTCTCTGCTAGCACGGCTTAAATGGTATTTTCAGCACCTGGGTGGGCTGATTTCAGCTCGTACATCCTCTGACGCCTCCCCAGTCACCTGAGACCTTGGCCATGAACTCCAACAGCCCCAGGCGCCCATGTCATGCAGAATGTCATCACCATGGTTATCGCTGTACGCATGCGATGGCGTCATCGTATAAGTGCACATGCCGTAGCATTTTGAGCATACAGTGCATGTCCACAGATGCAGTGTGTGTCTGACTATTTGATTTGGAAGAGTCCTTATAATTCTACACAGGAAGCCAGATGCCCAATTAGAACATTATCTTGGGCTGCCCGCGCTGGGGTTGGGTAGGGAGCAAGTAATAAAGCAGAGAGGCTCCACGAGGAAAGCTAAAGAAAGGATTCAGCATGCAAACACATGTTCGTGGCAAATTAGTGCTCCAAACTAGTGTGCTCACCACAGCCAGAGCCCCATGTGTACCGGAACTGTTTTTGAGCAGCACGATCATTCATGGTCTGTGCTCAATTGCACAAAATGTCCTGCAATATCACACACACACACACAACACACACACACACACTCAGACGCCAGCTGCTGCATACGTCCCTTTCTTTTGCGCAGCCTGCAGCAAATGTAGGGTCATCTAGTTTTACTGTCTAGAATGTTGTTTTCGGGCGCAGGAGGGTGTAGGAAGCATAGCTTTTGGACAGCATGTCTACTTTCCGTAATAATATATATTTTCAGAATCCTGATGTCGAGAGCTGTCGAGTGGTATTTATTTTTATGTAGGTCAAATTGGGGAGGGGGGGGGAGGTCCCCCGGAGGGGTTTTAGTTTGGGGGGGGGCTCTCCAGTTTTTTCTGGGCCACTTCCACGGAATTTTTAATATGTTTTTGGAATCCTTAGCTTAAGCCCAGTCGATTTGCCACCCTTTTCGAGCAATTTGGGTGAAAGGGGGGGGTCTGTGGACATGTTCAAAAGTCAGAGGCGCACGTCTCGGGTGCAGGCCGCGGGGTGAGTCAAGCCACTGGAGCAATAATTCACTCCAAACTTCCAGGATTGTGCCAGCATGAGATAGTCAGTGTAAATTTGAAGAAATGGAAGCAATGTGGGGCTATGCAAGCCAGGTGTGGGTGCTTGGTTGGTCATTTGTGCATGGGCGTCCGTATCTCAATTTTTGCCCCGTACCTCTGCAACACTTTAGTTTCAGGTCTTGATGAGTATGCAGATGGTTACAGAATAAAAAAAGTAGCAGATTGGTACCCTTTTTGTCTGGGTGGAAGCACTAGAAGGGGGGTTTGGGGGGTGGGTGGTCCCTCAGGGGTGTCCACCCCAAAAAGTGGACATGCCTTCCCAAAATAAAAATCTCCTGTCGGGTGTGTCTTTTAGCCTGAAAGCGTATTTTACTTTCATCTGGGACATGTTGCTTGCAATGGTTGTTCAGGCATTTTTGCAGGGGGAAATTCCACTGCACGCTTGTGAATGCTGTACAGTATGCATGAGCCAACAGTGTACATGCAGATGTAATAGCAAGGAAAGCCTTTGACAATAAACTCTGCGTGTGAACGTGAATTTTGCAGCAAATTGCTTTGCTGGCGGCTAACCCTTTCTCTAAACCAACAGACATTGGCTGCGTTCTTTGGAGGGTGTGCAGGTGTGGCGCCTGGGAGGCACAAAATAATCTGGAGAATGAAGAAATCCGCCGGAGGTCCACACTGGAAAGCGGAGGTGTCTGCTCATTTGAAGGATGTCATCGCCACGGATGGGGCATCATTGGGAGCCGAGCTACCTGGTGTTTTACCTATTGAAAGCCTCCTTTCTCGCTCTGTTTTGAAGACAAAGCAGCTGAGCGAGGAACATGGAGAGGAGTGGTTTGAGGCAGAGGTGGGTCAGCTGCCGCGTTTGAGTAACCTGTTTGGTAGGCATGAGTACAAAAGGCTGGAGGGTTTAAGACGTAGCGTTTGTGTATGCATAAGAGGGCTACGTTTGCTGCTGCAATAAAAATAGTTTGATGCACTGATGTAGGGTATGTCCCTGACAGATGCGTGAAAGCCGCTGCCATTCCAAAAAGTGCCTGCAAATTGTCAGAGGGGGGACACTGGGCAAAAGCCAAAACATGCTCCTGTTTGCATGAATAGTGCAACTACTCACACGTCACTTCATCAATTGAACCCAACCTAGCTTCAAATTGATGCTGACTTTATAAGCTACCCGAGCATGTGCTCAGATTTAGACAAGTCGCCCTGCGTACAGAATGACAGGACTAAAGCACACGTCATGCACCTGTACCCTGGATGGGTGCTTTCCAGGGGGAATGGCACATTAATTTGGTTATTTCGCCAACCACTTGCTTTTTTTGCTCCTTTGTTTTTGCATTGGTCTTTAATTATTTCAAGGACTCCAACACACAAAAAATCACTCAGTTTGGTGCGCTGGCTGGTCAGATACAGCATATGGCTGCTAAATAACTAGGGTTCATGCCGCGGCCAATTAGGTATGGGCCCCCTAATTTGCAGGTTTCAAGCGCAGCTTTTTGGAATCTACATATCAGAGCTGAGTTTGAAACCTGCAATTTAGGGGTGCCATACCCTAGGAGCATGCAAAAACCGTATCATTTTTGGCCTCAGTGTCCCCCCTCTGGCAAACTGTAGTGCCAGAAATGTATTTGGAGTGGCGCCTTATGACTCTCAAAGTCAGTTGGCATATGCCTAGGGATCGGCACAGGGTCATACCGGTATATATATATATATATCATTTTGTTATACCTACTGCAAAAAAAGGACGTTGACATAATTTTAAGATGCTATATTAGCCACCCACACTGTCGTGCTAAAATCATGCAGAGTTTACCTTTCAGTTTACCCTCAAAGAACTCATTTCATAGTCACCGACTGTGAGTGCACGTACATTGTGAAGTATGTGTAAATGCTGCAGTTCAAAGCCACCAGTGCCTTCCACTTTAAGTATGTGTAAATGCTGCAGTTTAAAGCCACCAGTGCCTTCCACTCCAATTATGTGTAAATGCTGCAATTCAAAGCCACAAGTGCCTTCCACTTCAAGTATGTGTAAATGCTGCAGTTTAAAGCCAGCAGTGCCTTCCCCTTCAAGTATGTGTAAATGCTGCAGTTTAAAGCCAGCAGTGCCTTCCCCTTCAAGTATGTGTAAATGCTGCAATCCAAAGCCACAAGTGCCTTCCACTTCAAGTATGTGTGAATGCTGCAGTTCAAAGCCACCAGTGCCTTCCACTTTAAGTATGTGTAAATGCTGCAATTCAAAGCCACCAGTGCCTTCCACTTCAAGTATGTGTAAATGCTGCAGTTCAAAGCCATCAGTGCCTTCCACTTCGAGTATGTGTAAATGCTGCAGTTCAAAGCCGCCAGTGCCTTCCACTTCAATTATGTGTGAATGCTGCAGTTCAAAGCCGCCAGTGCCATCCACTCTAATTATGTGTAAATGCGAAGCCACCAATGCCTTCCATTGCAATGATTCCCTCGCGCGCCTCAGCGTCACGTGTATGCACCTGATGCTGGCAGTGTGTCCTGAGGCTTCTTATCGCTCACTTGTAGGGTTGGCTAGAACCATGTAAGTAAAATATACGCTGTAAGTGCACGTACCATATTCAACTTATTTAATTGCTGTAGCAAGGTAGTTGACAGTTTTATATCGTATAGGTACATGCATATAGGTACGTATATATAACGGTTCATACCATTTATTTACACGTGTACAGAAATTCCAAATACGGTTTTGGCCGACCCTACTCACTTGTCAGTCGTATAACTCGTCAATATCATGGCGCCCTCAGGTCGGCTCCTTCACCGTTCCCCCGAGATGCACATACAAGATCCGCGCACGCCTTCACAACACGAGCGACTATGAATTTAAGCAGGGGGCAATGTTTGACACGGTGGAGTGCAGGCCAGATCAAAGTGCCGACACCTAAGGGCCTGTTCTTGTAGCTCCAGTGGGACGGAATGGATATTGCAGAAGCTAGAAAACACGGCCGTCTATGATGTGTCGTCGATTTGTGTAGTTGCTGCGGCAGTGCAAATAAAGAGCATTCTCAAGATTTATTCTGACTTGTTTTCGAATTCTCTCTTTGACAGAACTCTTAAGCTCGATTTCTATAATCATGCTGGCTGGTCTTGAGCACTCTGTAGCCTGTCAGTCAAACAACCTAGCTGAGCTCAAAGCCTTGATTGTAATTGTATTGCACGAGATGTGGCTGTGTTGTCACTACCAGCGGTCTTATTTCTTTTTTGTAGATTTACGTAAAAAGGCCTTCAGTCAAGATGTGTGACTGCTAACCTGCTCATAGAAAGCATTTAGTAGATGGAGGTCACACAGGTCACAGGTAGGTGTGTACTTTGGTTCCATGTCGCTGTCTCGAAACGTAGGGTTTGAACACAAAGTCTGAAGCGAGCAGTACTGCTCATGCTGTGTGGCTAGAATTGACTGCTTGCACACACACAACCAGTCCAGTTGTTAAACAGCCCACCAAGGCCCCGACTGCTTCTTCTAGGTGTGATTCACCGGTGATGTTCATGAAGCATGGTTTAAATGTACTTGATTTTTTTAGTTTTTTTTTTGGTTTGGTTGCAGGCTTTTTTCCAAGCTTCCGCTCAGATGCCCACCAGAGGCATATATAGCGATGTAACCTAACCTTACCTTACCTTAAATTTACCAATTCCAGGCCTGCCCATTGTGCTGCTTGTTTTTTTGTTTGCAGATCATCCTTTGCTTTCTGCATCCCACAAGCAAGTGCCCATGATATTTGTAGTAAACATACCTATTCTTCCTTGATCTAAACAACAACAATCCTGTCCCCTTTCAACTAGTTGTTTTTGTGGAAATAAAGTCAAACGCCTTGACTGAAAAATGCTTCTCATTGTAATCCTTGTGAAGGATACAATTACATACCCTACAATTTACACCAAGTAAGCCAATTGTCAGGAAGCGAGAAACAACAAGCAACCTAATCAGTACGACATCTCGCTGAGCAAAGTATTGATCGCGTGGACTCTACGGAGCTGTGCAGTTGAGTTGTGTAAACGCTGCAAATATCAGTTTATTGCTGTCACGAGGACAAATTTTAAAATTGTCTGTGGATGGAGAGAAGTTAAGAGCGCATTATTAGCTAGTTCGTTACAGCCATGCTTTGTAAAATCTTTCAGCACTATAGATACAGCAAAGCTTCCTAGTCTCTGTAGCCATGATACTTCCTAGTCTCTGTAGCCATGATATCTGGCAAGATATCATGCATCCTGGTTTGCTGGGAAGCTCCTTTCATCTCCCGCTTGTCCTTTTCACAGTTAAAATTTGGGGTACCTTTGTGTGCGTGAGTGTGTGTATGTGTGTGTGTGTGTGTGTGTGTGCGTGCTGGTGTAGAGTGTGTGTGTGTGCTGGTGTGTATGTATGTGTGTGTGTGTGTGTGTTTGTGTGAGAGAGCTTGTGCGTGTGTGCGTGCATGCGTGTGCATGTGTGTGTCTGTGCAAATGTCATGTGTGCGTATGTAATTGTCGTCAAATGTGCTTACATGCATGCGTACTCATGTATTTGCGTGCTACGGTGTTCAGGCAGACTATGTTACAACAAAGAAAAAGCACAGAAAGCCTACACTGAAACAGTTACTTTTTGCTGGTGTAACGATGTGTTAGCACAACTGTTTACTGCTGTTACTGCGTATCAGGGCACACATAAGCAAGTACAAGCATAGATAAACACGCCACCTCCCTCTCTCCCCTCCTGACACGCACCCACGCACCCACACACGCGCAAGTGCACGCACGCACGCACGCACGCGCACACACACATACACACACGCACACACACACACTCTTACCAGAACATGCCCTTGATGCCCTCTGGATCTGCCGTGAAGCCTAGCCGCTGATAAAAGTCTACCACCTGCATCATGCAAAAAGTGTAGCGGTGCAACGCAATCTGAACAAGAGCTGTGTTGGCTAAGTCTGGTCAGCCATGATTGAAGGTTACACATGCTACCCCTGCCTGTGCGAAATGTGCATACAGCACAACTCATCACAATCTCCACAGAAACTATGAACTCTTGAAATGCGCATCAAAATGTTCATGCATGATTTCGTGCTGAGCATATGTCATCAAGCCGCTCTCAAATCTATCACGTGTACATACAAACCTCAACCTTACTTTGCCAATATATCCACATGCTTCGACACGTCGCTTTCAGCTTTCAACACAAGTTGCTTTTGTAGCAGCTGGTGCTGTCCGCTGTCGCAATGTGCCAGCCACCCTCACCCTTGCACCAGTGACAATCATCTGCCTTATCATTTTTGTAATAGAAAATGTATACCGGTGACAATTTTCACACCAGGGCATTGTCAACAATTTTTACATCAGCAAATAATCACCAAATTCTGCATCAGCATCTGTCCCAAAGTACCGCACCAGTACCTGCCATCGAGATTTATACCAGCAAAGTATCACCGAATTCTGCATCAGCATCTGTCCCAAAGTTCCACACCAGTACCTGCCATCGAAATTGCACCCACAACTGCCATCAAACTCAGCATCAGCGCCAACTTTGGCATCAGCGAACAGGGTGATGTAACCAAATCCAGCAGCAGCAGGGACCGCACTACTAACCGCTTGACTGTGGCTTGAGACCTTGCAATAGTCACCTACCTTGGCATCAGCAAACAGAGTGATGTTTCCAATGTCCAGCCGCAGGAGGGTCCGCACCATCTGCTCGACCATAGCTTTCCCTAGGCCCTGGCCCTGGTACTCTGGGTCTACGAGTACGTCCCTGTGCATAAGTGAGGTGAGGGTGCAGGCGATTCTGAATTTCAAGGCAATGTCACAGGCGAGATGCACCCTTTCTCATCTCATATTCTTGCAGTGTTTTCCATAGTCTGGTTTGTGTTCTAGGTAGCTTCATCCTTAGACTGCTCTGTAGTGTCAAGCAATGCCACAGGCGAGATGCATCCTCTCTGATTTTGCGGTCTTTTTCATATTCTGGCTTGCGTGTGAGCTCAAGCTGCCTAGAAACTGCACCCTGATGTTAAAGAATATGGGCACTAACACACCGCGGACACTCAACTTCAGCACGCCTTTTGGGGAAAGCTGACCCAAAGATAGCTACGTATACACACATTTACGCACACAATCACGTGCACAAAAACACACACGCACACACATATACAAACATACTGACCAAATGGTGGCGTTGAAAGCGTGGTCGCTGGTCACACGTGCAAGGCCCACTAAGGACTCTGAAATCAGGACCATCTCCTGCACATAGATAGGCATGGGTTAGACTGTTAGACATGTATCCATTTGCCCGCATACGTGTGTGCGTTTAGCATGATGAGTGTGCACATGTGCAAATCAGATCACCGGTATGTGCAATTACCACCGAGACTCTGAACCTCTAAGCACCTTGTGTGCATAGCCACGTGTGGGGCAAGCCGGTGCGAGCCCTGTTGTGAGTGACCAAGTGCATATGCATAATGAGGTGGGCCTGAACACGCTTGGTGCTTGAAGTTCT
>Ga0307963_1002178_pt1 | contig 15384 bp, 10 predicted proteins | sample OrgLakmetagen594_FD_201829 | JGI IMG/M metagenome (GOLD analysis project Ga0307963, IMG submission 201829) | Saline water microbial communities from Organic Lake, Antarctica - #594 | ecosystem: Environmental > Aquatic > Non-marine Saline and Alkaline > Saline | place: Antarctica: Organic Lake...
TGTCCACCGACTGTTTGCCGATGATGTTGATAATGCCGCAGGTGCCGCCGTCAAAACCCACCTCAGACGAGGTGTAGCCGATGTCTCTAATCACATCGCGCACCAGATCTTCCAAGTCTACCCAAGCGCTGGTGGTTACTTCACCTCCAATAATCGCGACACCGGTTTTCACCATGGTTTCGCAGGCAACGCGGGCGTGCCGGTCCTTCGTGAGAATGGCGTCCAGCACGGCATCTGAAATCTGGTCTGCCAGTTTGTCCGGATGGCCTTCCGAAACGGATTCGGAGGTGAACACATTGTAGTCAGACATTGACGGTGGCTCCTTTTTGAGTGGTCTAAGGTATGAGCGGTCTAAAATTCTGCCAACAGTCCAAAAGGGCACGCTGGACCAGATGTACGTAATAACACTTACATCTATATCAAACTTTTTTGATATAGATTTTCAGTCCCCTGCAAGGCCAATGCTTATCGCTTTGCAGTGGTCTTCCAAAACTCCCGAACCTGCACCTGAAAGCCGTTGCGCAGGCCAATAAATATGCATTCGCGGGATTGCAGGCCCGCCGCCGCGGCCCAGGCGGTTAACTCTTCAGGCTCAAAACCGAGCCACAGGTCGCCGCAATTTTCTCGCGCCCAGATCTGATCGTGGCGGCACAGATCGCTGATAATCAGGCAGGCGCCGTTGTTCATCAAGGCGGCGGCGTCCAGAAAAATATCCGCGGGGCTGGGCACGTGGTGCAGCACCATATTGGCCACTATCAGGTCAAACCCATCGCCGCGTGCCAGTAGGGTGTCGGTGACGCCCTCAATCAGATCCACGTTATTCAGGTTTTCATCAACACAGGTCTGCTGGGCTTTAGCCAGCATGTCGCGGCTGTTGTCCAGCGCCACCAAGTGATGGCTCAGTGGCGACAACACCGGCAAGAAACTGCCGTCCCCGGGGCCGATTTCCAGCGCGGCTGACCAGCCTTTGCTGGGCGCACGTTGGCGTGTCAGCCTTGCCGCGGGTTTGGCGTAAAGCTCGAACGGTGCAATCAGCTCCTGCTGCTCGCGAAATTGCGCCGCGTGGCGGGAGAAAAACATTTGCGACTGGTCGGCCCGCTGGCCGCGAATGACGTCGATTTTCTCCTGCAAATGCACGTGCAGTGGCACCTGATCAACGGTGGAGAAAATCTGGCGAATGGTCTGGCCGGTCAGGGTGTTCACGGTCAGGTTCAACGGGCGGCGGTAAAAAATAGAATTGCCTTCGCGCTGCGGCTCTACCAGGCCGGCCTTGTGCATCACCTTTAAGTGATGGCTCATGCCTGACTGGCGCATATCAAACAGTTGGCTCAACTCCAGCACGCCAAACGTGTCCCGTCGCAATACCCGCATAATGTCCAGGCGCAAAGAATCACCGCTGGCCTTGTAGATTGTGGCCAGGGCGTCCGCCGGAGCGGTGTCAGAAATAGCAGTACTGGTGTGGGTCATAGGAGGGCAGTGTAGGGAGCTTTTCCAAACCAGGCAAGCACTATATCAAAGTTTTTTGATATAGTTTTTTAATGCAAAGCCGATTTGCCCCTACCCACCGTAATCGGCGAAAATAAGTGCCGTATTCTTAAGCGCTCTGCTGCTGCTTTATCGTTGTGCTGCTACAACAGTACCGAGGTGCGGCCAGCAGCCCGGGATTTATTCTTACTTCCTTGAAAAACATTGGAGAAATTTTGATGCCCTCTCGTAAAGATCTTGCCAACGCCATTCGCGCGCTGAGCATGGATGCGGTTCAGAAAGCCAAATCCGGCCATCCGGGTGCGCCCATGGGCATGGCTGATATCGCCGAGGTGCTGTGGAACGATTACCTGAGCCACAATCCTGCCAACCCGCAGTGGGCCAATCGCGACCGTTTTATACTGTCGAACGGCCACGGCTCCATGTTGCAGTACTCTTTGCTGCACCTGAGCGGTTACGACGTTTCCATTGATGACATCAAAAACTTCCGCCAACTGCACTCCAAAACCCCGGGCCACCCGGAATACGGCTACACCCCGGGCGTTGAAACCACCACCGGGCCTTTGGGGCAGGGTTTGGCAAACGCCGTGGGTTTTGCCCTGGCTGAGAAAACCCTGGCGGCGCAGTTCAACCGCCCGGGCCACGACATTGTTGACCACTACACCTACACCTTTGTCGGCGACGGCTGCCTGATGGAAGGCCTTTCCCACGAAGTGTCGTCGCTGGCCGGCACGCTGGGGCTGGGCAAGCTGATCTGCTTCTATGACGACAACGGCATCTCTATTGACGGCAAAGTAGACGGCTGGTTTACCGACAACACCCCGCAGCGCTTTGAAGCTTACGGCTGGCAGGTCATTGCCGGCGTAGACGGCCACAACGCCGACGCCCTGAGCGCGGCCATTGAAGTGGCCCGCGCCAACACCGAGCAGCCCACGCTGATTTGCTGCAAAACCGTGATTGGTTTCGGTTCGCCCAACAAACAGGGCAGCGAATCGGCTCACGGCGCACCGCTGGGCGACGACGAAATCGTTCTGACCCGCGAATCACTGGGCTGGAAACACGGCGCCTTTGAGGTGCCAGACGACATCTACGCCCAGTGGAACGGAAAAGAAAAAGGCCAGAGCGCCGAAAGCGCCTGGAACGACACCTTCGCCGCGTACCAGAAAGCCGAGCCGGAACTGGCGGCCGAGTTCAAACGCCGCATGGCCGGTGATCTGCCCGCCGACTTCTCTGACAAAGCCCAAGCCTACATTCAAAGCGTTCAGGACAAAGGCGAAACCATCGCCAGCCGTAAGGCGTCCCAAAACAGCCTGAACACCTATGGCCCGATGCTGCCGGAACTGTTGGGCGGCTCTGCCGACCTGGCCGGTTCCAACCTGACGGTCTGGGGCGGCTGCCACACCGTCACCAAAGAAGACGCCAGCGGCAACTACATCAATTACGGCGTGCGCGAGTTCGGCATGGCCGCCATCATGAACGGCCTGACCCTGCACGGTGGATTCGTACCCTACGGCGCCACGTTCCTGATTTTCATGGAATACTGCCGCAACGCGGTACGCATGGCCGCTTTGATGAAGCAGCGCGCCATCTACGTGTTCACCCACGACTCCATCGGCCTGGGTGAAGACGGCCCCACGCACCAGCCCGTTGAACAGCTGGCCAGCCTGCGCACCACGCCCAACATGAGCACCTGGCGCCCGGCTGACGCGGTAGAATCCGCCGTTGCCTGGAAAGCCGCGCTTGAGCGCACCGACGGCCCCACTGCGTTGGTCTTCAGCCGCCAGAACCTGCCCCACCAAAACCGTTCTGCGCAGCAACTTGCCGACGTTGCCCGCGGTGCCTACGTGTTGTCAGACAGCGAAGGCACGCCAGAGCTGATTCTGATTGCAACAGGTTCCGAAGTGGCCCTGGCGCAAGACGCCGGCGCCAAGCTGCGCGAGCAAGGCACAGCCGTTCGCGTGGTGTCTATGCCGTCGACCGACACCTTCGATGCGCAAAGCGCCGACTACAAGCAGCAGGTATTGCCGCTGGAGGTCACCAACCGCATCGCGGTGGAAGCCGCCATCGCCGATTACTGGTTCAAGTACGTTGGCCTGGACGGCCGCATTGTGGGCATGACCACCTTTGGTGAATCGGCTCCCGCTGGCGAACTGTTCAAGGAATTCGGCTTTACCGTTGATAACATTCTGGACGTGGCCGCCGAGCTGTTGGAGGCTTGATGACCCGGCCTGCACTTTATCGTGTCGCCATCAACGGTTACGGCCGCATTGGCCAGTGCGCGCTGCGGGCGCTGTATGAAAACGGTTATCGTGACCACTTCCAGGTGGTTGCGATTAACGAGTTGTCAAACATCGACACCATCGCGCATCTAACCCGCTACGACTCCACCCACGGCCGCTTTCAAGGCACAATCGCGGTAGAAGGCGACAATCTGTGGGTGAATGGCGACGCCATCCGCGTGTTAAACAGCACCGACCCGGCCGAACTGCCCTGGCAAGACATGGGCATCGACCTGGTACTGGAATGCTCCGGTGCCTTTTCTGACCGCGCGACGGCGGAACAGCACCTGGCCGCGGGCGCCAAGCGCTTGCTGTTCTCGCAGCCGGCCGAAGCCGACGTAGACCGCACCGTGGTGTACGGCATCAATCATCTTGAAATGGCAGACAGCGATCGCATTGTGGCCGCCGGTTCCTGCACCACCAACTGCCTGGTGCCGATGATCAAAGTGCTGGACGATGCGCTGGGCATAGAGCAGGGTACTACCACCACCATTCACGCGGCGATGAACGACCAGCCGGTGATTGACGCCTACCACCATCAGGATTTGCGCCGCACCCGCAGCGCGCTGCACAACATCGTACCGGTAGACACCGCGCTGGCCCTTGGCATTGAACGCCTGCTGCCCCACATGCACGGCCGTTTCAGTTCCGTTGCCATGCGCGTGCCCACGCTGAACGTGTCTGCTATTGATATGGTGCTCAACGTACGCACGCCGGTGACCGTCGCCGACGTAAACGCCATACTGCAACAAGCGGCGAACACCTCACCGTTGACGGGCATACTGGGTTACACCAACGAACTGCTGGCAAGCTCTGATTTTAACCACGACTCCCGTTCCGGCGTGGTTGATGGCAGCCAAACCCGGGTGACCGGGGGCACCATGGTGAAAGTACTGTGCTGGTTTGATAACGAATGGGGCTTTGCCAACCGCATGCTGGACGTCAGCCGGCACTGGCTGGCGGTGAGCTGACGCAGCATTCGATTTAACATCCGATTCACATTTGACGCCGACGAACCGTTCAAGGGAAAAAGAGTATGGCCATCAAAAAAATGACCAACCTGAATCTGGCGGGAAAGCGCGTACTGATTCGCGAAGACTTAAACGTACCGCTGAAAAACGGCCGCATTACCAGCGACGCCCGCATTTGCGCTGCGCTGGCCACCATTAAAGCGGCCGCAAGCGCCGGCGCCAAGGTCATGCTGATGTCGCACCTGGGCCGTCCGGAAGAAGGCGCGTATGACCCAGCCGCTTCGCTCAAACCCGTGGCCGAGCACCTGAGTAACGCCCTGGGCCAGAACGTACGCCTGATCAAAGACTACTTGAACGGCGAAGACTTGCACCTGGCCGACGGCGACGTGGTGCTGTTCGAGAACGTGCGCTTCAACAAAGGCGAAAACGAAGACGACAGCGCCCTGGCCAAACAATACGCCGCGCTGTGCGACATTTACGTGATGGACGCCTTCGGCACCGCCCACCGCGCCCAAGCCTCTACCCACGGCGTTGGCAAGTTTGCCCCCGAAGCCTGCGCCGGCCCGCTGCTGGCGGGTGAGCTGGACGCCTTGGGCAAAGCCCTGAATAACCCGGCGCGGCCGGTGGTGGCCATTGTTGGCGGCTCTAAAGTCTCGACCAAACTGGACGTACTCAACGCTCTGGAAAAAGTCTGTGACCAGATCATTGTGGGTGGCGGCATCGCCAATACCTTCCTCGCCGCCGCCGGTCATCCCGTTGGCAAGTCCCTGTGCGAGCACGACTTAATGGACGCCGCCAAAGACATCGCCTTACGCGTTGCAATTCCGCTGCCGGTTGACGTGGTGGTTGCCAGTGAGTTCTCTGAAACCGCGACCGCCACCGTTCGCAACATTTCAGACGTGACCGCAGACGACATGATTCTGGACGTAGGCCCCGAAACCGCCGGCCAGTTTGCCGAGCTGCTGAAAAACGCCAAAACCATTTTATGGAACGGCCCGGTCGGTGTGTTTGAATTCGACTCGTTTGAAAACGGCACCAAAGTGCTGGCCCACGCCATTGCCGACAGCGCTGCATTTTCACTCGCCGGCGGGGGTGATACTGTGGCAGCCATTGACAAGTACGGTGTAAATGAGAAGATTTCCTATATCTCAACCGGTGGTGGTGCCTTTCTGGAATTCGTAGAAGGCAAAATACTGCCCGCAGTCGCCATGCTGGAAGAGCGTGGCGCGTAAAACGCCTTTAACCAATCGTACAAATTTTAAGGAGACAACCTAATGGCCCTGATTTCGATGCGGCAAATGCTGGACCACGCCGCCGAGCATGGTTACGGTGTGCCAGCCTTTAACGTGAACAACCTGGAACAAATGCGCGCCATTATGGAGGCGGCGGACAAAACCGACTCACCGGTGATTGTTCAAGCCTCGGCCGGCGCCCGCAAATACGCCGGAGCCCCCTTCCTGCGCCGCATGATTTTAGCCGCCGTAGAAGAGTTTCCGCACATCCCGGTAGTTATGCACCAAGACCACGGCACCAGCCCCGCCGTGTGCCAGCGCTCGATTCAACTGGGCTTCAGCTCGGTGATGATGGACGGCTCCCTGGGTGAAGACGGTAAAACACCAACCGACTACGACTACAACGTAGACGTTACCCGCCGCGTAGTAGAAATTGCCCACGCCTGTGGCGTATCGGTAGAAGGCGAGCTGGGTTGCCTGGGCTCCTTGGAAACCGGCCAGGCCGGTGAAGAAGACGGCATTGGCGCCGAAGGCACCCTGGACATGAGCCAGATGCTGACCGACCCCGAAGAAGCCGCTGATTTTGTGAAAAAGACCCACGTAGACGCACTGGCCATTGCCATCGGCACCAGCCACGGCGCTTACAAGTTTACCCGTCCGCCCACCGGCGACACCCTGGACATTGGGCGAATCAAAGCCATTCACAAACGCATTCCAGACACCCACCTGGTCATGCACGGCTCTAGCTCTGTACCCCAGGAATGGTTGAAAATCATCAACCAATACGGCGGCCAAATCCCCGAGACCTACGGCGTACCGGTGGAAGAAATCGTGGAAGGCATCAAACACGGTGTGCGCAAAGTCAACATAGACACCGACCTGCGCCTGGCCAGCACCGGCGCCGTTCGCCGCTTCCTGGCCGAAAACCCAGCCGAATTCGACCCACGCAAATTCCTGAAAGCCACCATGGTTGCTATGTCAGATATTTGTATTGCCCGTTATGAAGCGTTTGGTTGTGCGGGTAATGCCAGCAAGATTAAGCCTATTAATCTTGAGCGGATGTATGAGGCTTATGAGCGTGGGGAGTTGGACCCTAAGGTGAAGTGATTTTGTTTTGAGGTAGATAACGAATTGATGAAAAGCCTTCGGTGTGAGCCGGGGGCTTTTTTTTGCGCTTTTTGGTCATTTAGGGGAAGTCATAAGACTAAAAAGGGTCTAGTGTGTACGTATTAGTACGATGTACGCACCCGCTTGTTAAGGATGATGGACGATGATTTCTTCTATTTTGACCCTGTCTTTCCTTGGCTTTCGGCATCCTGTAGTGCCTGCATCTTCGGCCGCTGATTTTATTTTTTGGTTCGTGGTGAGTTTGCCCGGAATCGTGTTCGAGTGGGGCGTGTGTTTGAGATGCAGGGTGTGGAGCATTCTTCGTTATTGCAATAACGAAGCGGTCAAACGATTACAGAGAGTTTTTTAGCTGTAATTTTTTAAGAAATTGTTATTTATGGGAAAAAGTAAAAATTTCCAGTTGCAGGATTGCGTGTTATGCGGCGGTCAGTTTTTCGCGATAATGAAGAGCGCTATCTAACACGCTGTTATGCACTAAGAGGAGGTTTGGATGAGCGATAACTTATTTACAGGTGCAAAATATGAATTATTACTTGCGAGTAGATTGACGGAAAAAGGAATAATTGTATCAGCACCTTTAATCGATATCGGAGTCGATTTAATTGCATCAAATCGAAATTTTTCAAATAGTTTACCAATTCAAGTTAAATTCAAAAGTACAGAAAAAAACATATTCTTTACTGGAAAAGAAATCGACTCGTATTCACCTAAAAATGTCTATATCGCATATTTCTTAGGTGACTCAGAATGGTATATGCCGTTTAAAACGTTTCTTGACTTGGCCGAAAGACCACCCCATAGAAAAGACAGAGCAGGCTATATCAAAATTAAAGATAAAAAAGAACAGATAGAGACGTATCATAATGAAAGGGGTTTTGCTGCTATGGTAAAGGCAATAGAAAGTGCATAACAAGGCGCTATTGTCGGAATCACTCGCTGCGCTCGCTCTCCGCAAAGCGCGGCGTTATGTTCAAAAGACCAAGCCCATCACAGGAATAAAATGTGAGTGAAAATACAGAAAAAATGGATTCCAACACAATTGATCGCCTAGATGAACTGCTTGAATATGTGCATCACGTTGGGAAACTCAATCAAAAGCCTATTTTCAGAATCGAAGAATACAAACAACTGAATATATGGGAGCATGAGTTAAAAGGGAAAATCGGAATCCAGCACAATATCATTGACGATGATGGTGTTTCTATATGGTTGAGAATTGAACGATTGAAGAGGCTGGCACCACCACCAATTCCTGAACAAATACAAGAATGGGTCGCTGTTGGGAATGATCCAGAAAGCAACCCGCAGATTAAAGAAAAATTAATCAAAACACTACCAGAGCAGGATGCTAAAAAACTCATTGAAAAAGGGATTGTAGCTGAAAGCGATGTTACTAACCCTTTAAAAGAACAAATCACCGAAATGAAATTAAAGGATGTAATATTTCGACTAGCAAATAATCCACAAGCAAAAGTAAGTATTGATAAGTACCTTAACGAGCATTGGTTGCCTTGGTCGGAAGAAGAAAAACCACGCAGAGAAACTATTAAAATATATGACTCATTATTTAGTCTGCAACAAACTATTGAAGCGCAAGGCGATGAACAGCCGATCGAATTAATTTGGGGCATTGGAATTAGTCGATGGATATGCGAAGGACATAAAATCAATCATCCTTTGCTCGAAAAGCCGATTGAAATTGAAGTTGATAGAAAAGATGGATCAATATTAATACATCCTAGAAATATTGATCCAACGATTGCCGTTGGTGCATATTTCGCGCTAGAAAATCCAGGTGTGGATGCGCTATTGCGTTTTGGAAAAAAACATTTTTCTGAAATGTCAGAAGATATTGAATTTTCTCCCTATATGCACGAAAGTTTTGAACCAGTCCTGAGACAAGCTTCAACGCATTTGAGCGAGAGTGGAACCTATTGGCCAAATGTAAACCCTGACAAAGAAAACCGCAAACCGAACAATATAAGTGAATCTCTCGAGTTAACAGATAGCTGGATAGTTTTTGCAAGACCAAGAAGTTCCACAGGATTCATTCAGGATATTGAGCGTTTTCAAAAAAACCTTAATGAATCAAAAGATGCTGGAAGACAGATTCCAAATCCTGCAAAAAAGCTCGTCACTGAGTTATCTGACAAAAAACCGTTACAAAAAAGTGGCGGCTTTTTGTCAGGTGGTGGGTTGTCTTCCTCCTCAAGCACATTATCAAAATCAAAACAAAAATCAGAACTATTTTTTCCGAAAGCCTTTAATGATTCACAGGTGCAAATAATAGATAGGCTTGAAGAAAACGATGGTGTAGTGGTTCAAGGGCCACCTGGTACGGGAAAAACTCACACTATCGCTAATATAATTTGCCATTATTTGGCTACAGGAAGGAGTGTTCTTGTTACATCTAAAGGTGAACCTGCATTATCAGTATTGCAAGAGCAAATACCTGAGGAATTGAGAGCTTTAACGATAAGTCTTCTTGCAAATGAAAGGCAAGGGATGAAGCAGCTTGAAGCTGCCGTTGAGCTGTTAGCTGGTCTGGTTAGTCAAACCAGTTTGCGAGAATTGAACCAAGAGGCGGAATCAAACGAATTAAGAGTCAAGCAACTCAATGAAGAAATAGTAAAAATTGACGAGCAGATAAAAGCATGGGGACTAAAACAGCTTAATCCTGTTGGGAAAAGACTAACGGATGCAAGTATAGCTGTAACAGCAATGGAGTTGGCTCAACTGGTCATAAATGATACTGGCGAACATGATTGGTTACCAGATAAACTGGGGTCATCTGAAAAATACACCCCAAGATTCACTGATTCTGATATTGCTAAAATTAGAGCTGCACGCAGGAAAGTAGGTAAAGATATTGTCTATGTGGGTAAATCTATCCCAAATACACAGGACTTACCAGATAGTGCAAATGTAGCTGCCATCCATGATGATCTTGCAACATCCGCAAAAATTGCCGAAAACTCTAAAAATGGTCATATTCCTCCACTTGCTGTTTCTGTAGAGCAATCTGTTGATCGAGCCAAGAATCTAACTAAACCACTGCAAAAATTATTTGGTCTTCTTGAAATATTTGAACGAAATATTTGGTTAAAACAACTTTTTAATTCTTGGTTAGAAGGTTTGCCAGAACCTGACGGCGAAACATCACTGGTTAATGAATTATTGGATTCTTTGTCTTCCTTGGTAGAAAGGAGGCAGCAGTTTGTTAAGACACTTGTAGAAATTCCCGAACCATTCGCTTGCTTTGAAGATGTACAAGAAGCACTGATTAATCTCACAAATAGCAAAAGAGCATTCAGTATATTTTCTTTCGGTAATAAAGAAGCAAAAAGTATTATTGAACAGGCTCGAATTGAAGGTGAGCCACCAAAAGGTACTGAAATGTGGCAGTCAATTTTTGATTATGTAAATTACCAAGATGATATTCGGAAATTTATAAGAAAATGGAATCATGCAGGGCAAGAACTCGAATTACCAGAGTTTGAATATCACTATGGGAGTTTGTTTAAAGATGTGCAGTCTACCCATAAGTTAGTCTCAGATGCTAGATCAGTAGCAGGCCAATGGAGCTTTCTGAATAAAGAAATCATAGAGCTATTTCCACATGGTATTGATGTATCTGAAATTGTACGAAGCAAAGAAGAAATAGAAAAAACAATTCAAGCTATTGAATTAAATACATCGAGAATAAGCCTTGGTGCTCGACGTATTAAACTACAAGACTTGACGGAGAAACTTAATAAATCAGATGGTGACATAGCAAATGAAATAAGAATATTTGTGAAAAGTACCATAGGTAATCCTGAGCACTCGTCGGATAGTATTATTCAGAAATGGCAGGAATTGGTATCTGAATTGAATAGGATAAATAAGTTATCGAGCAATTTTCAAGAGATTGAAAATATTGCTGTTAAAATATCTGAGTCAGGTGCGCCCAAATGGGCAAGGAGCCTTAAAAAGGAGCCACTACTTGAAACTGACGACAACTTGACCCCTGTTGGTTGGTTTGAAACGTGGAAGTGGAATCAACGTAAACAGTATTTGCATGAAATTGATGGGCGTGATCAACTTAAAAAACTTTCAGAAAAAAGATCGTCTCTTGATAATGATTTAAAAAGAACATTCTCTAAACTTGTGCGTCTAAAAACAAATATTGGGCTGCACATGAGTATGACCGAACGTGTTCAAGGTGCGTTGATGCGTTTCGTGTCATCAGTTGCAAAAATCGGGAAAGGCACAGGAAAGAGAGCACCAAGACATCGTAGAGATGCTTACAGGGCAATGCAAGATTGTTATGGCGGTGTTCCTTGCTGGATTATGCCAACTTGGCGTGTGAGTGAAAGCCTGCCCTCAGATTTTGGTTCCTTTGATTTGGTGATTATTGATGAGGCATCACAGTCTGATATTACTGCATTGCCTGCAATATTGAGAGCAAAAAAATTGTTAATTGTAGGCGATGATAAGCAAGTAAGCCCAACCGCAGCTTTTCTAGCTGAGGAGAAAATATTACAACTTAAACATAATTTTCTTAGAGAGCAGCCATTTGCAGAGTTACTTTTGCCTGGTGTTTCTGTCTATGATCTTGCCAATGCGGTATTTCCGGGTCAGCGAATTATGTTGACCGAGCATTTTCGATGTGTAGAACCTATTATTCGATTCAGTATGCAATTCTACAATGAACCGCTTATTCCTCTAAGGATACCAAAATCATCTGAGAAATTAACACCGCCATTGATCGATGTTTATGTTAAGGGTGGTCGTCGTGATGAGAGAAGCAAAATTAATGAGGTAGAAGCTGAGGCTATTATAGCTGAGATAAAAAATCTGGTATCTGATCAAAAATATAACGGGCGTAGCATTGGTGTTGTGTCACTGATAGGGGCGCAGCAGGCTAAATATATTCAAGACCAATTACTTATTGAATTGGGTGAAGATGTGTTTCAAGAATATCGAATCGCTTGTGGTGATGCTGCAACTTTCCAAGGAAAAGAACGTGATATTATGTTCTTATCAATGGTTGTTGGTGGTGCTCAAGGCACTGTAATGAATAAGAGAGATGCAGAACAAAGAATGAATGTAGCCTTATCTAGAGCAAGGGATAGAATGTATCTTTATAGAAGTATTAAAGAATCAGACCTTAGTAATGAATCAGATTTACGCTTAAAAATATTGCGCCATTTTTTGTCACCTATGCCCCAACACGAAAATATTGATAATCCTATTGATTTATGTGATTCGGGTTTTGAAAGAGATGTATATAAACGCCTTATTAAAAAGGGATACAACATTGTACCTCAGATGAAAGTCGGAGCATTTTCAATTGATTTGGTTGTTGAGGGAGAGAATGACCAAAGGTTGGCAATAGAACTAGATGGTGACAAGTACCACCCACCTGAAAAGTGGATGGATGATTGGAAACGACAGCGCACGATGGAAAGAGTTGGCTGGAGGTTTTGGCGGTGTTGGGGCTCAAGCTACACAATAGACCCTGAAGGATGTATTGATGATTTGATAGCTGTATTGAATAGTATGCAAATATTTCCATGTGAAGGTAGCAGTGGGACGAATATCTATACTGAACAACGAGTATATGAAAAAGAATATGATGAACCAGATTATGAGCTGGTGGAGAATTGAAAAAACATAACAAATAACTCCAGCGGACAATTTAAATCGGTACTTGTTTTGCTTTCGAATAAACGTGCCGCTTTGAATTGCCGCTGAGCAAGGCGTTAGCAGGCCAAAATTAGTCTATTCCTAAAGAGATTGAGAAATTAATGAGCATAAAGAAGCTTCAATTGAAGAATGGCTATAAAAGATTCTTTGAATTGACGATAGATCTAGGCAATGAGCCTAAGCGCATAGTTGCATTGGTTGGCCCTAATGGTTGCGGAAAGAGTAGCGTTTTAGATGGAATGCTTTTTCTTAATAACGCTCATCAACCAATTGGAAGTAAAGGTCAAAAGAATCATGAATATCACTCCATGAATAAAACACTTAATTATAATCATGAAAATGTGAATATTGAATTTTCCGAAGGCAACTATCAAAAAGTACGGAGTGAAAGGGCGAATAGTGGAAAGGAAAATACCATTTTTTCTTTTCGTAGCCCTTATAGATACAACAGTAATTTAAAAGTAACTCAGTCGAAAGCAACAAGTGAAATAAGATTAAATAGTTATGGCGCTTCATCAGCATCTGATTTGGATGACAAAATGGAGGAGAACTATCGTCGCCTGTATATTAAGTTCAATAAATATTTGCATGAAACGGACTGTAAGCCTAGCGAAGCTAAAGCGAAAATAATTGGCGATTTAAATGCATCTATATCCAAGTGCATTGACATAGAGATATTTAGTATTGGCGATATTGAAGCTTCGGAAGGCACTCTTTACTTTCAAAAAACTGACCATCCGAATCGATTTGAATTTAATGTACTTTCATCGGGCGAAAAGGAGATCGTGGATATTCTCTTAGATTTATATCTCCGGAAAGATGAGTATTGCGAAACTATATTTTTGTTAGATGAACCAGAGCTACATATAAATACATCAATACAAAAAAATCTTCTTTTAGAAATTAATCGCTTGGTTGGAGATGATTGTCAAATTTGGATTACAACGCATAGCATTGGTTTTTTACGAACGCTCCAAGAAGAATTAAGGGCCGATTGCCAAGTTATTCACTTCAAAAGTGAATACGATTTGGCCTCGAAACCATACACTCTGACTCCTATGAAAGGATCAAAAGCTAGCTGGAAAGACATTTTTTCAATAGCGTTAGATGATTTGGCAAATTTGGTTTGTCCTAAAAGTATAATTTATTGTGAGGGATGAGATAGCCCTGGTAGAAATGGATCTGAGAGAGGATTGGATGCAAATGTCTTCAATAATGTGTTTTCAGAGACCTATCATGACACGCTATTTGTTTCGAGCGGTGGAAATACAGAACTTGATCAAAGAAGTGAAATTGCTATTGCAATATTGAGCAAAGTCTTTTCGGATTTAGATATTTTTGTGTTAAAAGACAGAGATATGGCATCAGGAAAGGATACAAGTGAAAATGATAGACAGGTATACCTTCAAAATAATCCGGATAACCATAGAGTTTTGAAAAGGTGGGAAATCGAAAACTACCTATATGATAAAGAAGTCTTAATTAATTATTGTACTAGAAATAGCTTAGTATTCGATGAAGCTTCATATGACCAGTTTGTCACTGACATAATGAATCAAAATCTTAAGGATGCGACAGGAAGAATTAAGAATTTCTGTAATATTACATCAAGCATTAATGCTGAAAATTTTAAGCTGACACTTTCGGAGTATATTACAGAGGATATGGCAGTTTACAGGGATTTAGTTTCGTGTGTCTTCGAACATGGATAGAAATGGCGCTAAACAAGTCAAATCACGCGGACATGGTAAAGCTGTCACTTTTTTTGTTCCAAAAAAGCCGCCAACTTCACTATGCCGGTGTTTGAAGCGTTAGTTGGATTGATGCTGTGCCTTTTAGGTCGCGTTTAGGTCGCGGGGTCAGGTCTTGCGTTTTGCCCCTGCCTTGCTCTTTCGTTGTAATCATTCCATTCTGGCACGTCTCAATTTAGAACTACGGAAGGAGCCAAGGAATGGACAGACCGCTGCGACTGGAATTTTCCGGTGCGTTGTACCATGTAACGTCCCGCGGAAATCGGCGTGAGATAATTTTTGAATCTGACGATGACCGGCACACCTTTTTGTCAGTTTTCGACGAAGTGTGTGAAACTTTCAACTGGGAATGCCACGCCTACTGTTTAATGGGCAATCACTACCATCTTTTGATTGAAACACCTGATGGCAATCTTTCGAAAGGTATGCGCCAACTTAATGGGGTATATACCCAGCACTTCAATCGAACTCACAGTAGCGGTGATTTGCAACCCAGTTGTCCATATAGCCACGTTTAAGCAGCCTGTTTATTGCGCTCAATTTCCTGCAATTTTCTAGGGTTGAGCGATACGGCTCCGGCGACTTCCCAGTTTCGAGTATCACCAGACCAACGCTTGGGATTCAGACTCTTTGCTCGTTCATAAACCGCTTCACGTTTGGCTAGCAATTCCGCATCAACACCTTGATGCCGTTGTGCGGGCGTGACGAAGTTGATGCCATTGTGCAGGTGCTCCTCGTTGTAGGCCTGCTCGAATAATAGCATCCATTCACGCACCGCTATCAGTGATCTAAAGCCTTTAGCGGGCCACTTCGGGCAGTACTTCAGCGTCTTGAACAACGACTCTGA
>Ga0307963_1002186_pt1 | contig 15368 bp, 20 predicted proteins | sample OrgLakmetagen594_FD_201829 | JGI IMG/M metagenome (GOLD analysis project Ga0307963, IMG submission 201829) | Saline water microbial communities from Organic Lake, Antarctica - #594 | ecosystem: Environmental > Aquatic > Non-marine Saline and Alkaline > Saline | place: Antarctica: Organic Lake...
TCTGCAACACTTCAGTTTCAGGTCTTGATGAGCATGCAGATGGATTCCTATTTAAAAAGGAGCAGATTGGTACCCTTTTTGTTTGGGTGGGGGCACTGGAAGGGGGGTTTGGGGGGGGGGGTCCCTCAGGGGTGTCCACCCCAAAAAGTATACGTGCCTTCCAATAAAAAAACACCCTCCTGGTGCCTGCATGGTAAATTCCTGTGAATATAATCGTGTCTGCATCTACAATTCCAGGCATCCCTATGATTGCATCAAACAACACTCCTCCCTCTTGACCCTGCCAAAATTGCAGTTCGCTGTCAAATACCATGACCCTTCTTTGGCCCGTCCTTGGAGTAAACACTCGGAAGGTAGCAGTGCCCAGCAGCGGCTGGCGCAGCAGCAGCTGCAGGAACAGCAGCAGAAGGATCAGAAGGCGGCGGCAGAAGGGTCTGGAAAAAAGGCCGCCAAGAAAGGGGTGGGTGTGGCATTGTGCGCTTTGCGCTGCGTGTGTGCATCTGTGCACTATCGGTATCCAATCTGCGCATGCTTGGTCAAGTATGCATTAGACATGCCCTGTGTATGCTCTTCACTCCATCCACTCACATTCACTAAGCACCACGCACTGTGAGTACGCACATTCACTAACACACATTCACTAAGCACCACTCAACCCCATGCACATTCACTAAGCACCACGCATTGTGTGTACGCACATTCACTACGCACCACTCAATCCCACGTGCATTCACTAGCACCATGCATTGTGTGTACGCTACTCAGTGCACTACTCCAATCTGCACATGCTCACCACAGACCCAAGCGCGTTGAGCACACTCAGGCACAGTGTCTTACCTTTGTGCACTTCTATTGTGCTTTGATGCACTGTGTTTGCCTCAACGCGGATTATGCGCTGCGCTACACTTAGGCACAATGCCCGACATACTGTGCGCACCTTTGTGCACTTTCTATCGTGCTCTGATGCACTGTGTTTGCCTCCCCTGTCTTAGCACCCTTGAGTGTGTTTGCTGCATGCAGCAGTCGTTTGTCTAAATGGCTACACTTGTCTTAGCACTCAGCACCCTTGAGTGTGTTTGCTGCAAGCAGCAGTCGTTTGTCTAAATGTTTACACCTGTCTTAGCACTCAGCACCCTTGAGTGTGTTTGCTGCAAGCAGCAGTCGTTTGTCTAAATGTTTACACCTGTCTTAGCACTCAGCACCCTTGAGTGTGTTTGCTGCAAGCAGCAGTCGTTTGTCTAAATGGCTACACCTGTCTTAGCACTCAGCACCCTTGAGTGTGTTTGCTGCAAGCAGCAGTCGTTTGTCTAAATGGCCACACCTGTCTTAGCACTCAGCACCCTTAAGTGTGTTTGCTGCAAGGAGGGGTTCTTATGTCTAATTGTATATACCTGGTACCTGGTACCTGTCTTAGCACCCTCATGATTGTGTGTGTCTGTGTGTGTGCGTGTGTGTGTGCGTGTGTGTGTGCGTGTGTGTGTGCCTGTGTGTGCGCAGGCTGTCGTGGATGGCAATGCCGCAGAAGCCCAAGCCCTTGCGACGAAACTGAAGAACAGGAGCAACGCATCCGTCAAAGGCGTAAAGCAGGGTGGGCATCCAAAATATGTGTACTAGGTAGACGCATGTGCTATGCGTAGAAGTAGGGTGGTGAGGATGTGTGGGTGTGCTCGCGTACGGTCGTGTGTAGGGGTGTGTGGATGTGTGGGTGTGCTTGCGTATGGGCGTGCGTGGGGGTGCATGGATGTTTGGTGCAATTCCGTGTGGTGTTGTATGTGTGGTTTCTTGTGTGTTAACGCCAAAGCATCGAGCAGAAAGCTTGCACCGTCGCACCATTTGTGTGTGTTTGTGCATGTGCACGCATTGATCCAAACAAGCGAGGACACGCCAGAGGATCCCTAGCTAGCTGAGCTCCTTGCGCTCATGGCACCATTCAAAAAGCTTGCACCGTCACACCAAATATAATATGTGTGTTTGTGTATGTGCTCGCATTGATCCAAGCAGGCGAGGACACGCCAGAGGACCTCAAGCTTGCTGAGCTCCTTGGGCTCATGGCACCATTCAAAAAGCTTGCTTTGTCACACCATTTGTGTGAGTATGTGTGTTGGTGTGTGCACGCATTGATCCAAGCAGGCGAGGACACGCCGGAGGACCTCAAGCTTGCTGAGCTCCTTGGGCTCATGGCACCATTCAAAAAGCTTGCACCGTCACACCTTGTGTGTGAGTATGTGTGTTTATGTATGTGCACGCATTGATCCAAACAGGCGAGGACACGCCAGAGGACCCCAAGCTTGCTGAGTTCCTTGCCCTCATGGCACCTCGCCGACGTGCAAAACTGTGGGCCAACGACGACCTGCTGCCTCAGCAGACGCTGCAAGATCTGCAGGTGTGGGTGTTGTGTGTGTGTAGTGCCTGTTGTGCCTGTGCGCTTTGTGGGGAGTTTGTTGGTGTCGTGCGTGCTGTACACGCGTGCTATAAGTTGGGCGTGTGTTTGTGCATATATGTGTGTCTGTGTTTGTGCGTGCATGCATTTGTGTGTGTGCACACGTTTGTGTGTGTGCAGGACTTGGCAATTAAACTGGATGCTACCTATCAGTGCTTGCCCTCAACCTGATCGTGAGACAAGTTGGTAGCAGGAAGATTGACCAATGTCAAATCACACATATGGCCCTGACATTTAAATTGCACACATACACATACACACACGTACGTAGGGTTGTCCAGAACTGTGTACATGTGCTTTGTATGACCGTATATTTAATAAGATCCCTGCAAAAAACAACGTATATACACCGTGTATATATATGGTTCTGGCCAACCCTACACATTAACATCCATGTAGGCGCATCCTCATTCGCACAGGACAAGACTGCTGCACCAGGGAGTGACAGCAAGTCAGACGATAAGGGCTCGTAGTTCGCCAGAAAGAGAACACATACACACATACACATACACACAACACACACACACGCACACACACACATATGCACACGCACGTGCGTACCAGGGTAAGGCTGCTGCGCAAGGGAGTGGCAGTGAGTCCGGTGAGGAGGGCATGCAGCCCGCCGCCAATGACGGGTCCTCAGAAGATGAGGACTACAATGATGTTGGTGCTGGTGAGTACATTGCTTGTGAGCTCCTCTTGGCTGGGCCTACTTGGCAGTAGCTCCATGCGCTGTGCGTGTGATGTGTGTGTGTGTGTGTGTTTGTGTGTGTGTGAGGCAGCTTCCCTGCCTTCCTGATACCTGCAAGCTTTGTCTCTTCCACAAGCACACGATGAGTGCTTTGCGCTCAGCGCTTAGTGATGCTCTGCACCAAATGTACCAGCCCGATGGCAGCGTGTAAGCTGGCTGGCGTGTAAGCTGGCCAGCGTGTAAGCTTGGCAGCGTGTAAGCTGGCTGGCGTGTAAGATGGCCGGCGTGTAAGCTGGCAATGTGTAAGCTGGCAAAATGTGTAAGCTTGGCAGCGTGTAAGCTGGCCGGCGTGTAAGCTGCCAGCGTGTAAGCTGCCAGCGTATAAGCTGGCTGGCGTGTAAGCTGGCAATGTGTAAGCTTGGCAGCGTGTAAGCTTGGCAGCGTGTAAGCTGGCTGGCGTGTAAACTGGCCGGCGTGTAAGCTGCCAGCGTGTATGCTTGGCAGCGTGTAAGCTGTCTTTGGCACTGATTGCAGCAAGGAAAATTGTTACCCAGCAAGGGAAGCCAACAACACGAGCACAGATCTCTACAAACCCTTCATCCTCTGCACACACTTTCTTGCATGACAGCCCCCAAGAATGAAGGAGTTGGGCGGCCAAGCCAGGAAGGAGGCAAGGAAGCAGGGGGTAGCGATGATACTAGCGACGGAGGGGATGACAAAGGTGCTGCTGGTCCAACGGAGGGCATGTCGGATCTGGAGTATATGAAGTCCAGGATGTGCAAGTGGAAGGACAACGATGATGAGGAGGAGGAAGAAGAGGAGGATGAGTTGGATCATGGTGAGTGTAGGTTGAGTTTGTTGCTTGTGTGGGTGATGATGATGTTTGCAGCTTGAGTGAACATAGGAAAGGCTAATGTTAAGCACCTGAATGAAGAACAGAACGCACTGGTGAAACAATGAAGAGGCAAAGGACGAGGAGGAGAAGGAGAATAATGGGTAGTGGCAGCAAAGACAGTTTGTCGATGTTGTTCTAGTGTTGTTGTTACATTAGAGGGCGAGGGGGGAGGGGCTTGATATTTGATTTCTTTGGCAGGCGAATGGGAGAGAGGTGAAGGGCTGGGATGGAAAGGGAATAGTTGGGTGTCTGTTGTTAAATTTAATGGTATGACATTTTAAAGAGGCATATTCAAGAGATCAAGAGGGGATCTGGGGCGGATTGTTTTGGTGGATTTTCATGGCACGTCAACGAATGAAGTTGGTCCCCAGGGGAGGAGAACTCACTCACTCAGATACACACACACAATTACAAACACACACGAGGGGCATGTGATAGTGTAATTCTTTGTGAGTTTTTCAGGCAGTGAAAGGAAATGTGATGGTGTAATCTTTCGGGAACCTTTCAGGCAATGGAAGGAACGTCCAAGGGTAGCGTGAAGAATTTAAGGGCTTTAAATTTGTGGTAGATGGATGGGTGGGAAAAAGTGAATAGGAAGGAATTGGTACAACAAGCAGTGGGTGTCTCTCAGTTAGTCCTTGGTGTGTGTATATGCGTGTGTGTGTGTGTGTGTGTGTGTGAGAGAGAGAGAGAGAGAGAGAGAGAGAGAGAGAGAAAGAGAGAGAGAGAGAGTGAGAGAGAGAGAGATCGCTTGTATACGTCAGTAATGAGGAAAGAGAGATGATGACTAGAGTAGGTGTGTACACCAATAAAGCTTACATTTTTTCTTTTGCCCCTGAACGGTTCCAACCCATTGCAAAAAAGTGTGTACGTATGCGCGCGTATTTCTCTAAAGCACGATTCTGCTGTGTGGTGCTGTGTGCAGCCAAGCAGCGGGGCGATCAGAGTGGAGTGGGTACCTCCAAATCCTCCGTCTCACCTGAACCCGATTCCAAACAGAAGAGCAGGCGAAGCAGCAAGCGGGGGCACGAGAAAGGGAGTTCACAAGATTGTGGGGCTGGACCTATGGTTGTTGATGGAAAGGGGGGGGGTGGCTCTGACGGTGGCAGTGCGGGGAGTTCAGAAGAGGGAGAGGAGAGTGAGGATGGTGCGGAAGGAAGAGGGAGTGACAAAGAAGGGAGGGAAGAGGAAGGGAGGGAGGGGGGGGTGCTACCTGGTCCCCCTTCAGGGACTGTACCAGACGGGAGCTACCAGGGAAATGGCACAGGGGCTCACGTCATTGAGGCTGTCACAGATGGGGGCGACCCTGCCGACCTCATCGCAGACACCGGCCGCCTGTTTGTGCGCAACCTGACGTACAGCGCGAGCGAGGCGGACCTGGCGGAGCTGTTTGGGGAGTATGGGGATGTCAGCGAGGTGCACGTGGTGCTTGATAGGTGGGTGTACTTCGAATGGTAGGGTTGGCCAGAACCTTATATATATGTGGTGTATATACGATACTCTAGGCAGGAAAATCAAATCCAAATGTACGGTCCTATACAATGCGCATACACGATTCTGGCCAACCCTTTGTATATTTGGAAGGGGGGGTGGAATGTGCGGTGATTGTTTGCTGGAGCTTTTTGGGTTAAAGGGTTATGAGTGCGGTGCTGTGTCAAGATAGGTGGATGTTTTGGAGTTGGTTAGGGATTTGTTGGGAGTTGGTTAGGGATTTGTTGAGGTGTGGTTGAGTGAGGTGCTTTGTCAAGATTGATGGATGTTTTTGGAGTTGGTTAGGAATCTGTTGGGAGTTGGTTAGGAATTTGTTGAGGTGTGTATGAGTAAGGTGCTTTGTCAAGATTGGTGGATGTTTTGGAGTTGGTTAGGAATTTGTTGAGGTGTGTATGCGTGAGGTGCTTTGTCAAGATTGGTGGATGTTTTGGAGTTGGTTAGGAATTTGTTGGGAGTTGGTTAGGAATTTGTTGAGGTGCGTATGAGTGAGGTGCTGTGTCGAGATATGTGCATGTTTTTGGAGGGAGTTGGTTAGGAGCTTGTCGGGACTGTTTGGTAGAGTTTATTTGGGTGATGTGTGCGCAGAGTTGTAACCCTTGCAGCATACTGAGTTTATTTGGGTGATGTGTGCGCAGAGTAACCCTTGCAGCATACTGAGTTTATTTGGGTGATGTGTGTGCAGAGTAACCTTTGCAGCATACTGAACGTGTTCAGCAGAGTTGTTAAGGGACGGAAACTGGAGGCTGTTAAGGCCTGCTTACTGCATGCGTCAGGCAAACATGTGTTTCGGCATTCTGTTAGCTTTATGCTTGCTGCCACTGTGTGTGTGTGTGCGTGTGTGTGTTTGTGTGTGTGTGTAAAGTTGGCCAGAACCATATATATACGGTGTATATACGATAAATTTGGCTGGGAAATTACGAAATATACGGTCATATATGGTGCATATATACGGTTCTGGCCATCCCTGTGTATGTGTTCTGCCTCGCACAGGGACGCCACACGTTACCTGACACTCGCCACTGCCATGTGTGGATATTATCTTGCACAGGGAAACTAAACGGTCCAAGGGGATAGCGTACGTGCTCTTCGTGGTTCCCACGGACGCTGTGAATGCGTACCAGCAGCTGGACGGCCAGATTTTTCAGGTAGGGTCATCACTCATTGTCTTATGTTAATACTGTTTATTATTAAAAGCTGCATGTGAATGCGTACCAGCAGCTGGACGGCCAGATATTTCAGGTAGGGTTCTCACCTATTGTCTTATGTTATGTTAATACTATTAGTGATAAAAGCTGCATGTGAATGTGTACCAGCAGCTGTACGGCTAGATTTTTCAGGTAGGGTCAGCACCTATTGTCTTATGTTAATACTGTTTATAATTAAAAGCTGCATGTGAATGCGCACCAGCGGCTGGACGGCCAGATATTTCAGGTAGGGTCAGCACCTATTGTCTTATGTTTATACTATTAGTAATAAAATGCATGTGAATGCGTACCAGCAGCTGGACGGCCGAATATTTCAGGTAGGGTTATCACCTATTGTCTTACGTTGTGTTAATACTGTTTATAATTAAAAGCCGCATGTGAATGCGTATTAGCAGCTGGACGGCCAGATATTTCAGGTAGGGTTATCACCTATTGTCTTACGTTATGTTAATACTATTAGTAATAAAGGCTGCATGTGAATGCGTACCAGCGGGTGGACGGCCAGATATTTCAGGTAGGGTCATCACCTATTGTCTTACGTTGTGTTAATACTGTTTATAATTAAAAGCTGCATGTGAATGCGTACCAGCAGTTGGGCGGCCAGATATTTCAGGTAGGAAAAAAAGAAAACCACGCATGTAGTGAAAAACCACCCACAATTAATCAAGGAAAAGGAGCCACAGGTAGGGTTGTTAACCTATTATGCACATTTTAATAGGAATGTTCATTCTGATAAGAATAATTTCTATTGTCTTATAATTTAATTATTATGATCTTTAAAAGCTGCATATAAGGCGTTCTTCTGTCAAGCACATGTCTTACCAGAATTCCCCTAATCCTTGTTTTTCCAGTCCCACCATCGTTTGACTTTATTTCAGCTGCATGTTGCTAGTAGCAATCAGTGCCTATGTTTTGTCCTGTCATTCTGAAAGAAGTTGTTTCTATACGTGAGCCGGGTTGTTTCTTTACATAAACCACCATGCCCCCTACACTCGCTAACACATTTCTAGGGTTGGCCAGAACTATATATATATATATATATATATATATATATACACCGTATATGACCGTATATCTGGTGATTTCCATGCCAAAAATACCGTATATGCACCGTATATATACAATACATATATATGTATCTGGCCAACCCTACACATTTCTGATGCTGTTTTCTGTCCTGTCATCGGATGCAAGCAATGGCCTATTGCCCTGCAACAATTCTCCTTTTTTCGTCACCTTCACTGGCACAGGGCCCCTCCTGCGTTTATCACCGCTGGGCCTACTTTACATTCACGCTGCAATAAACCACAGGTTACTGCATGACGATGAAGCAACACTCACAGGGCCCCTCCTGCGTTTATCACCGCTGGGCCTTCTTTACATTCACGCTGCAATAAACCACAGGCTACTGCATGATGATGAAACAACACTCACAGGGCCCCTCCTGCGTTTATCACCGCTGGGCCTTCTTTACAATAACGCTGCAATAGACCACAGGCTACTGCATGATGATGAAACAACACTCACAGGGCCCCTCCTGCGTTTATCACTGCTGGGCCTTCTTTACTATTACGCTGCAATAAACCATAGGCTACTGCATGATGATGAAACAACGCTCACAGGGCACCTAATGCACGTCCTCCCTGCTAACCGCCCTGCTCCTGTCACCTGCACCGTTGCACAACTTAATCTCTACGAGGCTGCATTGTGTCCAAAACACTCTACGACAAATGTTCTGCTCCTGTCACCTGCAACGCTACACATCTTACTCTCTACGAGGCTGCATTGTGTCAAGAACACTCTACAACAAATGCCCTGCTCCTGTCGCCTGCAACGTTACACAACTTACTCTCTACGAGGCTGCATTGTGTCAAGAAAACTCTACAACAAATGCCCTGCTCCCGTCGCCTGCAACTTTACAACTTACTATCTACGAAGCTACATTGTGTCAAGAACACTCTACGACAAATGCCCTGCTCCCGTCGCCTGCAACTTTACAACTTACTATCTACGAGGCTGCATTGTGTCAAGAACACTCTACGAAAAATGCAAAAACGCAGGGTCGCCTGCTGCACATTCTCCCTGCCAACCGCCCCCCTCCCGTTGCAAATCCTGGAGGCCTTGCAGTGGAGGAGGGAGAGCAAGGCAAGGGGGCAGGGAGCAGCTTCAAGACGGAGCGTGAGCAGCAACGCAAGAGTGATGCAGGTGAGAATATTGAACTTTGGATAAGGGAGGGGGCAGGCAGCAGCTTCAAGAGGGAGTGAGAACAGCAACGTGTGAGTGCTGTAGGCGAGAGTTGTTTATTTCAATAAAAGGAGGGGACAGGGAGCAGCTTCAAGACGGAGCGTGAGCAGCAACGCAATAATGATGCAGGTGAGAAGTGTGTATTTCGGATAAGGGAGGGGGCAGGCAGCAGCTTTAAGACAGAGTGAGAACAGCAGCGCGTGAGTGCTGTAGGCAAGAGTTGTTTATTTCAGATAAAAGAAGGGGACAGGCCGCAACTTCAAGACGGAGCGTGAGCAGCAACGCAAAAATGACGCAGGTGAGAAGTGTGTAATTCGGATAAGGGAGGGGGCAGGCAGCAGCTTCAAGACGGAGTGAGAAGAGCAACACGTGAGTGTTGTAGGCGATAGTTGTTTATTTCAGATAAAAGGAGGGGACAGGCAGCAGCTTCAAGACGGAGCGAAAGCAGCAACGCAAGAGTGATGCAGGTGAGAGGTGTGTATTACGAATAAGGGAGGGGGCAGGCAGCAGCTTTAAGACGGAGTGAGAACAGCATCACAAGAACAATTTCGTTTTTTGGTCCAGCCTAAATGCTTTGGCACAGCACTACGCGCATTGTTGCTGCACAAAACTGCTATGTTCAGTGTTACATGCATTGTTGCTGCACGAAACTGCTAAGTTCAGTGTTACGTGCATTCTTGCTGCACGAAACTGCTATGTTCAGTGTCACGTGCATTCTTGCTGCACGAAACTGCTAAGTTCAGTGTCACGTGCATTCTTGCTGCACGAAACTGCTATGTTCAGTGTTACATGCATTCTTGCTGCACGAAACTGCTATGTTCAGTGTGTAACACTCGAACTCCAATCTTTGAGTCTTTTTATTTACCTGTAAATGATCCACCGCCATCTCACGATGCAAACGTAATAGAACTCCTGTCGATTCCTGGTATTGTATTGAAGTGTTGGATCTGCTGCACCTGCAGACATTAATGCTTTAGCGTTTTTACTTACGCATACATGTACGCGTGCACACACAGAGAGACGCGTTCATACATGCACATGTACGCACACAATTTCACACACACACACACACACACACACATACACACATATACACACAGATGCACACACACACACACATATACACACATATACACACAGATGCACATGCGTGTAAACATACATATATACACACATGCACACGCACATCTACATACACATTACACATTACACATTACACAGGCACATACATGCACAGGCACCACACGTATGCACAGATTGATATGCACACACACACTCTCCCATACAACCACAGGCAATCGTGCTGCCTGGAACTCCTTATTCATCCGACCTGATACCGTAGCTGAGGCGGTTGCTGCGCACTATGGGTTGAGCAAAGGAGAGCTCATGGACGTGCACGCTGCGGGTGATTTGGCTGTGCGGATGGCGTTGGGCGAGGCAGCGGTTGTGGCACAGACAAAGACGGCTCTGGCGGAAGAAGGTGCGCCTTGTGCATGTAACAAATGCTGTGCTGGTTAAGTATTGGCTAGCTGTGCAGATGGCGTTGGGCGAAGCGGCGGTGGTGGCACAGACAAAGACGGCTCTGGCAGAAGAAGGTGACCTGTATTGGGTTGTATGATTTTGACCCTGTAAGTGTTTGTGTGCAGATGTTTGGTGTGTTTTTTTTTTGTGTGTGTGTGTGTGTGTGTGTGCGTGTGCGTGGACGGGTGTAGAAGAAGGCACAGGCAACGAGGCGGTGTGAAACTCATAATTGCAGGGAATTTCTGTTTGAAGGTGGTGCTCCGAATGTATGATAAAGCAATTGACCATTCAATTCTCGACAGCCAAATACAACGCTCCTGTTGTAATAAAAATCACTTTTGCTCTTTTGTATGCTTCTTGCTTGGGTTCGCTCACCCACAGGTGTCGGCAGAGGCAAAACTTGTTTTGCCCATTATTGTGCCATGTTGCTTGGGTTTTGCTCACACACAGGAATTGACGTGGGCAAGCTGGAAGCGGCTGCAGCAGCATCCGGGAAAGCAGCAGCCTCAAAGGCTGTGGCGCGCAGCGACCAAATAGTGCTCGTCAAGAACTTGCCATACTCCTCTAGGTATGCTTGCTTGCACCTGTTTGTAATTCAGCCTAGCAGGGTCGAGCCTGTGGTACGCATCTACCAAATTCTGCTGGTTAAGGTCTTATTAGGGGGCGGTTACACGTAAAAATTTTCGTACTTTTTTCCTCAAAAATTTTCGCCAAATTTTCACTTTTGGGAAAAAAATTGCCATGCTCCTTCTGAAATGTCGTCTAAATCGGCTTTTTTGGGGGCGATCAAAACTGTAAATAAACTGCCATTTCATTTTTACTCGACTTTGTGCTGGCTGTTTCTTGTAACTCGCCTTCGCATCAAACCACACGCAGCCTCTAAGCCTTGAAACCTCCTATGCGCCCACATCGTACACAATGCCAGCATTCTCCTTCCTCTCCAACGCAAAGCGGCACGAGGATGAGACAAAAAACTTATCATTTTTAATACATACCTATGCAGCAAACAGGAATTGCATGCCATATTCTCAAAGTGTGGCCCTGCGGCATTCGTTCTGCAAACGTGTTCATCTAGCCATCAGCGGCAGCTTGACTATTTCACTGTGCCTTCACATACACACAGCGAAGAAGAATTGCATGCCGTGTTCTCAAAGTGTGGCCCTGTGGCATTCGTTCTGCAAACGTGATCATCTAGCCATCAACGGCAGCTTGACTATTTCACTTTGCCTACACATACCTACATACACACAGCGAGGAGGAATTGCATGCCATGTTCTCAAAGTGTGGCCCTGTGGCACGGCTTGTGCTACCACCCTCACATGCGCTTGCATTTGTGGAGTTCAACGAGCCGCAGGACGCGCGTGCTGCGTTTAAAGTAAGCTTGTGTCTGTGTGTGTTGTATTCCCACCCTCACATGCGCTTGCGTTTGTGGAGTTTAACGTGCCGCAGGACGCGCGTGCTGCGTTTAAAGTAAGCTTGTGTCTTTGTGTGTGTTGTGTTTTTGTGTGTGTTGTGTTGAAGCTGTTGCGGCACTTATTCCTATTAACTTTCCCCCACATACTGCACACACACAAGCACACACACTCACACACACACACATATATACACATACACGCCTGCAGACCCTGGCCTACAAAAAGTACCAGCATGTGCCGTTGTACATAGAGTGGGCCCCGCAGGGCATTTTCAGCACTCCCCCCCCCTCCAAAGAGCAGCAGCAGCAGCAGCAAGCAAGCCGCAGCAAAACAGCAAAGGCAGCTGTGTCAAAGGATGGGTTACAGAAGGGAGGGGAGGTGTCCGGAAGTGACGCTGCCGCAGAAGGGGTGCAAGGAATGGAGGGGGTGCAAGGGGCAGGGTCTGGAGGGGGAGGGCAAGAGGGAGAGGACGACGAGGAGAGTGTGAGCACACTGTACGTGAAAAATTTGGCGTTTGCCACGACAGACGCGGCGCTGAAAAAACACTTTGATAAGGTGCGCGTGATGTGTGTGTGTGACGTGAGGCAGTGAGAAGGTGTGATGGTAAGGTTGGCCCCAACCGTGTATATGCACTGTATGTGACTGTAAACTTTGTCATTTTCCTGCCAGAACCAAGGAAGTCCGTATGTACACCATGTATGTATGGTTTGAACCACCCCTGTGTGATAAAAGGACGTGATCATTTCCCTGCCAAGAAAGTCCGTATGCACACCATGAATGTATGGTTTTCCCTGCCAAGAAAGTCCGTATGCACACCATGTATGTATGGTTTGGACCACCCCTGTGTGATGAAAGGACGTGATCATTTCCCTCCAAGAAAGTCCGTATGTACACCATGTATGTATGGTTTGAACCACCCCTGTGTGATGAAAGGACGTGATATCAATTCCCTGCCAAGACAGTCCGTATGTACACCATGTATGTATGGTTTAAATCACCCCTGTGTGATGAAAGGACGTGATCATTTCCCTGCCAAGAAAGTCCGTATGTACACCATGTACGTATGGTTTGGACTAATCCTATGTGATGAAAGGACATGAGATCAGTGTTGTGACCAGCCAGTCCTGTACATTGAAGCTGGGATTTTGTGGCCAGTGGGTAATGATGTGAATGACGTGGGAATGAAATATATAGAAGAGGGAAGGTCTTCGAGTCTTTTGGCCAGTGGGTAATGATCTGACTGACGTGGGAATGAAATATATAGAAGAGGGAAGGTCTTCTAGTCTTGTGGCCAGTGGGTAATGATCTGACTGACGTGGGAATGTAATTTTTAAATGAGGGGAGGCCTTCTAGTCTGCTGTGTCCTTTGCGCTGGAGTGGCGCTTTTGAATGAAGGTAGCGTGCACAGTGCGAGGCTGTGAGGAGGTGGGTAGGATGCTGATTGTGTGACATGCAGCGTGAGAAAGCTGGGTTAAAAGCACGTGTGTAGGGTGGGTCAGAACCGTATATATAATACATACACCGTATCTGACCGTATATCTGGTGATTTCCCTGCCAGAAAGACCATATATACACCTTATTTATATGGTTCTGGCCAACCCTACATGTGTGTCTGCAACACGACGGCAATCTGCACAGATAACTGAAAGAGTTTGTGCCTTAAATGTATGTGTTAGTTGGCCAGAACCGTATATATACAACGAATATGACCGTATGTATGGTGATTTCCCTGCCAAAAACACCGTATATACACCGTATATACCTATAAATGCATGGTTTTAGCCAACGCTATGTATGTGTGAGGACAGTGTGACCACACACCAGAAGCTAGAGGACGGCTCTCAAATGAATAACGCTTGCAGCGAGATTGGAAGGGGATTAGGAGGAACTCCTTGTGTTTTTTGTTCTTGGGAATGGTTTTTAACCAGGCTAGGTGAATTAAAGATTGCTTGCATCCGCCATTTGAGGGCAGTTCAGCTGCACTTGCATATACACATACAAGCTTGTAGACTCTCTTCCTAGTCTGTATTGCAGTGTGTCCGTCGCTTGGTACCTCTGCCCACTTAGGGCAGTCCAGCAGCACACGCTGCAATTCATGGTACAAAGAGTTTACAAAGGGTTTACAAAGGGGGTAACCGGCAGTCACATATGTTGGGCTGATAGGCATTGCTGGATCAGCCAGCGTAAAGTAAATGTAAGGTTGCAATTCATGGTACTAGCTTGCAAACTCACTCTCGCTGGGGGTGCAGCACGTTGCTATTTGTACCTGAACTGCCAATCGTGTGAAGTTGAGCAGCACATGCTGCAATGCAGCACGTGCCCACTCACTCTCACTGGGAGTGCAGCACGTTGCTAATTGTACCTGAACTGCCAATCGTGTGAAGTTGAGCAGCACATGCGGCAATGCAGCACGTGCTCACTCACTCTCACTGGGAGTGCAGCACGTTGCTAGTATTTAAACTGCTGATTAAGGGCAGTTCAGCTGCACATGCTGCTCTTTCCTGTATAAGCATGCATACTCTCTTTCTCTCTCTCTCTCTCTCTCTCTCTCCCTCTCTCTCTCTCTCTCTATCTCTCTCTCTCTCTCTCTCTCTTTCTCTCTCTATCTATCTATCTATCTATCTCAGAAGGGGTGTCCTAGGAGCATAACAAGGTACAAGGGGAGAATGCGCATAATAAATAAAAGGTGCAATACACATTCCACAATGCACGTACACACATGCGCACACTCTTGAAATTTCATAAACACACTCACTTTTACGCGCGTGCACACACACACACACACACACACACACACACAAACACACACACAAGCATACACACACTCACACACACACACGCACGCACACAGGTCGTGAGCTCCGTGGGGGGCACCCTCCACAGCGCACGCGTGGCCAGAAGGAAAGGTCCCACTGGGGAGCTTTTAAGCGCAGGGTTTGGTTTTGTGGAGGTTAACAGCCCTGAGGTGGCTTCGCTGGTCATCAACAAGCTGCAGGTGGGTTGTTGCCTTTTGGTCATCTCCAGTCATTATGTGGTCATGCTTGATGTGCATCTTCATCATGCTTTGTGTGTGTGTGTGCGTGTGTGTGCGTGTGTGTGTGTGTGCACGTGTGTGTGTGTGTGTGCACGTGTGTGAGTGTGTGTGTGCGTGTGTGCGCGTGTGGCTTTATGGAGTCCAGTTGCCTCAAGGAGGGAAGACCACGTTCATGAGGTTATGAGTAGTAGGGTGGGGTTCTATATCTCTTGCATTGTGAGATGCATAGGGCTCTGTCATTATTACCAAGGAGAACACAACAACTCAGAGAAACCAGAGAAACGGGAGGAAACTAAGGACTAAAATATAGAAAAGAGGTGAGGGAGGGGGGGGAGTATGCTAAAGAGAGAGTTGTGTTCTCCAAGGAATAAAAAGAATGGAGAAGGGAAGCAGAAACCGGAGAAAACCAGAAAGTGAGGACATCTCACTTTA
>Ga0307963_1002187_pt1 | contig 15365 bp, 10 predicted proteins | sample OrgLakmetagen594_FD_201829 | JGI IMG/M metagenome (GOLD analysis project Ga0307963, IMG submission 201829) | Saline water microbial communities from Organic Lake, Antarctica - #594 | ecosystem: Environmental > Aquatic > Non-marine Saline and Alkaline > Saline | place: Antarctica: Organic Lake...
CATTGGTCACATACGCAAGAACCATCTTCATGCCACGCTGCTGCCTCAACTTTCAAAGTATGCGCACGCAAGCGAAATCTACTTATATTGCGCATAACATGTTTGGACAGATCAAGATGGAGATACCATGGTACATTAATCGGCATACGCTCATTTCTAGAAGCAAAAAAAACACTACGCTACACACACGCATACAACCACACACTACATGCACGCATACATATACACAATATTATAAACACGCATACACGCACATGCGTGCATGTGGTGCATGTGCACACACTAGTTCATTATGAAAAACAACATTCCGACGGATTTGATCTGACAGCTTTGTGCGTTTCTTTGCACCACAACTTCCCAAAAAATTATAGACCAACCGGCAGTGCGAGATTCGGGCAGTGCAAGATTCACAGACAGGAGATTGCCAAAGCAAGTGCAGGGTGATACGGAATGATGAGGTATCACACTGGTACTTTTCCTTGATCAATGTGGGGAGTGGTTTTCACTGCCGCAGCTAGCTTTTTTTATCGCACTATTACAGCTTTTATATTCTACAGCTTTCCTTTCACTTGACAAGCAAGAATGGAGACTGGCGCTACGCATTCTGTTGTGTCACGCCCAATCGTTGGCAGTGACGAATCGTGTGACAGAGCAGTTAAGTAGATGTGCTGAGTCTTAGTAGATGTGCTGAGTCTTATACTTTGCAGTGACGGTAACTTGATCTGCCAGCTGCCATTTGGAAAGAACAGAATGCTGATGATATTTCAATAATTGACGTTTGCCGATTGAACATGTTCAAAGAGTGAAAAAACAGGAAAAAGGCTGATCTGGCTCAGAGCTGCGTGTGTTTCTCAGCCGGTGATGGGGCCCGGCGCCGGACACCGCTTCTCCCATTCATGCTCAACCCACCCTCCTGTACATCTTCCTGAGGCATTGCAGGCCTCACGCGGCGTCTGACGCGTAAGCGGGCACGCACCTCCTCATCCTCTTCTGAGGACACCTGGAAATTTCAGGAGAAAAACATTTGATTCAAATAAAGAGGCAATTAAGAGAAACAAAACGCTGGTAGTAGACACAGCGCTCCTTATCTGCATATGAATACCTGAAGCACGAATGATTATAAATTAAAAGTTTCAGGCAGATGCAGTCTAGTTTGTCTGTCTCTTAATGCTTGCAAACTCGCAATTTTCTCCTCCTTTTCTCAGATAATCACAGCATTGTGCTCAGTCGCAATGGTAACACACACCTGCGCTTTGACTGCCCAAGGGTGGTTATCAGGCAGCTCAACATCCTCCAGTGACAGCTTGTGATTTGCCCTGCAACACGCAGATTTGTGGCAATCCTAAAGAACGGTATTTACTAGAGGAGACACCACCAAAAGAAATATTAATCTAGATAAATGTAACAGTTTGTATGCCTTGTGCATGAATGTCTTCAAAACATCAGATATACATCAGACAACTGGCACTCACCGCTCCTTTTGGCGTCTGGCTCTGGCTGCAGCCACCATGTCTTCTGAAAGCTCAGGCATGGTCGTAGTATTCATGTTTTTCATCATCACTGTCATGAGGCGGGGACAAACGGCCCAGTTTGCAATGGGTCAGATTATTTTACATGAACTCTGCTGATAGTGATACACTCGGATTAACCTTACAGGAGGAGAAACCATAGTTGCCCACCAAAAACAATGTGAGTCGGGAGGTATTTGTGACGTGCCACCTAGATCCACTCCTTGCCTATTGCTTTGTGTGTGTGCATGTGTTGTGTGTGAGTGTGTGTGCGTGTGATTGTGTCATTGTGTGTGGTGTGTGCGTGTGTTTGTGTGCGTACGTATGTGTTCATTTGAGTGTTAATGTATGTTTGAGTTGGGTGTGTGAATGTGTGTGGGTGTATGTGTGTGCGTGTGTGTATGTTTATGTGATTGTGTGTGTCTGTTTGTGCACGTGTGTGTGTGTGTGTGTGTGTGTGTGTTGCAGCGCATGCCTGCTTCCATAAGTCCACTGATGAAGTGCTCATTCAGTTTTTGTCGGAAGGGAAAGTTTATTTCTCTTGCATTCAGTCACCATCATTTTTGTTTTAACTTTCTTTAGCAGTGTAGAGGCTTCCTAGGCACATGCTCCTGTGCGGTGAGTGTTCTCTTGGCGGACATTAACAGGTGCGTGACAGCTGCAAAATCACACTTACGATTGCCAAACACGTCTTTGTTAGACTTCTTGCCACCTTGGTCCCCATAGCTAAAGCTCTCTATGCCATACATGGACCTGTGTGAGGAAAGACATGATATGCCATCGGTGCATCTATGGAGCTACGAAAGGTCAAACTCGCTGAGCACTTTGACTGCAATTGCACACTCACTCTGACGAGTTTCCCCGCAGCTTCTTAATGAGGAATGCACAGACTGTTATGAGGCCCAGTCCTCCTGCGGCCAGGAGGGGCACTGGCACCGCAAGAGGGGCCGTGGCGTTGGGAGGTTGAACGGGCTCAGTCCGTATTGGTTCTGGGAGTCCCTGGGTAGCTGAGGACAGCCTGAAGTCACTCCTAGCTCCTTTGCCAAAAGCTCTGCACACCATGCGTCCCGCCCGGCGCTGGGGCAAGCCAGCCAACTGGCAGGGCCTAGGGTTGTGGGATACAGATGTAGAGAGTTCCATAACTAGCAATAATTTTTTATAACTTTCATTCCCCAGATTACAATGCCCATCTCAAAGTATTTGTTTGCGACCAGTTGCATGGCATGGCGAGTACATACGGGGAATTAATTTTACGAATCTACGGACATCTGGAAATTCAGACTGTTTGTATTGTGCCGCCCTGTCTGACAGAAGTCAAGAGGAATTTTTAGCCATTGAGGGTCAAACAAATTCTACGCGCTGCTGGAATAGCAGTCCATATTTTGCTCCCCTTTTTCCTTGTAAGAGATCACGAGAACGGGTTATTCTGATTATTCTGCAATGGCCTTTTCTTTGAATGAGGGTATTACGTAGGTGTGAATGTAATTGGATGATCTTGCAAAGACTCTGTTTGTAATTGCAGCAAAGATGTTTATTTGAAGGGCCTGGTTCATACATGTGAACGGGCGCTTGTGCAACGGCATGAACCTGTTATTGCCATCTCGCCATTTCATAACGGCTCTGATTTCGTGGTATCTTCTTTAATAAGAGATGAGTGCCAAAATGGGAAGCGGGTTTATACCTGATGAACCCCTTCCGCCACGTGCCTGTTGTAAAAGTACGGTTCGACGGGGCTGAGACTTTTTCGCCATTTGTCCTCAAGGTTCCTTGAATGTTCAAGTTAAGTGGATGTACTGGCAGCTGCAGCGTTCGAGAAGATCTGGGGTTAAATGTGATCTTGATTTTTTGTGCTCCCGTTGAGCTGACTGAGCGAGCGTTGCTGGGTTGCTCGGGGTCGGCCCATGCAGCAGCAAGAGGAGCAGGCCTTGCAAGGGAGCTTATAGTCTTCGAGTAGCTTGCACCTTGAAATCCTTTGAATTTCATTGGGCACCAAGGCCCTTTCTATTTTTCAATGGAAAGTAACGCCATATAATGATTGTTTCAACACTGCCGGCATGAATTTGGTACGGCTTAAACTAACTTGCAACAATGTATGTCAGACAATAGAGGAAGAAAAGCATTTGCAAAAGGGAATACCAGGCCATGAGGGCCATGCCTTTTTCTTAGTGATATCTATGGTAACACAATCGCTAACGTCCACCTCCAACCATGGGACGATAAGCAGTTCAAATTGAAGTGCCCCAATCGGAAACTATGGGCATACACTGACGGAAGCTGCATAGGCAAGGCCAAAAACTTTAAGGCGCAGGGGTATACTGTCCTCAAACCAAAGCTGAATGTTATGTGGATTCAGGAGGCGTGGGAATGACAAACACCATCAACAGAGCTGAGCTCACAGGGATTGCAGCAGCGCTTACCAATAAGTATACCCAGATTGCAACGGACAGTGCATGCTCCCTAAGCCAAATTAGAAAACAGCTTCTCTTCCCTGAAATGCAACGAGACCATATACACTCCAATCTGCTAGAACAAATTGTATCTATGATTTATGCTTCACCAGAACCTAACTGCTTCTATAAAGTGAAAGCCCATAGTGGCATTGCCGGAAATGAATGTGCAGATGCAATTGCCAAACACTCTGCCTTACATGACAGAGGTCATTACATGCACTTTCAGCCTCCAGCTCCAGACGGCGATGCATACACACACCTTTACTGGCTTGCGGCTAAAGACACGGACGAGGATCCCAGCGGAGAGGGGCAATTACACCTAGGCTTCGTGCACTGTCTGATTTAAAGGCCAAGCTGAAAACTGAAATGTGCAAATCACACAGACTGGGGAGTGCCAAAACAGACACAGGGTATTACAACTATTGGAAGGACCTTGGACCTTTGGTCAATAAACAAGCCACAAATGCTTTCTGGAACAATAGTAATCTCAATTTCTTTGAAAATCGTAATGTTATGAGGTACCACACTAATCAAAAACACGCCTACCTGTACGGCTTCTCTCCCAATGCAAACTGCCCCATCTGCCCTTGCACTGATAGTGCGCTTCACATACTCTCAGGTTGCCAACACACTTAAATGAGGAACATGATTGTAAAACGCCATAATATGGCAAGCGTGCTGATTGTCCAAGCCCTACAAAAGGGACCATGCGGTGCCAACCAAATTGCCTTCACTGACATAGGCAGCGCAGATTAAACTATCAGAGCAAGGCCTAGATATAAGAAACATTGCCAACAAATCACTGCCCTCTTGGTTTCTACCAAATAACAGCACATGCTTTAAAAGCCTCTTCTCGGCCTGATGCTATCCTATTTTTACCTAGCACTGTGTGCTCTTCTTGCGTAACCACCTGCAACTCAATTTTTCAACAGCTTGCTAAAGACAACAAACTAAATCCACACCAGTGGGAGGTTCACCTGATTGAGTTTAAATTCTGCATACATACTAGTAATATGTTATCTACAGTACATACAATAATATAATAATACAGTATTTATATTATTAAGTACTGTATTATGTGGTACTGTAATACTGTAATACAGTGCCTGCTCCGTGGCCTACGTACCTTGCTAAGTATTACCACTTTTTCTAAATTTAATTTTGGCTTCACGGAGAGCTGCGTGCCATGAAGTTCAAGGAGCAAAATTCTCAGCCACGAGAGCTGTCCATCACTACAGGCACAGGGTGAAAAGGTATTGTGCCTGCGTTTGTAAAATTCTAGATTGCCTCTGGTGACAGGTCTTGTTAAGTTTGGCAACCTTGATGGGTTGTTTGTAATATAAGTTGCCTCTGGTGACAGGTCTTGTTAAGTTTGGCAATCTTGATGGGTTGTTTGTAATAAGTTGCCTCCCTCATTCTTGGTACCCTCAGTGTAATAGATCCATGTTTTTTATGTGCCCAAAACTCACAGACGATACCCCCTCTTTGATTTTACTGCGGTCGGTTGGTCCTGGCAGATGCTTAATTACTTAATTGTTAACTGATTTTATTCAGTGCTGCAATGTCACAAACAGCGTTGTGCCTTTTTTCTTTTTTCCCTTTCCAGTTTTATTTTGCAGGTGCTACAAGTCTGGAGCTAGGACAACAATTGTCACAGTTTTTACACGTTTTATTTCCGCAGCCTAGCAGTCGCACGTTTTGACTGATGGCTATATCTGTAAATCCTGTAATAAGTTGCTCCCTGGCAGCTTAGATCCAGACCAGAGGCATATATAGCGATGTAACCTTACCTTACCTTAGTTCCAGGCTACTAAGAAGCGTATGCCCCATGTTCCCATGTTGCAGGGCACCGGGCGCTTGTTGTTGTGCTTTTACGCTGGGCAATGGAAAACAGAAAAAAGAACGCAGATTGTGTAAGCATCATCTAGCACACCACCAGCAGGAGCATTGCTAAAATATTTCTGAGGGTTGTGTCTCGTCCAATCTTATTGATATTTGTTGCGGATCTGCCGGCACGCCAGCTTAGTTCGCTCATAAGCTCATGAGTGCTGTGGCATGTAGACCAGTAACTTCGAAGATGTGGAGTGTTTGTTTGGTATGGCTGCTGTACATCATGGTGCCTGCTGGGCAAGAATATTAGCCGTCTTTTACTTCGGAAGCGAGAAAGAATCGCAAGCGAGAAAGAGTAAAAAAGAGTATGAGAACAACTAGGAAGAGAGATAGAGAGGGAGAAAAAAAGGGAGAGCGAGAATGCATGCAGAGGAATAGTGTACATAGTAGCCTTCTTTATAGCAAGGATTAGAGGGACGCAGAGGGATGCTCCTCCTGTGGCTGCTGCTGCTCCTCTTGTTCCTGCGAGGGCTTTCGACGCCCCATCCTTTTCCAAACCGAGCGCCCTACAAACCCCAAAACCAGGCCGATGGCTATTCCGGGCAAGTACGTGCGCCCGGGACTCTTTAACCTCTTCACTTGTCTCCGCAGCGCGTCATTCGTATTCCGGGCCGACTTCAACTCCACCTGTATTCATGCAAACAAGCACAATATGAGGCACACAATTACAATTACACGCACACAAACCAGAAGCAGTACCAGGGATTTGCGTATGCGGTTCCCTTATTCATCTGTGATTCATTACATTTGCAAAGATTGAATGATGAAGCAGCCCAAACCAGCTTGAAGTTATGAGTGTAAGTACGCGCAATTGGTCCCTGAGCAATCCAAGAGGGATGTAAAAATTGGCTTGCATGCCGCCAGTTTATGCGCCACCCAATCATGGAGTTTCAAGTCCCTACGCTCTGGATTCTACAAGTCAACCCCGAGTCTACGACGACAAAATTTGGGGGGCAACTGCGCCACAAGCACCTAACACATTCCCCCTTGGGTAGAGTTGTCCCCATCTGAGAACTTCTGGGGCCAGATGACAGGTGTTTGTTTCAAATTCACATGTGTCAAACCAGCTAGCACAGACACAACTTAGATAAGCAGGTGGCCCATCCTCCGTTTGACACAACATTCATACTCTATACATTATAGCAATGAGTTATTGGTACGGTCGTCCTGGTACTCAGCAGTGATGAGGCCTGGAACATAGGGGGAAGAGAGATGATTGCGTACAGCGCACCTTCATGCCTTCTACTTTCTTCCTGAAAGCCTTCTGGTAATTTTGGATGGTCCTGCTGAACTGCAAAGACAAACACAGCGTTTGTTACATTCTGTTCAGAAATGTGCGCTGCCGTATCGAGCATCAAGTTAGCGCGCACATGCACTTGCTTGAGGAGCGTCAATATCATGAGTGCGTGGGCGCAAGCGCAGGCATGCAATTTCTATGCAAACAAGAATGTGCGGCACACCTGTGTCTTTGTAAGTTCACACCTGCAATGGCGTAGGAGCAATCAACAACATGTACAGCCGTCAGTGCGTGCAATATTTTAAGGGCATCTAAAGCAGAAGAATAGGCAGCTAGGAACAGACCTGGGACATGAAGGGGGCATTGCGCCATCTCTCTTCATTTTTTCCTGAGGGGGCTTAGGAGGCTCCATTCTATTTGCAAAAAGGGCCTGAATGCGAAGTCTTTACTTGTAAATAAAAAATGGATTCAACGCTACCTGCAAATATGCAAATGCCTTTTCTGACTAGATGCCTATTTCATTTTCTCATTTGATATATTTAGTTCTTACAGGATGTTTTTATGACAGAACAGCTGGATTGAAAATTGGTAACTAGTTGGGGATTCCTGGCTACTGCATTGCAACCGTAGTGTGTGGTACTATTCAGGGGGGGGGCTTTTGACTGTATACGCGCGTCATCACTCAGATGCAAGACAGGTCTGATTTGAACCCACATTCTCCCGCCTGCGTCTCTGAGCCCGCTGATGACTTGGTAGGCTGCTGTTGAAGAAGCATACGTGCTACTGGAGCAGCAATGCTGAACACGTCCACATCAAGCGCGCACACACACACACACACACACACACACACACACACACACACACACACACACACACATTCACACACAACGCACATACATCGCACGCGCACACACACACATACATTGCACACACATCGCACACACATTGCGCGCACACACACACATACACACACACACATACACGCATTCACGCACTCACGCACACGCATATGCACTCGTAAACACATACACACATCAACCCTGAAACTGCACGCTTAAGCACACACAAAATGCACACACACAGACATTTACACACATGCACACACATACACACACATACACACACTACAAGCACGCACACATGCACACAAATGCACACACAATATACATACATAAACATGCATATGCGGGCATGCACGTACGCACACGCACACATACATACGCATACACACACGACACACGCACACACACACACACAACACATACACATGCGTGTACACGCACACTCAGACACACAAACACACATGCTTTTTCAGGACGGGAATGACTTCAGAACACCTTTTTCCAGGTGAATAGAAGGTGTAATTTTTATTGCTGTTAATGGAACGCGGCAATGTAGCAGTCTACGAGGCTGAGTGGAAGTCCCTACAAAAAATTTTGTTATGATTTGTACCTGTGAGTATACGTGTGGGTTTGCGTTTGTGTGTGTGTGTGTGTGTGTTTGTGCGTGTGTGTGTGTGTGTGTGTGTGTGTGTGTGTGTGTGTGCGTGCGTGATGTGTGTGTGTGCGCGCGCATATGTGTGTGCGTGTCTGTTTTGTGTTTATTTGTGTTTGTGTGTGTGTGTGTGCGTGTGCGTGTGCGTGTGCGTGTGCGTGTGTGTGTGCATGTGTGTGTTGTGTGCGTGAAGTGGCAGCCATTGTGCCTTTGAAACCTACATCCTGCCTCTACCCTTTGCTATCTGCCTCACAGCAGACCAGCAGATGAAGGGGAGGAGCACCGCACACCCTTGTCTTTACAAAATCCACTGTTTTCTGGTGAAATAACAGCCCGGGATGATGATGAGAGGGTGGGTCGCCAGCGTGATTGAAATAGAACATATTCCTGCTAATACACACAAATGTATACACACCCGCATCACACACGTACACATTCCACATGCTTTAAAAACTCTTCTATGTAACACATGGAGCCCTCTTCCCCCAAAACACACAGGCACAGGCATATATATAATATATATTATGTGTTTGCTCACATACGCACACTCAAACGTACACACATACACACATTTACACACTTGGTGCAGGCGCCATGGCATGACGCCGTGTCTGCAAACCGTAGTGGCCTCCAGGAGCCATGTCCTGCCGAGTCCCCAACAGTCACACCTGACAGGTGCGTGTTGTGTGGGTGTGGGTGTGGGTGTAGACATCCCCTGGAGGGATCAGTACTGGAGTTTATAGGTGCATTTGAAATCCCAGGGTATGCCGGTGTAAAAATTGTTAAACCCTATATACCGCCTGCAATAAAAAGAGTGCCAAATTGGGTCAATCTTAAAATTTGGGTTAGGTTGAACACTTTAAGGGAACTTCTGCCCTTTCTGACGTGGTATCTTGTTTAGAACCCCCTTTTTGTAATCTCGTTTCCAAGTCCAAATCCATCCGTCTAATTTTCACAATAAAACGAAGCAAAGCGGTGCATTATGACAATAGTTTGGCGCGGCAGCAAGTGCTGTCGACAAAAATGCTCCTATTTCTATACCATTTGAAAGAAAGAAATCCGTGGACACTGAAACTAGAAACAATCCTGGCTTTATGCCATCACCCCTCTGTGTTTACATTGACCCAAACTAATGCTTTAAAGTGTCACCCCTCTGCCCTGGGTCACCTCGCTCCCTCGCTGCATCCTCTCCACAGAATATCCCCTTTCAGCTCTTAGGTGCTAAGTATGGCAGCAGCATGATTAACCTGGTAGTAGCGGCAAAACAAACGTAACAAATTGTCCACAATTTTTCAGCTCTACTACGACTGTTAGTTTGCTTTTATGTTTTCCATTCGCCTTGCTTTTTATGATTTCCATTTGCCTTGCTTTTTATGTTTTCCATTCGCACCTTAGCTTGACCTGTACGGAAGGCGGCTACAAAAAAGCTGGGCAGCGCTCTCTTAGGGTGGTGGTTTCAGTGTGCACATGGCCACGACCAATTTACGTCCATACCTACCTTATGGTCCAATATGGCCTATGTCCATACTTTTGGTGTGGTGCTACGCCGCCCTCTTAGCCGAAACAGAGACACGTATATCTTCTTAAAACTCAACACGGATTTGTGAAGCTTGACATCGCCCAGTTGCACCAGAAACAAATTGTGCCTGCCTTGGTTTTGCTTGTGATCAATATGGAACTTGTCGACAAGAACCGTCCTTTCTTATTTATCCTTAAAGCGCACGTGTGCATCATCTTAGAAACCGATAGCCTGTGTGATCACCTCATGCTGTCTGCAGGCAAGGTAGGTGCACCCTTGACGACATCTACCAGGGTCCTGGAAGCCACTCACTGCGCAAGAACGAGCTGTTTGACCTACACGAGAGCCTGCAGGTACGTAAGCACCAGTCGAGATTGTACTGTATGCATACAGTGTGCATGTGCGCTTGTGTCGGCATGATTTTTACGCAGGCTTGCAAGGAACAACAGGGGAGACTTTGTAGCAGTTATTCCTGAGCATACATGTATAGCAGCACTGAACATCCGCCTGAACGTCATAGAGGTTTGCGGCCAGGGCTATCTCTTCCTACCTGGTGCAGGTGCAAGCGTGGTCACTCTGAACTTGCAGCTTCAAACTAGCTTGCCTCCCTAACAGCTTGAATGTTAATGAGTGAGAGTTTATAACCTTATGCATGTTTCTTTGCTTATTAAATAAAACTGTGAGCGCAAATAGACAGACACATGCACACATTTAATCAGTTGTTGTCTTTGACCTCACTGGGAAAAGAAGCATAATATCAAGCAGATCTAGTACGACCGTTTTGTACAAATGATCTGAGTTTTATAGACTTGCAACGACATACACTCCAAAAGCAGACGCGCCCACTCAACTGTGATTCTACATTGTCATCTTTGGCTATGGAAGTGGAAAATGAGGAGGAGGAAGCATTGTACGAATATCTGACCTTGCTTCCTGTTCACGCAAGTTTTAATCAACAGCCAAAATCTTGCATACATACGAAACCTACCCACTTATACTCACTTATACTCACCCTACTCATGAAGCACACGCACACCTTTGCCACATTGTTGTCCTTAACAGAATTCGAGTATGGAAGACGAGGACGCGGCCTCGCATGACCATGCCTCTTACCCACATAGAATGGTACCAACGCTGACTGGGCAGTTTAATCTGAGTGCGAGGTAAAATGTGGTACTGAGTATGCGCGTGGCGATATAAGCATCGTGTTGGCTGCAATGTGGGTATGTATGTATGATTGTAGCTTTATTAGCAGAGCAGCACGAACTATAGGCAACACAGTCTGCAGTTGTACAAATGGTTTGAACATTTGCGGATTGGAAGATTTCATTGTGTACTGTTGATTACAAGGGATGTGTTTCTTTAGGTACTGTTGAGTGGAAGTGTTTGATTGTGTACTGTTGACCTAATTTTTTTTGCAGATTGCGTGCAGAAGCCACGCTCATGAATCTGCTTGATGCATGACCTGTCAAAGCATACAAATTAATGCCAGCCAGACCACAACGCGATGCCGCAAAAAGGCATGGGCCCACACTAAAGCTGCCTTACGTTTTCTGCTGACTGTGTGTGCACCTGACTGTGTGCATTTTTTGCAGCTTGGGCAGGTCCAACCACGATGCAGGGCCTCTGCTGCAGCAGCAGCAGCGGCAAGGGGTGCTTCAAAGAGAGCAACTGCACCGTTTTGAAAAGAGCAAGAAAGAGTGCAAGGTGGCACACGCACAGCTTAGAGCTACGCAGGTGGGTGGAGCACGTGCACACGCAAAGCATACGCATGCACATGCCCTCAAACAAATGCACACAGACACACAGACTGATCTTGAATGCCTTCAAGGCCACTTGCACACACAAACTGAGCTTGAACGCCTTGAAGGCCAGGCACCTACACACATAAATACACACACAGGTTGAGCTTGAACGCCTTCAAGGCCAGCAGCAGAGCCTTGAGGCTCGGGCAGCATCCAGTGACATACGGCTAGCACAGAGTGAACGAGCTCTGCAGGAGGCTCGTTCAGAGCAAGGAGGGATGAGGGAGGAATTGCAGCAGGTGGGCGTGGTTGTGTAGGGCTTGTGTATGTTGGGGCCACTCAGTCCACATGGTTGTCAGCCACACAGCAGTCCGTGAACTTGATAAACAAACACACACAAATAACACACACACATACACGCACACACACACACACAAGAAACAAAATACGCAAACTTAACTCATATTTGCAGGCAAGGCGGCAAGCCAACGACGCAGAAAAAGTGCAAAAGAAGCTTCAAACGAGTGTGGATAAAATGCATTGGCAATTGGGTCAGCTGAAGGTGAGTGTGTGTTTGTTCCTGTGAGTGTGTGGGTAGTTGCGAGTGGCCTGTGGGCCCGAAGGCAGGTTTTGTGCTGGGCTCAAATGCTTTATTTTTATTTCCTCCTGCTTTTGACCTGCCGCAGCCATAATATAAAAGGACACCCTTGGAGGCAGCTGAGCTCTCCATCTTTACTACTTAGTCTGACCCCATCCAAAAAATCTCGTCTCAATTTTGCGGGCACGTTCTCCACCCTCATCTTTACTCCTTCTAACTTACACTGGCTTGCTCAGATGTTGGCCCTCGAGTCGGTGGACGACCTGAAGGCTTCCGACGAGCGCCTGATCTGCAGCAACCGTGAAAGCAACAAGGTGAGTGTTTCAAGCAAAGCTGGAGATTGAGATGTTTAAGGTGGGTTGATATCGTGGCATTCTGTGCAGGGTGCTTGTTTGGTTTTAGAGACGCACTCATGTTAGCACGCTCAGTAGGGAGGATGCTACGGGGAGTCTTTAGGGTAGTCAGAAAGGCTGCCTGCCGGTAGACATCTAGGGGGTTAGACAGGCAATGCATGTTTGCACAGTTGCGTATGTATGCACGCGGAAAATTGTTCTAACACGAGTTGGTGATTTGTTCGCAATGGTAGCTGGTGTGAGAGGGGCTGGTATGAATGCTAGTTAAACTCTGTACCTTTTCTTTCAGTGGAACTTTTAATGTAACTTTGCTTCCGCATTCAAGCCAGATGACTTGACGAAATGCATTGAATAAGCATTGGTTATAGAAGTGCCAAAATTGAAGTAGCCAATGGTAGGTCTGTACAAGGAGTTGTAGCACAACCCCCCTTGCTAGGCAAGAGCCTAAGCAAAGTAAATGACAGCCGACAACGGTACCAGGCATATGACAAGCTTCTATAATGAAATTTTGCCTCCAAGGCGACAACTCTGTACCTGCTGTTGCTACATCCATATTAAGCAGGAGTACTAGTTCATGATGCACGTGGCGAAGAATCTGGACAGTCTTGCACCGCTAATGTTTGTTGCAGCTTACACTGACACTGGCATAAGCAAACAAACACAAGCACACACACATGCACATGCACATGCACTCATGCTGGCACACACGAATAACCATACACACGAATAACCATACACACATGCATGCACGCAGGCCCAAGAAGCGCTTGTGAGATCAGCAGTACGGGAGCGCCAGCAAATGCAGCAACTGCTTACGGAGGTGTGTCTGTTAAACCGGATTAAACACCACATATCACGCAAAGATGATACGTGTGCATTTATAGGGAAGGGATAGGTCAGGTGTGTGCAATCATGTTTTTGATGCTCTGCATGTATGGGTGTTGGACAGCTGGTCATTTTATGCTCTGCATGTATTTATGCTCTGCATGTATTGTCATTTGATGCTCTGCATGTATGGGTGTTGGATAGCTGGTCATTTTGAGCTTCTATACATCCAATAATCGAAAAATGACCCCCCTGGTTATTCAGGATGGCAGCACCTATGATTCAGTTCTTTTTCTTGCTTTGCCTCCGTCAACTCAACATGCCTATCAGACATCCGTTGTTTCTTACATTTGCGTTGCAAGGAGATACAAAGCACGTTTGCATCAGGGTTGTTAAGTTTGGGGATCGGTAAAAAGTTAGGGTTCGCAGACTTTCACGCATGTTAACGAACCCTAAAATTTTAACCCTTAACATGTCGTTCGTGAGCAGTTTTAAGTCCGTAGAACTTCAAGCCCCTTTTTTCGAAAACTTGGCCTTAAATTTGCTGTCAAAAGTGCATGAAGAGCCTGAGATGGCCCTCAAACGTTCTGATTTTTTATGCACTTAGTTATCATATTACATTACGTACCAAAGATCCTCAATCACTCCAAAAATTAAATGAGCATAGGCCAAAAAACGAAAAACCAAATAAATCTACGAGCCCTGTCCGAACGAGCTTCGAAGTCCAAAATCAAATAATGGTTAGTGGTTTTGGGGATAATTTTAAAAACGGCCTCCAAGCGTGCCAGTGTGAACCCCCTGGACCTGTCCTATAAGCCCCATTACCCAGCTAAGAGGCTGGCTGCCAGCAGAGAGGTCATGAGAAGCTACAAAGAGGAGGTAGCAGCTCAATAGAGCACATACAGCTGTTGTGTCTCCCCCTGCAGCTAACGGGCAGTCTGCCCAGCATCATGCCCAGCATCAGCATAAGCAGCTCTCGAATCACAAATTAATTTCAAACAGGACCCTCACGAGTCCCTTCAAACTCAAAGATAATCCCCGGACCCCCTTGCAGATTACAAACGGATTGTTTACTAATTGATTTAAAAAATTGGCACCGCGAAGTGGTGGGTATATAAAGGGAAAGCACAAACGTGTATGGACAGTTATGACCGCGGAAGCCAGCAAATTTCCATATTCGAAATTGCACATCAAACTGCTCAAAGTTCAAAAGGGCTCTTGAATTTTCACAAACTTTATCCAACCCTTGCTCCCGAAAAACGAACTGGACAACCCTGGTTTGCACACAGATTTAAGTGTACACATATATGGCCATACACACGTAGGTGAACGGGGCACTTGGTACTGCGTTAGAGGGCCGGGAATCAGAGCGGGCAGCTGCTGAGAGAGAGAGGAACAACAGGTGAATATTTGCGTATTTGCATTCTCTCTCTCTCTCTTTCTTTCCCTCTCTCTCCCTCTCTCTCTTTCTCTCTCTCTCTCTCTCTCTCTCTCCCTCTCTCTCTCTCTCTCTCTCTCTCTCTCTCTCTCTCTCTCTCTCTCTTTCCACCCTCTCCGTCCCCTCTATTTGCACTGGTCAATTTCTTCAAAATTGTACTTGACAATCACCAGCAATATGGAAATTAGCCTATTTACCTTTAAGGTTACCTACCATAATGATGATTTCTTGGGGCCTCTTAGTTTCCTGTTAGGGAAATGGTGCGCTGCCCTTCAGTGCCATTGTTGTCACTAATGAAAATAATGTTT
>Ga0307963_1002188_pt1 | contig 15359 bp, 13 predicted proteins | sample OrgLakmetagen594_FD_201829 | JGI IMG/M metagenome (GOLD analysis project Ga0307963, IMG submission 201829) | Saline water microbial communities from Organic Lake, Antarctica - #594 | ecosystem: Environmental > Aquatic > Non-marine Saline and Alkaline > Saline | place: Antarctica: Organic Lake...
CCACACACACACAAGCATCATTCACCAAGGGAACTCCCCCCCCAAATAATAGCTCATTAAGGAAAGAATAGCTCACACAGCTACAATCCACACGCTCACAGGAATAAAAAAGTAGTCTGCCTTTGAAGCATCTGCAGTCCTGGCCCCGCTCCCGAGAAGCCTCTGGAGAAAGTAGAAAAAGGTGGGCCTGTCAACGTTGTTGAAGTTCCTCCTGTGACAACGCACAAATGGATAAGATGGGTCACAGCTGAAGAACAGTCTGTCTGACAGGTTCACAGAACTCTCCTGTCACTTGTGACAATATGCAAACGGATAGGATGGGCCACGACTGTATGAACGCATAGGATGGACCACAACTGTATGAACGCATAGGATGGGCCACAGCTGTATGAACGCATAGGATGGGCCACAGCTGTATGAACGCATAGGATGGGCCACAGCTGTATGAACGCATAGGATGGGCCACAATTGTATGAACGCATAGGATGGGCCACAACTGTATGAACGCATAGGATGGGCCACAGCTGTATGAACGCATAGGATGGACCACAGCTGTATGAACGCATAGGATGGGCCACAGCTGTATGAACAAATAGGATGGGCCACAACTGTAAGAATGGTTGGGATGGGCCACGACTGTGATGGAAGTCTGCCAACAGGTTGCCACATCTCTTTTCTGTTGCAATATGCAAACGAGCGAGATGGGTCACATCTGTGTATGGTGTACTCAGAGAGGAATGGTTTACCCTACCCTACCCTACCCTACCCTGCACAGACACACACACACACACTCACACACACACCACAAACACAGACACACACCACATAGGTAGGTTAAGCAAGGGAGGCCGGTCAATTCAAGCAGCGTTGGTCAACACACATAAGCAGGGTTAGCTAGCCTTACATCAGTACCATATCCAGGATACGCGTTGTAAGTTAGACGCATAGATGGTCAACGGTACTTCGTTTTCCTTATTCAATGTGGGGCGTGGTTGGCGTGGTTTTCACTGCCTGCGTGGTTTTTCTTTTCGTTTTGTAACTTGGTAATTGACACGGGACAGGCCTGTTCATAACAGTTAGGTATGCAGGGGAGAGAGGGTTGATAAAGTGCACATATCAACACAAAAAGGAGGTGCATACAAACAGGCGTGCACACTGCCGGCTACCCCCTTTGTAAACCCTTTCCTTAATGAACCCTTTGTAAACCGTTTGTACACACAGGTGGGTCAGGTGGTAGATGCACTGCTCATGGTCATGTTCAGGATGACTAACTCCTGACTGACTAACTAACTCCTGACTAACTCCTGACTGACATGACAAAACTAACCAGTAGGTACGATACTGGAGCAAGGAACAACAAATGTGATCGTTGAAGTTGTTCACTGGGACCTGTGATTGGGTAGCCAGGAACCGGCTTGGTGTGGATGAGGGTCGTTCCAACATTGACCAAGTGTTGCTTTCCAGCACACACACAAAAAAGGAAAAGCAACGCAAATACAAAAAACACTTCTGGCACGCGTTTGTATGGCAATGTTATTTTGTGATCTTGATCACCAACCAGTAGAGGCCCTGCAACATCCTGAGCACTTTCAATAATAAATAAAAAGCCATGCACAAGCACTCCTGACGACAGCGACGCATGTTGCTCGTTCATAATTAACAAGCTGTCATTACCTAGAACTTACCGAACCAATATGCTCCTCACTTGCAGCGATCATGAGCTGGTCGTTTGACACATTAGATACGACTGCATTTTGACAACACAATGGCTACTACATTATAGCAACACGATGACTACAAACTTACAACTCATCCAACCCACCAGGTTAAATGCTCTGGCAGCAGCTCATAGACATAGACCCACGGCCGCTTTGCACGAGTCGTGTAGGCAGTGCCCTACATTCACGTTGCGGGGCACACAACACATAGAGCACAGCGCAGCATATACACACACGACACCCACACACATACACACATGAATGCCTGAGACATTGGGAGATCCATGCAAGAGGGCAACGCAAGGAATGTCGGGCATGCTTCAGGAGAGGGGAAAGGGGTGTAAGGAATGGGAGGTTGAAGGGAAACCAGTTTGCTAAGTCGCAGCATGTCAAGCAGATTGTGTCAATAAGGGCTGGGCACGGTGGGTTGAATTATCATATATACATATATACACACGCGTACGCACGCACACACACACGCACACACACACACACACACACACATCAGAGTGAATTGAAGGAGGTACGATAGCCATTATATAAAACCAAGCATAGGGTTGGACCGCCGAAACTCTCCATATATCGGCATCGCAGAGACTTGCCTGCATTCTGGGTCTAATCTAAGAAACAATTTAACAAAATGAGCGTGTACTTCTCAACCAAAGCCTTCCAACTGGCAGCATACAATGAGGCTTGCATGTTAAGGTAGGTGCAACCAAAAAGAGTTACGCAGGCACTCCCCACACCAATTGAGGAAAGGAAGCCACGTAGGCTACGAGCAGTGAACTTAGGAGCGCGAAGCTAGACAAGCCATGTGAAATAAGACTAAATCAGGAATGTGACTTGAAAATAAACCAGGAGCTTGAAGCCAGGCGAGTTTGTGTTTTCAGTTATGTGAAATAGAAATCGATCAGGAGCGCAAAGCTAGATGAGTGATCTGAACTTCAATCGGGAGCGTGAAGCAAAACAGGGGTGTCGTGTGTAGCTTACCTGCAGAATTTGAGGGCGCCCTTGGCCATCCAACGACAAGGAGCAATCAGCACCATAATGCCCTGGACAGTTCAAAGAACGTGGGTGTTCAAGCTGTTGGTGGTCAGGCAGGCTAGCAGGCATTGTCGGTCATAACGCTTGTAGTTCCTGTTATTGGGGTCTTGCACTCTATGTACATACTGGGGTCTCGCACTTTCTGTACATAACCTGACATACACAGCATATGACGGCCCCCAACTTGTTTGATAGTACACTCAGCCTTGTATGTAAGAATATGCAGCACAACAGAGAGGAAGTAAGAGTGAGGCCTGATTGTCTGGCAGCATGCTAAGCTTTTGATCAAGCATAAACAATTGTTGATGCTACAAAAGTGCATATTTGTCAAGCAAGCTACTAGTGTTATGAAGCAGCTAGTGTTACAAACCTGCAATGGGGTCAGATTAGGTGATTGATAATACGGTAGGCCATCCGATGTGCATCTGATCTATCTACCTAACGACAACGCAGGCAGTGGCATCCTTCTGCCATATTGAGCACCGAGAAGAGCCGCATGTTCTCTCAAAGTATTAATTTAGCGAATCTGGAAGAAGCGTTTTGAATAAAAACGCCCCTTACACCATCAAAAGATCGCTCACATGTACTTGACCATTAATCATGCAACGACACACGCCCACTATCAACACCATTGATCATGCAACGACACACTCTTAATCATGCAATGACACACTCTTGATCATGCAACGACACACGCCCACTATCAACACCATTGATCATGCAACGACACACACCCACTATCAACACCATTGATCATGCAACGACACACTCTTGACCATGCAATGACACACTCTTGATCATGCAACGACACACTCTTGATTATGCAACGACACACGCCCACTATCAACACCATTGATCATGCAACGACACACTCTTAATCATGCAATGACACACTCTTGATCATGCAACGACACACTCTTGATCATGCAACGACGCACTCACATGGCCTTGACCAATAATCATGCAACGACACACGCCCAATATCAACATTATGCATGCATCCAGGATTTGCCGTAAAGTGCATGTAGTGCGTCACGTGTAGATTGTTTCAATCCGCATTACAATAAACTTCAACCCACATTTACGCGCAGGCATACACACACACGCACCTGGGCTGCACACGCAAAACCCTGTATCGCACGTGCCTCTGTCGTTGCAGTGGTTGATGCAGCCGTTTGAGCCAAACCCCAGGTTGCACTTCTGATGAGATGGGAACTGCATGGCAGAGCATCTTTGTTGAAGCGCTATCCCAGTTAACAAGATCTCACAGTTTGTTCCGCTCCTGGTCCTAGGGCAGTCACACCTTGCATGCGTAATTGTGGGTACGTGTGTGTGTGTGTGTATGTGTGTGTGTGTGTGTGTGTGTGCATGTGTGTGTGTGTGTGCGCGCGCGTGTGTGTGTGTGTGTGTATGTGTGTGTGTGTGTGTGTGTGTGTGTGTGTTTGTGCGTGTATATGCGTGTGTGTGTGCGTGTGTGTATGTGTATATGTGTGCACGTGTGTGTACGTGTGCCCATCAGAATGCAAGTGAGTAAGCATCCGTTTCTATATTGCACAACTCTTGCCACACCTGCCCAGCTCCTCGTTGCAGGTTCCGTGTATTCGGCAGTCTCTCCCGCACTTGGATGGCCGAGCGGCAATCTGTAGTAGGTGTGTGTCTTGTATTGCTTCTGGATGTGGAAGGCAGAGTTAGCAGAGCCCTAACTTGCAAGGGTCTCACGCTGCTGTTCTGTGAGTATGCAAGCCCTATCTTCGTGCAAGCTGTAGTCACCTGCGCCAACACTGCTGGATCACCGTAGGCAGCCTGGCAAGTCTGAAACGCCCAAAGCCTGAGGAGGAGGAGGAGGAGGAGCGCTAATCTCATGCCAGCCCCCAAGCTCTGCCCCCAACTGGGCCAGTGACCTCCTAGCTAGTCTCAAAGCACATTCCCGGCCGATCTGCATTCATTCACGGTTTTCTTTTTTTCTTTTCTATAGCAATTTTCTCATTTTTTTAAGATTCATTACCAGTTGAAAACTATGGCATGTGTTCCACGATTTGGTAGTCAACGTTTGTGAGAACCCCACTCATAATGAGAATAATAGGGATGGTGAGTGGTGTCTAAGTGTATTGCAAACACTGAGCATGATCAGCCCCCAACATGTGCGATGTAAAAGCATGTACAAATGCTTGGCTTTGTGCAGGCCCTGCCCCTCCTGCTGCTCAGCGCTTATCTCACAGCGGAGCATTCCTCTGCTGAAGTGACGCCTGAAATCACAGCTCGAGCACAGAAGCTGCTTGATGAGAATTTAAAACTGACGCTCACGTTTTGGTGCGTGCGTATGTGAAACCCTGTGTGGTTTTTCCCTTTGCAATGCACGAAGAAAATGAGCAGTTGATTCTGCTCTGGTCGTGCACGTGAGCATGGTCCAGGCACGTTTGTGAATACTTGTAGGCACGGCCTTCAGGCCAAAAACGGGGGACAGAAGATGAGTATGCAAAATTTCTTCAAAACTGCACGGACGGGGCTGGCAGTCCCTCACATCTCATTTTGGGGCGTAAAGAACAACAAGGTAGGTTCATTTTTCTTCCTAAAACTCAGTACTTGTCACGTTGAGCAATCAAGTAGCATTCAATGAAGACCCTTATTTTGATTCGGCTTATTTTGATTCGGCAAGTGTGTGACCGCTGGCCCTCTCCCCCAGCCTGAACACGCTCCCACGTGATTCATCTCGATATGTGTGCTTACTGTGTTCATCCTGGCAGTTCAACATTTAGATTGCTGCACAGGTATTCCTGTCTGCTGCGTATTTCAGCAACGTGCATCACTGTTCCTGCCTACATGCACCTGCACACCAGGCATAAATACATATCTCCTACTTCAAATATGGTCAAAAATGCTGCACAGGTGTTCCAACTGAACAAGGACGGGGAGCACAGGTGTGTTGTTGCTTGCCACAGGATGACCAGATTAGGTGTTGCTGCTTGCCACAGGATGACCAGATTAGGTGTTGTTGCTTGCCACAGGATGACCAGATAAGGTGTTGTTGCTTGCCACAGGATGACCAGATTAGGTGTTGTTGCTTGCCACAGGATGACCAGATTAGGTGTTGTTGCTTGCCACAGGATGACCAGATTAGGTGTTGTTGCTTGCCACAGGATGACCAGAGTAGGTGTTGTTGCTTGCCACAGGATGACCAGATTAGGTGTTGTTGCTTGCCACAGGATGACCAGATTAGGTGTTGCTGCTTGCCACTGGATGACCAGATTAGGTGTTGTTGCTTGCCACAGGATGACCAGATTAGGTGTTGTTGCTTGCCACAGGATGACCAGAGTAGGTGTTGTTGCTTGTCACTGGATGACCAGATTAGGTGTTGTTGCTTGCCACAGGATGACCAGATTAGGTGTTGTCGCTTGCCACATCGGACCAGAGTAGGTGTTGTTGCTTGCCACTGGATGACCAGATTAGGTGTTGTTGCTTGCCACAGGATGACCAGATTAGGTGTTGCTGCTTGCCACAGGATGACCAGATTAGGTGTTGTTGCTTGCCACAGGATGACCAGATTAGGTGTTGCTGCTTGCCACTGGATGACCAGGTTAGGTGTTGCTTGCTTGCCCGGAAAGATTGCATGAGTACCAAATCGATTCTTTGTGAACCTGCTCTCTGCAAAGCGCATGAAGTTGCTTTGTCAAAACATGGTGTTCAAACAGCATCCATGCAACTGATGATTAGTTCTTCATGTTGAGGTAGATGTGCTGACAATTTGTTGCGCTCACAGCCAAGGACATCTTGCATATTTGCATCTTGCCTTGTTCAGTGGGGGGATGCTTTTCAGTGGCCTCTTCCTCCCACAAATATTTCCACTAAATACGGCTGCACATATTTTCCTGCATGTAGGTATAGCTTCGAGCTAATGCTTAAAGAGGGCAGACCAAATATGGGGGCATCAGGTGCGCAGCCTACGAAGGTACAAAAGCAAATTAAGTGGCCAGACAAAACAGGGGGCATTGTTCACGATTACGTTTGCAGGTGTGTGAGTACGCAGAAGCAGAACATTAGTTGAGGACTGATGCGTTAGGCTTGATTGTGCTATGCAAGTCTGCAACGGGTTGCTGTGTGTTTGTTGGTTTTCCCTGGATGTTTCTGGGCTCTCCAGCTTCACTTACTCATGTAACATAAATCTAAAAGGCATCAGGTGTGCAGCATACAAAACAAACGCGCAAGCAGGACAGGCCACTCTGTACAGCAATCTGAGAAATAGGAACCACGTTGGTAGCAGGCATTGTTCCGTACAGCAGCCTAAGAAATAAGAGCAACTTAGGCAACAAGCACCCTCTTAATCCCAATCGTGTGCATATCTAACTCTTTCTGGAAATGCATCAACACAGACAAGGACGAACAGGGCCGGCTAACAGCGATTTGGGAAGCTCCTCGACTGCCTGTTGGAAGAAAAAAAGGAACTCTCATTCTCACTATTATTAGTACTTTAAGCAGAGAACAAAATGAAGAGGAGGCACATGCTCGTTTGCCTCTTTTTGATACAACCATCCTCTTCTGGTTACACTTGGTCACAAACACATAGGGTTGGCCAGAGCCGTACGTACACACCGGATATGACCGTATGTATGGAAATCGCCCTGCTAGGAATAACGTTTGTATACCGTACATGCGAATAAAGTATGTCTGGCCAACCCTACACTAAACGATGAAAGGGAAAAGTTTCTTTGTTCGCCCCTTGCCCCCTTTTCATACTACCATCCTTGTTTGGTCGCACTTGGTCACAGATACGATGAAAGGCAGTCTGTGGCTGGCTATAGAGGACGCCATCTCGCATGGAATAAGCATGCCAGACATGGTGCGTTTCTGGCGTCTTGCTGCTGCTTTTCTTGTCCGTAAATCCAGACATTTTGTCTGTAAATCCAGATATTTTGTCCGTAAATCCAGACATCTTGTCCGGAAATCCAGACTTGGTGCGTTCCTGACGTCTCGCTGTTGCTTTCCTTGTCCTTACTTCCTGCTCCTTTTGCTCATGCATGCCCGGTAGTGTCCTGTGTGTTGTCTATGGGCTTGCACAGGTTGCGCACACGCCCTGTGACTAGAGTTGGCCAGAACCAGATGTACACGGTGTATATTCGGTATCTTTGGCAAGGAAATCACTAATGTACGGTCGAATACGGTGCATATATACACGGTCCTGGCCAACCCTACCTGTGACCAATCAGGTGTGAGTTTGTGCTCCCTAATTTTGGTCGGTGCCCCCCCTCAGGCTGTGGTGTGTGCTCCCAGGAGCTGTTGCCATTATCACTCAGGTGGCCCACACAAGTCACAGGGTGTTTACCACTCAGGTGAAAATTTTCATCACAGATCTGCACATATAATTATTAATATCATAGGGTGTTTATCACTCAGGTGGCCCACACAAGTCACAGAGTGTTTACCACTCAGGTGAAAATTTTCATCACAGATCTGCACAAATAATAATTAATAGCATAGGGTGTTTATCACTCAGGTGGCCCACACAAGTCACAGAGTGTTTACCACTCAGGTGAAAATTCTCATCACAGATCTGCACAAATAATAATTAATATCATAGGGTGTTTATCACTCAGGTGGCCCACACAAGTCACAGAGTGTTTACCACTCAGGTGAAAATTTTCATCACAGATCTGCACAAATAATAATTAATATCATAGGGTGTTTATCACTCAGGTGGCCCACACAAGTCACAGAGTGTTTACCACTCAGGTGAAAATTTTCATCACAGATCTGCACAAATATTAATTAATATCATAGGGTGTTTATCACTCAGGTGGCCCACACAAGTCACAGAGTGTTTATGCAACTTGCGTTTTCCTTTTCTGCTGTGTGCTCTGCCTAATGCTCAGCCTACCTAGTTGCCAATGATCATGCATTTCCAGTGAACGCCAAGGCTCCGACCTTCCTTTTGCTCTGTAGGTCTTCATTTACAATGTGTGTAGGTATGCAGGTATTCATTCACACCGTGCATATGCAGGTATTCAATTACACTGTGTTTGCAGAAATTGATTTACATCGTGAATGCAATGTTCGTTTACAAAGTGTACATGCTGATGTTCATTTACAACGTGCATACGCAGATGTTTATTTACAACGTGCATATGCTGATTTTCATTTACAACGACTATACCTTTGCAGATATTCATTTACAACATGTGTATGCAGATGTTCATTTACAACGTGCTTGACGGACCTTATTGCGACGTTAAGGTGGACTGCACCGACGGCACATTTGCTCCACCTATCAGGTAATCACACACACACACACACACACACACACACACACACACACACACACACACACACACACACACACACACAAACACGCCGATGGCGAATTTGCTCTGCCTCTCAGGCACGAAAGACACACACACACGCGCACAAACACAGATCAAAAGATACAGGTGCCTGCACACACTATTCAGGGAGTGAGGAATATGTGTAAATCTCAGAGGTACATACCCAAACAAAGTGTCATAAAACTGTACTACAAGAAAATACGTAGGGTTGGCCAGAACCTATATAAACAGTGTATTTACATAATTTTGGCAGGGACTCCATCACCTGTATGGTTGTATACAGCGCATATATACGGTTCTGGCGAACTGTAAGTACACGGATACAGGCAGCTCACAGTCTAACTGATACCCCTGCTCCACCAAATCGAACAAAGGGTCCACAAATAGAAAAAAGACCCCCTCCCCCACACCTTTCTAAGGCAGCCTAGGGCTGATATCAGATACAGCTAAAAGCTTGAGCTTAAAATCTTCAGTCAGTAATTGGGTTAATGACCACGTTAAGCATGCAATGCGGAGGGAGAGGATAAGACATTGCAGGTAGCACTGGTGAAGGCAGGCATACTTGGCGAGCACACATGCACACACACACATACACACTGCATCACTGCCTTTGTACTCTTGCCTCAATCTTTCCTCACTTTTGCCTCACTCTTGCCTCACTCTCACCTCACTTTTGCCTTACTCTCGCCTCACTCTCGCCTCACTCTCGCCTCACTCTTGCATCACTCTTGCGTCACTCTTGCCTCACTTTTGCCTCACTTTTGCCTCACTTTTGCCTCACTTTTGCCTCACTCGTGCCTCACTCTCGCCTCACTCATACCTCACTCTTGCATCAATCTTGCCTCACTCTTGCCTCACTTTTGCCTCACTCTTGCCTCACTTTTGCCTCACTTTTGCCTCACTCTCGCCTCACTCTCGCCTCACTCTTGCATCACTGTCGCCTCACTCTCGCCTCACTCTTGCATCACTCTTGCGTCACTTTTGCCTCACTCTTGCCTCACTCTTGCCTCACTATTGCCTCACTCTTGCCTCACCATTGCCTCAATCTTGCCTCACTGTTGCCTCACTCTTGCCTCACTCTTGCCTCATTCTCGCCTCACTCTCGCCTCACTCTCGCCTCACTCTTGCCTCACTCTTGCCTCACTGCCTGTACTCTTGCACTCTTGGCATTGTGGCCTGGAGGTTATGGTTAGCGTTTAGTACTTCCCAGGGGCTAGGGATAGATAGGGTGAGCCCCCCTTTTGGCTGCTTCAGCCTTTGTTTTTGGCTTTGCTGGACACGTGCTGTTTGCAATGGACAATAGACAAGTAGTGTCATAATGAGTAGTCTAACATTATTGTCATAATGAGTAGTTTAACATTATTGTCATAATGAGTAGTCTCATAATGAGTAGTTGTCCATCATGACACGTGCTGTTTGCAAGGGATCGATTTACAAATATGCTTCCTCTGAAAGCTGTTTCCTCTGCTCATGCAATTTCAGTGATATGGGCTTGGATGCCTTAGGGGTGCCTCAGCTTTTTTTGGCCTAGTGCATGCCACTTGTGCTGTTCGTATGGGCTCAATCTTCATTATTACTCTCTCTGCTTGTGCAATTCAGCATCATGGGCCTGGATGGTATCATGTGGATGGTATCACGTGCTTCCCTCTGCTTGTGCATTTCAGTATCATGGGCCTGGATGCCTCCCGGGTACGTCAGCCTCCGCCTCCTGCCAAACAGAAGCAGTACCCTGATTTGCTGGTACCCATGTTCAAGGTGTGATTGTTTTTCGTGGTTGTGTTTGAAAAGAAGCTACGCATCCTGCAGTGCCAATGTTGCAGTGGTGCAGTGCACAGAGAGAGAGAGAGAGAGAGAGAGAGAGAGAGAGAGAGAGAGTGTGAGAGAGAGAGAGAGAGATTGTGAGAGAAAGGGAGAGAGAGAGAGAGAGAGAGAGAGAGAGAGAGAGAGAGAGAGGGCGTGTGTTTGTGTATGTGTATGTGTGAGTATTTCCAATGGTTGTGTGTGATATGGAAAAGAAGCTACGCAACCCTGCAAAACAAAGCCTCTCCCCACATCAATTAAAATCAGGAGCAACCTGGATGCTATGTTTCAATGTCTTGAACCATCCTGTACAATGATGTGTAATGTATATACCATAGGCCAGGGCCGTGTACATACTTACCAAATGGCATGGAGACAAGAAAATCAAGGAACAATCTAAACAGCACATACTGTCATGCCCAATCAGCGGCATTGACGAATCGTGTGCCGATCAGTCAGTTAGTTGACGTTTTATAGTTTCTGAATATCGTTTTCAATAAGCTGGATGTTGAAAAGCGATTTGGGCCAGCCCTATTCTTGGCTCATTCGCTGCTTGCTCATGGGGCCTTTGGACAGGTTTGTGTCGCCAATGAATGTATTTCGCTAGGCTGAGCTGACTCCCACCAGCCCTGCTTGCCTTGCACAGCCTATCTTATGCAATTGTATCTTGCCAATGAGGCTCCAACTGACCTCACAGCTCAGCATCTTCACCTGCATTACCGCATCGCCCTTGCCACCCAAACCGTTTTTGTGGAAGTGCTGCGTAGAACCTAAACGCTAATCTAGTCAAGCCAGCTTTCCCCTAAACCCTCAAGTTTGTTCGATTTTTGAACTGCAGCAAGCTGAAAACTCACTCTCAGGGTTGCCCAGAACCATGTAACTACAATGTGAATATGCGGGATTTTTTTGGCAGGGAAATTGCCAAATATACGGTCATATACGGTGTACATATACGGTTTTGGCCAACCCTACACATTTTGCAAGCCACTCTCCACCCCTCTCGTCTTGTCTGTATATGTGCTGCGCAGAACCTAGGCTACTCTCGTCAAGCAAGTGTTTCTTCAGACCCCCATGATGCTCGCGTGATGAGCCGTGTTGGAAACAACGGAGCCGCTTCCCAACGTTGGTCACAGAAAATGAAGATCAGCGCAAGCGTCCCGTGGGAGTCTAAGCTGCCAAAGCTGTTCTTCAGGGGCACCATGTACTGCCCCTACATCCCAGTCGTGAGTGCCTTGATTCTATAGACGTTGGTTCTAATAATGTTAGATGTAGTATTAGATGTAACACATACTTATGATGTAAGTAAAATGATGGTCCTTATAAAGTGAAAGCAAGCGTGGGAACAGAAAATATCATCAAATTAAAAGGTTCCTTTCCTGCGCTGCTGCCCATTTTATGGCCAAGGCGTAGCTGAAAGCACTATGTATTGTAATTAATCCTTCAGGCAGAAAGCAGCCACTGCATGTACATTAATGCCTTATTAATTGTAATATTTTGTGCACCTGATGCTTTTCGACTCCCATCTGAGGTGTAGATGGTTGTAGAACACGTGTTGTTACCCCTAAACCCTTTTTTTATTCTACTGTTGTGTGTGCAGGCACATGAACAGAGGATCTGCCCAAGGACGTACCTTACAAACCTGTCCATCCACAACCAAGAGAAGCTGGACATTATGTAGGTCCAAACAGTGTTGTGTGTAGGCACATAAACAGAGCATCTGTCCAAGGACGCGCCCTACAAACCTGTCTCTCCGCACCCAATACAAGCTGGACATGATGTTCATAGAGTGCACGTGTCATGGTGCTTGCCATTAGTCATGATGCCTGCCATTAGTCATGATGCCTGCCATTACTCATGATGCCTGCCATTCAAGGGTCCTTGAATGGCAGGCATGTGCGTGTCATGGTGCTTGCCATTAGTCATGATGCTTGCCATTAGTCATGGTGCCTGCCATTAGTCATGGTGCTTGCCATTAGTCATGATGCTTGCCATTAGTCATGATGCTTGCCATTCAAGGAGTGCACGTGTCATGATGCTTGCCATTAGTTTTGGAAATTGGTGAACCTTTGGTTAAGCCCAAAGCAGCAGCAGCAGGAATTTTTTTAAATAGGCAAAATCAAATCTGCACAGTAGTAAACCAGTGTGTGCTGGGAAAATCGACAGAGCTGGGTTGCGCAGGTCCACGCTGTGAGCGTTGCATTGGCGTGCGATGCGATGAAGAAAGGCACAAGAGCTGTGTTTAGACTGACACGAGCTGCATCTTTAGATGCATCTAGACAGCGGTTGACAGTGTCTCATGCGACTTAGGCGGCAAAATTTCAGAGGCACTGAGCAGAGTCCCACCAAAGTGCTGCTCCGCGGTCCAGGGGCGCTGGCCGAAGTGGTGATTCCTGTAAAGCAACTGTGGGTGTAACACAACTCAGGAGTCCTGTGTTTGAAGCAACTGTGGGTGTAACACAATTTAAGAATCCTGTGTTTGAAGCAACTGTGGGTGTAACACAATTCAAGCTTGAAGCTGATGAATAGACCAGAGCCCCACTCCCTTTTGGGGGCCTCTGGCGAGTGTGAGCACAAGTTGGGGTTTTTTTCCTTTGCACCCACTGATCTGTACCAGTGTATTGCTAAAATTGTAAAGCAAGTTTTGACTTGACACTTGAAAGTACTTGAAATATTAGCCCCACCAATCTCAAACCACCTTTCAGGGTCTATGGCAATACGAAACTCCAAGAGGAAATGAAGGCGCACAACCTCGCATTTAAACCTTCCAGCAATATGGCTGAGTGGAGCAAGGTGCGTGCTACCTTGGTGTGATTGGAAATGGTGTATATTCAAGTGGCTGGCAGGTTTGCAGCTGTGTTGGGGGAGCAGGGAGTGGTGTTTGGAGAGACACAGACAAAGATAGAGAGACAGACACACACACACACAGAGAGAGAGAGAGAGAGAGAGAGAGAGAGACAGAGAGAGAGAGACAGACAGACAGACAGAGACAGAGAGAGAGAGAGAGAGAGAGAGAGAGAGAGAGAGAGAGAGAGAGAGACTTGAGAGACTGAAAGGCAGCGGTGTACATCTGTTAATCAGGGGCTGCGGTGACTAGGCTGATAAATGGTTGCATTAATATATCCTGAACAGATTTGCTGACACTGCATGCAAACGTCAAAACACCATTTTGTGCCTTGTGCCTGCATTGATGGTAATGTCGTGAATGCCTCTGTCAGTGTCCCTCGTACAACCCCAGGTTCCTCGTGCTGACTAGCAAAATTAAAAAATGGAATTGGTGGACTGTCAAAGATCCTTCAGTGGCTGCTTCTTTTCATTTAAGGGAGGTTGTTTTATACTGCCTGTGCAGCTATCTGATTTAAGGTTGCGTTCACTGGGATCAGTGCTTTGGCACTCATGCAAACTACATTTTCCAATTCTTCTGACTTCTCTCGCTCTCCTTGCTACCTGACATGCATGACACTTGAGAAATGAAAACGTTCAGCACTTCATTTATTGCGTTGGTCTGGGAAAGAGGTTGTAAGCACATCTTGCTTGATTTGAATCAGGGTAAGCACCTACTTATCTTACCTCCCATTATGGCTTTCTGTTGCTAGCAGCAGAGGACCTCTTCACGATCTCGTACATAAATATTAGAATTGTTGATAGTTCTGAATACAATGCTTGGCTTACGCAACTTTTTGGATTGTGTGTAGGGTCGGCCAGAAACACACCGTTCATGACCAAGCATTTGATGAGTTCCTTGCCAAAAGAACTGTGCATTCACCGTATATGTATAATTCTGGACAACACTAACTGTATCTGCAGTAGACGTTGCCAAAATTTGTGTGGTCATACTATCGTCTAGACAATCAAAATTTGATCTTCATGACCTGTAAACATGTCTGTACATTCCTGGCTTATGTTATAAAGTGCCAGCGTACTATAATTAATAATTAACCAGCAGCTAAGGCAGTAGGGTGGTGTACAGTGCTTCTTTTTTGGAGACGTATGAGGTCTATAGACGTGAAACCCCTACTATTTGGGAGTGGGGGAAAGACGTGAAACCAAGGATTTGGGCCCCGGGGGGTCTCCTGGCAAAATTCGACCAAGGACCCTCGAGAGCCCTTCGATGGTTGAAGTTGAACCGCAGAAATCAAAATTTTTAACATTTTTAAAGTTTTGTTTGGATGGTTGGTTCGTCTAAAAGAAAGAGAGTGATGGAAGGAAAGCGTGGTGAGACAACAGCCATGCAGCCTGCATGGCTGGTGCAGTAGGATGGGCCTCCCAAGTACACACAGAGGGTATGCCAGTGGACAGGGAGCAGCCTGCGCGCAGCAAGTGGTTGCAAGATGGAGGTCTGGGGGAGGACAACCTGTACTACCTCTGCTGCAGCATTTGCAGCACCAAGGTAGCAGCATGCAAGTTTCAAAGCAGGTCCCAGAATATCCTATCCCATGAGGCAAGCCAGCTGCATCAGCGCGCAGCACTGAAATGGCAAGAGATT
>Ga0307963_1002195_pt1:0-12500 | contig 15342 bp, 16 predicted proteins | sample OrgLakmetagen594_FD_201829 | JGI IMG/M metagenome (GOLD analysis project Ga0307963, IMG submission 201829) | Saline water microbial communities from Organic Lake, Antarctica - #594 | ecosystem: Environmental > Aquatic > Non-marine Saline and Alkaline > Saline | place: Antarctica: Organic...
GGGGATCAAGAGGGTTGCAGGCTTGGCCTGAAACCGGCTCCTGATGAGAGTTGATAATAGTACTGGAAAGGGCACGTCTGGTATGGACAAGTTTAGCAGCAAAGTTCACAGATTGCACATGGAGCTTGGAGGCAATCTTGTTAACTCTTGGAGTCCGTTAAGATGCTTCCCACCATTTTTTATATCTACAGGTGCACATGGAGGCTGCACGTGCATTGCAATTTACGGAGGCCGAGTTCTTGCAGACACTGGAGCTTGGGAATGCCTAAAATGTAGCTTGTCAAGTGTCCTAGAGAGCAATTCTTTTTCGAGCTATCTTCTTTAGTACCAATATTTTCTGTTTACCTCCTACCTCCTACCTATAAGGCCAGTGTACAAAAGTGTTGTGCTTGCTGAAAGACTGTGCAGCACTCCTGTGCTGCAAAAATCGTTTGGCATATGCATACCAATTGCTTACATTGTATGGTCTACCTCCAGTTTAATGTGCTATGTAACACAATCACTTATTTAAGCAGTTGTATCAAACACCAAAGGTTGCTTCTTGGATACCAGGCAAGCCCTGTAAGCAAACGTGTCCACTGTTTGTTCTTTCTAAAATACACTGGGAATATTTGGAACTTAGCTCAAACTCTTGAATTTTGAAAATAGCTTAATGAATGGAAGGCGTTTAACTCTCTAAAAGTGCATCAACGTGCACAATGCACAATAATAGCCGCACTGCATGCCTTGGTTGAATTCAACAGCTTCAACTGCTCTTCAACTGATGCCCGTTTGGTCTGACAATCAGAGATGCATGGAGGTGACATTGATCCGAATGTAGGGAGACTTTTCCAAGACTATTGAGCAAGCTTGCTCTGACCATTCAATCTAGGTCCCGCTCTGCCCAAATTCGTCACTAAACTGCTTGTACTTCTGCTCTAGTAATCTGGCTGAAGGCTTTGTCACGCTCAATGCTGCATCCACGTCGGACATGGAAATGGGCTCCAGCTGCATGGATTTATGGGAGACAAGCAAGTGTGTACATATTGATATTTCCAAAAAGCATGCCGGTTTCCTTAAGCGGCACTGTCTTAGATAGGCACAGAGTTGCCTCAAATAGCTAACAGCACCTTGGGATTGCCTCAGCTAGCTATGTATCCAAACTCACACACCACGCTCGCATAGAGCAAGCCAACCAACAAGACTTGAACAAACAGGTAAAATCAAATCACAGCTCACGAACTTTGCTCGCCACGTTTTGCGCGAGACGTGAACAAACAGGTAAAATCACAAACAGCTTCTGCTCACGAACCTTGCTTGCCACGTTTCGCGCGATGTCTGCTTGTGCTGCCTGTGCCTGCTGGGGCGTGGCGTGGGGTTCATCATCTAAGCAGTCCAGCTGCGTCATCAGCCGCCGCAATGGGCGCATGGCTGCTTCTTTTGCCACAAGGACGACGTCCGATCCTGCACGTACACGTCATTGTTGTTTTTGGCAACATGTTGCAGCCGTTTGCTAATATTATTCCAGGATCGATTGTGAACTGCAAAGAAGCCCGTGCGATCCAAGGCAGTGTCAGATGCCGCGTGTACCAGCTTGGCAGCGTGTAGGCTGAACTACCAGCTGAAAAGCAAGGAGCAAGGCTGCACTTGTAAGCACACCTCCATAAAACCCACATACCCACACCTCCAACCCCACCCGTAAAACCGCACACACACATACCCACCTGAGTACCCGTCTGTCTTGCTCGACATGTGGGCAAAGGTGACCTCTGGCTGCACACGCCCAGTCAGCAGGTGCTCGAACATGCGTAGCCGAGCTTCGTGGTTCGGCAGCGGCACCAATATGCGCTTTTCCAAGCGGCGTAACATGGCCTGGAAGAAAAGGAAGAATTAAAGCATGCAGGCAGTGAAGAAAGAGAAAACCACTTTCCCAAGGCAGTGGGTGTGTACGGATTTTGATAACCTTCTTTGCTGATGCTTGAGTTGCATTCATAAATGCATAAATGACCTCTCTTCTTTTTTTCTTGTTTGTGAACAGCCTTCAATTGTTCGACATGTTGCTTTACTATGCCATTTGTCACGCAGGCAGGCTCTTAAGCTGCTATTTATTTCTAATTTATTTCGTAATTTTTATGAGTTGGGCGTTGGGCGTTCAAGATGCCTTGTGGCAAGTCCCAGCTATTGCTTAGTATATTTTCTTTCCCTGGATGTAACGATTGCTGTGTCACCACGACCAGCAGTTTCTTTCCTAATCTGTGCATCTTTGGTTGCAGCATTTGCCTAAATATCGACCTTGAAGAAGACAATTTTTCCACATATGCAACACATACGGAATCTTAGACACTCACAAGACACACACCCTCGCCTCACCATATCAAGCTCCCAAGGCAGGTTTGTAGCTGCCAGCACAAACACCAAGGCATTGCTTTTGGCTAAGCCGTCCATCTGCGTGGATAATTCACCATATACAATGAAATTAGACTTGAGATTGTTGCTCAATTGCGCCACAATGTCAAAGCGCCTCGATGATGACATCAAGCGCACGCGGCAATCGCGTGTACTCAAAGAGCGCCACCCATGAAAAAACAAGCGCTGTGATTTGTTGTTAGCGTAATCCCTGGCTCATTCTTGTAAGCTGACTTAACAAGGACTAGTCTGTAAGTACGACACCCCTACGCACAGCCCTTGGCAAACTTGCTGTTTATTAATCAAGTTTGCTTTGGATTCATTCCAAGCCAAGTTGCTGCAGAACGTGATTCTCTTTCCTAGCCTTTGTCAGCAGAGGCAGGTAGCACACCTGAACAATAAAAATTATGTGCAAGTGGTGACTACATCCCAAGCACTTGCCCAAGATTCGGAGGCATTGCTTCCGAGCAACAAAGTACATGCCCAGCACCAAAGCGGCCCAAACCCGTGGCTCCTGCACGCCTGGCCTGGCAATGAAACGTGGATGTGTTGGCCAGAGCCGTTTGCACTCACCGCCTCACCGTACACGCCCGTACACTTTTGATAGTTCTGGCCAACGCTTCCCCTGCTTGAATTGCTGCATATACCTCCATACGTGCGGTTTTGACTAACCCTAACTATTAGTTTTGGGCCAGTTGCTTGAACGCATGAATAAGGAGTTACGTTTCCTGCACTTGCAGAGGTGCTTCACTGCAGTCCTGACGGTTTCTTTTGTAAGCAGAGTCAGGCGACACACCTGGATGAGGAGCTCCGTCTTCATACAGAGTCAGGCAACACACCTGAGGAGTCAGGCAACACACCTGGATGAGGAGCTCCGTCTTCATACGCCTGGATGCCTCGTGCTCACCCTCTTGGCCACGTGCCATCATAAGGGCATCGATTTCGTCCAAGAATATGGTGGATGGAGCGTGGTGCTGCGCTAATTCAAACAGTACCTGTAGGTCAAGACGGTCACAGTTTTGACATTGTCAGTAAGTTTGTGTCTGCACTTTCATTTTGGAGGGTCAGGCACTGTGCTCTGTGCAGGATACGTTGCCTGCAATAGAGGGTGTTGTGCCCGCGTAAAAGCAATTGCGGTGTTATGGTGTTATGCGTAGTGTGGTGTAGACGATCAACAAATGAATGTAAAAAAGCATTTTACTTATATTGCGCCGTGGGGGTACGACAGACCAGAGAAGCATTGCTATGTTTGTGTGTGTGTGAGTGCGTAAATATGTGTATGCAGGTGCATTCAGCATTGTCTCTTGCAGCTGCATTAAGGACAGTGTCGTCGGCTGAACTTACCCGAACGAGTTTTTCGCTATCGCCTCTCCATTTTGAGATAATGGTGGACGCCTGCAGCAAGCGCAAGCAAGGTTATGCACAGGAATTTAATAATCCTACTTGCACGGTTCAACCCGTGATTTATGTGATTTGGACAGGATAAGAGCTAACAAGATGTTCCTGCCTCGCCAAGTAGCTCTGTGGCCACCTAATTGGTCCAGTGGCAGCTACCACCCCCCTTTGGAACAGGAAATGCATTCATTACCTGATTCATCCAGGTAAGTGACAGTTACCATCGCCCTCTTTCCCTTGTAAATGCATCAGGGGCACGCAACAACAGAGGCCTACATCAGCTCTGGGACATTGCGGAAGGTAGCGCGGCGCTACAAACAACGAAGAATCACAGTAACAGCGGCAACCCACCTGGACATTGAAAAAGGTGGTGCGGCACTGTGTGGCCACAGCTTTGGCTAGTAGAGTCTTGCCTGTGCCTGAGGGCCCGTACAGCAGCACACCCTTCCACGGGGCCAGCAAGCCTGCCATCGCAGTACAGTACAGACGGCGTCATGTCTCAAGGCTTTGCTAGCGTGCGCATGGCTTACTGTGTGTGCATGTCACATTCTGAGTAGCGCAGCGTGTTTGAGCTACAATAAGTGACAGTGCAACGCGTTAAAAGTGCATGAACTACTGAGCAAGCACCAGGCGTGTGCTCATGCTTCACGCACTTCTTTGAGGCTGCTTTCACTGAATGGGCTATTTATAGGGCTGGCCAGAACCGTACATATACTCCGTATGTGACCGTACTTTTGGTGATTTCCCTGCCAAAAATACCGTACATACACCGTATTTATATGGTTCTGACCAACCCTAGCTATTTATGTGTCGCTGCGTTCCACGGATCCAGCACATTCTTGTTTAAAAAGTTGATGTCCTAGCAAACAGATTAGCACGGGTAATCCTAACCCTGTAAGGTCGATCAACCAAAAGAATAACCTAGAGCTGATTTCAAGCGCGGGGTGCGTGGGGGGTCACGAGCCTAATTTCCAACACTTGAAAATTTGTTCAAGTGTTAAATTTAAACGAGAAGCATGTCACGTAGGTATATGTCAACAAATCAACGACGCACATGTAAGTGTCTACAAGATCAACGACACACAGGCAAGTGTCAACAAGATCAACGACGCACATCCTAAGAGATGGGGTAATCCTGTGTAAAGAGCGCGGTTCGCGCTGCCCATCGAAAGGGGAAAGGGTTAATGCAAGTGTCAACAAGATCAACGACGCACCCACGCAGCGCGTCCTACATGAAGCACCACAACAATGATGAAAAATAGCATGGAACACACAGGCACCTGTAAACAGTTCCGGGTACTTGATCGGCATAACCACCGCTTCTTTTAAAAGTCTCTTGGCGGTGTCTAGTCCTGCGATGTCTTCCCACCTTTGGGCAAAAGAAGGGTAAAGAATGCTCTGTAATTAGTTGGGGGAAATGTGCTATGTGCACAGCAAGCAAGCAGCTAAGGTCACAAGGAGTGTGGCCGAGACAGGCTGCACGAATAGGTGTAAGATGCGGTGGGGGCTGACAAATAGAAAGGCGCGCACGCTGAGTGGAAGCCAGTTCAAGTGCACTGTTCCAGGACAGGAACTTTCATGATGAACGAATTGAAACGGGGGAGGGACCCGTCATGTGTCTAAGCACAGAGCCAAGCACCCGTCCTGCAGGTGTTTCACACATTCGCACTTGTCAGCACTAGAGGGACAAAACCAAGACTCCTGCCTTCTGGAGACTCATCTGCCCGACTTCCTGCATCTACTTCCTGCCCTCTTGGGTCTATCTCTGCCTCCTGGGTCTTCTTCCTGGCCTTCCTGGGTCAACCTACTGCCCTCCTGAGATCACTCGCCGGCGTCCTAATGCCCTTTTCAGAGTTTCTTGGTCTACAATACAAGAACACTTGCTGAACCCATCAGGTCGCCTGTTCAGAAATTGCTTACTTGACGTTGGGGTTTTCTGTCACGATGTCTCTACTGATTGCTGAGCCTAACGCCCGCAGGTCTCCTTGAAGGTGCAGCTGTGTGTGTGTGTGTGTGTGTGTGCGCGCGTGCGTATGTGTGTCATTGCACATGCGTAATTGTGTTTGTGTATGTTTGTGCGGCACATTCAGAGCTTTGTCAAGCGTAGCACCATCAGCAGCGACCACAGCGTTCACGTAATTGCACTCATCGTTCACCCAACCGTACTTTGTGAGTGTTCAGGACGTAATTGCACTCATCGTTCACCCAACCATACTTTGTGTGTGTTCAGGAGTCCTTACTGGAGATTTCCGACAGCAGAGGGAAGAGGACAAGGCTATGCTTGGCCTGAGCGGCAGCGCGGAATAAACACAGGAGGCGGGCAATGGCTTTATAGCTGCTTTTATAACTGACGCTCTTCTACTCTTATGTGTTTTTTTACTCCGATCCTTTACACAACCAGAACTATAAAAGGGCACAACAGCCGTTCCTCCTTCATGCCACAAATACAGGCAATAGCTCTACAGCACCATAGAACCCTCCTTAACAGAAAAGCTAAGCTAGTGCAACAGCAGCTGTCACACAGCCAATATATTATAACAATCGGTACACATGAGACACTCACTGGCAGTGGCTTCATGGGGCGTTCATGGAAGCCTTGCAGGTCATCATCGCTGCCTGCAGTTCCCTCTTCTCCTTTGCGTGCTTGATCTGCCCTCTTGAGTGTGTGCAAATGTGTTGCATGTGTGTGATGCGCGTGTGATTGTGTGCGGACGTACATGTGTGTTTAAGCCTGTGGAGAATTGTGCGTATGCACACAAAGCGAGTGAAATGTAGAGAAACCTTTTTTTTATTATTTCCAATGCATCAATGTGGCCTTTTGCTAAATTCATGTGGCGAGTGGTTTTTCAATGCCTTTGCATCTTCTATAATAATTGTTCTCCCCTTTCTGCATCTTGCACAAAGACATTCCTAAGTCGATGGTGAGCTCCTCCTTGTGTTGACAGCCTTGCCCAATGAAGTCTTAGTTTGTGCATGCCCTCCTCTGCATATGCACTACAGCAAGTATGTGCATGGGTGTTTCGACCACCGGCCCCCATCCTGTGTGATCTTCATCGCTCAATAATGTATATCATATTGTTTGACAGTAGCCCTCTGACGCAACCAAAGCACCCGAGAGTTTTGCCACGCATTTTTGCACAACGCAAACAAGTGTTTGACAAAATTACTGTCATCACGCCTATGTGATCTTCACCGCGCAATGTGTCTCGCATCAGTTGACAGTAACCCTCTGATGCAGCCAAAGCACCTAAGATTTCCGCCACGCATTTTAGCATAAATGCAAGCACGTACCTGGGTGACGGAACCACTACCCCACTCCTGTGTGTTCTTCATCGCTCAATGTGTGGTCCAACACGTGAAAGTATTTACAAACACACCTAAGCACACAGTTTAGAGCACATACATACTACATACACACACAAAGCGACACCCATACACAGTTTGTGTGTGAGTGCTTGCTTGTATGCGTGCAACTGTGTGTCTGTGTGTGTTTGTGTGTGTAAGTGTTTATGTATGTGTGTGTATGCGATTACCTGCACGCCTGAGCCCTGTACTTGCATGGGAGGGGGGGGCAGTGGGGGCTGGCCGGGTCGTGGTGGAGGAGGGGCTTGCTCGTCGCTGTGGCTTCCCGCTCCCCCTCCTTGCTGCGCGTGTTTATTGTTAGAGTTTGTTCTGAGTGTGTGCATATGTGTGCGTGTGCCTTGCGTGTGGTGTGTGCATTTGTATGTGTGTATATGTGAGGTTGCCTGTGCATTTTGTCGGTGATAGTTGGCATTGCGGTTGACAGGGGTGGTGAGATGTCATGATCAGTGATGTTGGAGGTTGACAGCCAGCATTCATATAGGACATGAAGGGACGAGTGGGCAGTGGGTGAAAGGAGCGTGCATTGCAGAAAACGTGTAGGAGGGCATCCCTGGAGAAAAGCTACAACGCTAGGTTGAGTTCAGTGGTCAAGCATATGTGCAGATCAAGATGCAAGCCTGGGTGATGACACCTCTGCGATCACAGCCTGGGCGAATGGCTGTCAAAGAAGTTGCTGCTCTTATTTCTGGCTGCAGGCCATTCTAAGGCAAGAGGGGATGGGGTGAAGGTAAGGGACGAGGGAAAAGATGAGAGCCTACCTGATACCAGCAACATGCCCATTTAAATTGAGGAAAGAGGAAAGGGTGGCCTTTTTTTGCTGAAGGTGACGACGAGAAGTGCAAGTGCTCATGGTGCATACCCTTGTTGTTAAAACAATAGGGGGGGAGTGCGTGCCAGACTTGTGGGTTACAGAGCGTACCCTCTTGTACCACACCCACATAGGCACGCACGTCCACATAGGCAAGCATGCGCCAAACGTTACACAACAGCGCAAAATTTGATTTACCTGCTGTGAGTGGTCTGGGTGTGGTGTGCTGTGGCAGGGCCAGCACCCTCGTGCCCCCTCGCGCACACACACACACACACACACACACACACACAAGCCCCAAAAATTCGTACACAAAACGCACACTCATGACCGCTTGGCCCATCCCCACGCATATTATCATATTATACAACTTAACATACACACACCTGCGGGTGGTGTGATGGGTGGTGTGCCGAAGGTGCTCTGGGCAGTGGGGCCCGTTCCTTGGCTTGAGGGCTGGAGTTACGGATGTCAGGCAGTGCAGAGCTGTAAGAAGGATGAATCAGAGTGTGTAAGTAGGATGGATCAGAGTGTGTAAGTAGGATGAATCAGAGTGTGTAAGTAGGATGAATCAGAGTGTGTAAGTAGGATGAATCAGAGTGTGTAAGTAGGATGGATCAGAGTGTGTAAGTAGGATGGATCAGAGTGTGCAAGCAGGATGGATCAGAGTGTGTAAGCAGGATGAGTCAGAGTGTGTAAGTAGGATGGATCAGTGCAGGCAGTGCAGAGCTGTAAGCAGGATAGATCAGAGTGTGTAGGTGGGTGCTTCTGTATGCATAGTATGCACTGCATCTGTGTGCACCCGTGTGTATTTACATACTTCTTGAGTATTTTAGTACGAGTGCAGGATAGACCAGTGTGTGTGTGTAGGTGTGTGCACCCGTGTGTATTCACATGCTACTTGGGTATGAGTGCAATACACTCTGCCATGGACCCGCAAAGGCCAGGCGGTGGGGGGGAGCATACCTGTTGAGGTGAGGCTACACAAGAGGAGCCATGGTTGATGCCCTCAACCCCTGCTCAATGAGCTAAGGATAATGCAAGTGAGGTCAAATACGATACCTAAGCCCCTTTTGGCCTTTTAAAGCACACAGCAAGTTTTTGACCAGATGCGCTTGCCATTGCTTGTGTGACGTAACAAGTGGAGTGCCCTCACAGATCCAGGTCTACCGAGAGCACACAAGCAAGAGGATGGAAGACAGAGAAAAGCATGCAGGCAGTGGAAGCACAAGAGCTAGTCCTGGTTTTGAGGTTTGCCACGCAAAATACAACTGCTACCTACCTCAAGTGCTCCAATAAAATAAGGGGCTGCCACAGCTGCTTGTGCGACAAAATGCACTTTAAGTAACAAAAAAGAGACAATACAGCAAGCACTTACTAGCATACACAACCAATACTTTTGAGAAGACACGCGTACATGTGCACATTACGAATAAGTGAGCATTATAAGTGCACATGTTCACACTTTTTAGGGTGGCTGCTCGTATCAGTAGAGGCTCCTCTGTCTCTTCGCTGCTTGGCTGCCAGGGCGCCACTGCAGGATGGTATGCGTGTATGTCTTGTGATTTGCGAGTGTGTGTATGTATTATTGGTTTGTGCGTGTGTGTATGTGTATGTGCGCAGCATTACATAAGACTGCCTTGGTGCAGTGACATGTTGTCCACACATTGCAGTTTGCACATTTTTGACGAAGAGCTGCTACCTGAAAGTACAACAATGTTTTGGAATCAATATTTCAAACCAGGCTTGTCATACAACCGAGGTGCAAAGCAGTTCCTGTTTGTCCACAAGATAATGTGAAAGAGTTGCACAGCCTCAGCAGGAAGGTGTGCGCTTGCGTCAATGTGAGGGGACCGAACACACACACACACACAAACACAAACACACACACATACACACAGGATATGCCAGTTCCCTCCAATGACGCACGACGTACAGATCATATACAGTTTCTTTTGCACTGGAGCTTTTAGGCCAGCTCCCTCTAATGACGCACGACGTAAGAACACGTACAGACTATCGTGTACTTGAGCTTTTAAGATGAAACGTAGTAGTTTGCCTTGAAATACCTGGCCAAGGACTGTGAAAAAGTGAAAGGAAAAACTACGCAGGCAGTGAAAAACCACTCCCCACAATAATTAAGGAAAAGGAGCCGCTTTGGTACCGGGTACCGTAAAACTCCTCCACCAAAAGTGAAAGAAAAATATCAATGGGGATCAGGAGGATTGCAGGCTTGACCTGAAACCGTCTCCTGATGAGATTTGATAACAGTGCTGGAAAGGGCACGTCTGGTATGGACAAGTTTGGCAGCGGGACTGTCAACTGTCATCAGGAGCCGGATTCGGGTCAAGACTGCGACCCTCTCTTGATATCCAATAATGCTATCTTCTATCCTCTGCGAAAAACCAAAGTGGCTCCTTCTCCTTAACTGACGTGGGAAGTGGTTGTAACTGCCTGTGCAGTTTTTCTCTTTCCTCCTTTTTTTTGGGTAGTGATTTTCTCCTCCTAAGCAGCTTAACTTTTTTATGCACACACATACACACGCTTAACTTTTTCTTTCACACCTTCAGCAATGAAGTCCGCAGCAACAGGGCCCTGTGTGTTCCTGGTTTGTGTCAAAAAGTGCCTTGTGGGCTACACCACCCTCACCCTGCATCACAGAAGCTGCCGTGCAGGAGGCTTAATGCATATCGGAGCATTCAGCTACCATGGTGTCTATACCTACATGACACATAAATAGGGTGGCCAGAACCATGTATACCTATATGGTGTACATACGTTTTGTTGGCAGGGAATTCTCCAAATATACGGTCACATACGGTGTATATGTACGGTTTCGGTCAACCCTACACATGAAATGTATGCCGCCCTTAGCTACTGTGTACTTAACGATGACATCCTAGCAAAAACAGGAGTACTCCCCTCACCTTACGGGTGCGTTCTGGGAGCCGCCTGGGTGTGACAAGTTTCTGTGGAGCACCTTGCTGACCTGCATGTGTGTGTGATATCAGTTTATATATTATGTGTGTGTGAATGTGTGCATGTGTGTATGTGGGTGGTGATGTGCAGGAAACGGGTGCCCTACAAAAGTTCAAAAAAATTATTAAAGTGAACGCTGACAAGGAGCACGTGGGTTACGGAAAGGGTCTCAGCTGATACTCACACTAGCCAGATCTGCACAAATTTGTCGAATTCAAATCCACAGACCACACTCGATTTTTCCATTTGTAGGCATATTCCAAGCTACACTTGTGAGTTCACATTCGCTCACACACATTTGCAATCACACACGCTCGCAATTAAGCACTCATAGATACACCCTCACACTCAAGCACACATATAAACATATACATAGACCAAGCATACCTCTGCTGCCCCCTCTGAGGTATGCCGCCTCACAAGCTTGGGTTTCTTGTCGTACTTCATTTCGTATGCCTCCTCAAACTCTTGCACGATACGAATCAAGTCCATGTTGTCAGCTACATCCACCTGTGCGTGCGTCAGGTGCAGAGCGGTGCTAACTGTTGTGATTGTGATTACTGAGTAACGTGCACGCTAAGAGAGGAAGGACGACCTCATAGATTACAGCTTGTTGTTGTAATAGAGGAGCTTTCACTATTTTACTGGAGGCTGTGTCAAAATAGTGAAGGCTACGCAGGAGCGATGCAACACCGAACTCGTGCAAATTTGAGAGCACTGTGTGGGTTATGTGAGGAGCACATTACATCAGATCTCAAATCCAATGACGCTTCTTAGAGCCCGCCCAGTGCAATGCCTGATCTGATCCTTGATTACGTAATTTTTTTGTTTTGGGGGTAGCCTTGAAAATCCTTTAATGCAGGCGCTTGGTATCCCCCCTTTATAATGACACGTGTCCCTCTGCTTTCCCCACTTGAGCGCTTGCAAGACTCCACGTAGCTTGCACCCATTGAAATCCTGCTCACAATACCCAGCATTCTCCAGCATACAGTACCATGCACGTGCAGAGCACCTGTCGATGCACGTTCCCACCTTTTGCAAGGACACGTTGCACTCTGCAGACAGGCGCTCGTAGGACTCCACGTAGCCCGCATCCACCAGGTGCCGCATGATGAGTACGAGAGTGTTGCGGCGGCGCTCAACCATCCTGTTTTACGTGGGGAATTTTGCAGAGGAAGAAAAGACCATCGCTGTTTTCTTCTGTTATAATTGCTTGTATACACATGTTGTGAGGGAGCCCAATGTTCGCATATTCTCTACGACTGACTGCTGCACACAAGCTGCGCAGCTTTCCTTAGCCTGTGCCCCTTACTGTGCGTAGCGATGAAGACATGCTACAGAGCGAAAGCAAGCACCTTGAAATAATCACCACATTAATCATCTGACACAGAAAACCCATTCCCAACAAACTCCCTCAGTTTGCCATCACGAAAGCCTTGCCCTACATCCCCACCTGCGCTCCTCCGCCTGCCGTGCTTGGCTGACCGCACGCATATTGTCCAGCTCCGCCATGGCGACCAGGGAGGCCTGCCAGGGTCACCGCTCAAAAATCACTTCAAGGCAGGCTCTG
>Ga0307963_1002200_pt1 | contig 15332 bp, 14 predicted proteins | sample OrgLakmetagen594_FD_201829 | JGI IMG/M metagenome (GOLD analysis project Ga0307963, IMG submission 201829) | Saline water microbial communities from Organic Lake, Antarctica - #594 | ecosystem: Environmental > Aquatic > Non-marine Saline and Alkaline > Saline | place: Antarctica: Organic Lake...
GCAGAACAATAGACTTTTTCTTTTTCTTTCTGAGCTTATGGATTTATTTGTGGCTGGCCGAGACCAGTCAGCAGCCGATCAGCCAAACAACCTGGCTGAAGGTCACCCCCCATTGTAACCGTTGTAACCATTGACACAATACCGTGTTGTAAATTTATCGCATGTAAAGAAAATATGGACCCCAGTTGCCAAATCCCCCCCCAGTATGCTAAATGAAAACTGCATTATGGCTCCTACCGTTTATTGAACTTCAAAAACGAACTTCAACAAAACTCGTCTAAACTATTTTAAAAGCAATAAAAGCATCACACGATATGTCAATGCTATCAATCAAGCAAGGCACGCTTTGATATAAGGCGGCAACCCCCCTGATCCTATTACAGCGTTCAGGCATCTAGCAACAGCAAACGATTCCTTGCTTAGTTGCTTACATACTCATTAAAATTAAGGCTTTTAATACACAAGCGGTTTTTGGAATTAGGTAGCATAGACAGGAATGATGGGGAGACATAAGGAAAAGAAAAACTACGCAGGCAGTAAAAACCACTCACCACATCAATTAAGGAAAAGGAGCCACTTTACTTTGGTACCGAGTACCGTAAAGCTCCTCCACCGCGAAAAGGAAAGGAAAAATTAATGGGGATCAATAGGGTTGCAGGCTTGGCCTGAAACCGGCTCCTGATGAGAGTCGATGACTGTACTGGAAAGGGCACGTCTGGTATGGACAAGTTTAGCAGCGAAGTTCAAAGAGTGCACATGGAGCTTGGAGGCAAGCTTCTTAACTCTTTGAAAATTGATTCCCAGTTCCTTGAAAGGCTTCAGAGTGTGAGTGTTGTAGATGGTGCCGCCCACACCCAAAAGGGTGATGTGGAGAGTAACGGAGGCTCCTTGGAGAATGTTGCGAAGGTATTTGTGCTGTTCCTTTGCAGCGTTCAGCTGGTTATGAGGTCTGGTGTCTTCACAGTACTTGATCTTGACGAGGTGGATGTCACGCCGAGGTTTGCTGAGGTCTTTGGGTCGATGCTGTCTGGGGTTGGTGGCTCTACTGGTGGCTGGCGGTGCCGCTGGGGTGCTCCCAGTCTCCCTCAATTGCCCCCTGCCACTTCGAAGACCCACCCCCCTACATTAGTTTGTTGTTTTTGTGTTTTTGCAGCGATGGGAGTAACCAGCACAAAATCTGGGCGGCTGGAGGTAAATCTGTCTTTATCTGGGAAGCGAGCGGAAAGATCATGCGACATCACTCACACACTTTTGGAACACCCATTCATCCAGCAAGCCAAGATCCACAAGGGTGCCTGCCGTGCTTATCAGGGGGAAAAGGTACAGAAACGGTGAAGCTGCTGCCCCATTGCTGTTCAGCCTAAAAGTACCATTCTTGTCATACTAGATCAGCGGAATGGCTCATACTCGCAATCAATGCTTAAGCTGGTACCATGATTTGCCGTGATATTCTGCAATAAGCGGAGCGCGTAAACAATCCGCTACCAGTTTAAATATGGATTAGCCCAGAGAAGTACTGTGTGGTGGAATGAGGTGGGGCAAAACTCATGGTAGCTGCTTTTCCATACACGCCCGTCACGCTTGCAAGTACTTATCCAACTCATCCTCTTGGACCTGCAGCAAAGTCGTGAATTTGTCGGTTTCATCACTGTCATCTCAAACAACAAGACTCAGGCACGTCTTAAATAAGTACGTGTACTGAACATGTGCGCCAAAGCGTAGTTTGAATGGTATTTAGGCAGCCTGGACACACATGATGTTCACTCAAAGTTGTTGCTAACATGTATTGAGCTATAAGCACATCACACTCAATATCGCAATTTATTTTTGAGGCACTCCACAAAGTGACCTCAATCTCAGTGCAGTGAATGAAAGGGAGCACAAGAGGAAGTGCATACTGCCTAGTGGAGCTCTGGCTAGTGTGAGCACTGGTCGAGAGCCTTTCCTAATGCACGCTGATGTTTTCCAGCGTAGACTTTTCCTTTTCCTTTTATACTGCCTAGTGAGAGTTGTGCAGGTGCAACATGCACCAACTATAACGAGCATACCGACAAAAATGTCTCATACCCAAGACCCTATTGATTTCCTTCAAGAACACCAAAAATAAACCCTAATGAACACTCTATCTAGTATGCCCCTCACTAGTCCAATTACATACTTCACATCAACAACCATAATTACAGTCATGATATGGGAATGGATGCTTGTGCACGCAACTGCTGTAAACATGTAAGATCGGCCACAACCAAGAAAACCCGTACATGACCATATAATTGGTGGTTTGCCTCCCAAAAAAACCGCATAAATACCGTATATATCTGGCCAAGCCTATAAATATGTAAGAATAAAGCGACTTGTAACACAATTTCAGCAGTGAGGGGCTTATAGGCGCTGGCACCGAGTGCTCCCTCCCTTAACTCTCGCTGGACGAAATCATTCTACCAGCATAGCCCGTTCCTGTTTTTTTTGGCGCAGATAGCCGGAAAACTTCCAGCCTCAGATCGAGCAAACTAGCTGTCTGGGGGTCTATGAAGCGAAAAAGAGAAGTCTGAGTGTTTCTGTCTCATACCTGTAAAGCGTAACTCGCTCCGGATCGGAAAATACGCAATTTGTCGTCCACGTACAAAACGGTGAACAACCTGCATGTTGGCATACAAATAGGGTTGGCCAGAACTTTAAATATACGGTGCATATACGGTATTTTTGGCAGGAAACGAGGATATATACGGTCATATACGGTGTATATATACAATTCTGGCCAACCCTACATACAAAATATACATTTGCGTGCCTTGTTCACACAAATGGCAAAACCTGTCAGGCCTTTGCGTGTTTTGGATTGCATCATGCTTAGCCTGTTCAATTACAGGAATCCTGTTTGGACCTACATATCACATTCTTTCGTTGAGTTAACATTTCGTAAAAAGGGTTGTTTTAGGTGATGACTACAAAAACTACGAAGGCAGCAATAGTCACATCCACACCAGTAAGTGTCGGTACCCAAACTACCTAGCACCCTTAGCTGATGATGGGACGGCAGGCCAGAGTTGTGAGTTGTGCCATTGAGTTTGTGCCATGGGTTGGGACAGTAGGCCAGAGGTGCTCATTGAGTTGTGCCATGGATTGTGAAACCCAGCTGGTTTTATAACGCCTTCAACACATGTGCCATTTGTGTAAATCGCTTCTTCACTCTGCAGTACACATGATTTCCGCACTCCTAATGACCTGCAAGCAAGCGAAATCACCCACCCTTTCCCTTTTATTGGTAGTGGAATCTCTTTTCCGAAAATATGTAGACACCCTCTCTCAATGTTGGCTTGTGCTTGCACCGGCAGTTTGCTAGCATCACCCTGCATGAGGCGGCAGCAGTTTTGGTTTTGATTAGAGACGTCTCGCTCTGATGAATATAAAATTTAGCCTGAGCAGCTACTACGCATGCTTTTGCACACAACGCCAACACACTGTCAACCAAACAAAAGCCAACCTTTGGATACATGTGCAGTGGGAATGCACAATCTACACATGCAAAAGAACCCACCAGAAGCTCAAAGGTGCCCGAAGCCGTGACATATAAGTCTGGGCTTCCAAAGTCCGCCCGATTCGTTGCTGACTTAGTCTTGGGGTCAAATTCCTGATGTTGTTTAGAGAGGAACGGAGTTGAATGCTACAAGCATCTGCTTATTGTTATGGACTTTGTCAGAGCAGGTATGCTTGTGCCCTTTTCTCACGTGGAGGTATTGTAGGCGTAAATTTGCTTCAAATTTTAGCTTCAACACATACGCACAGACTCGACATTGTGGTTTCAGCGTAACTGCCTTCAGCAGGCAAACCTGTGATGCTCTGTTCTTGCCCGAAAGGAGCGTAGCCACACTTTGTGACGCTTTCCAGAGTTGCGGAGGCCCTCTCGTGTAAACTACAACCCATGGTCCCCTGATGTTGGGTGCGCGTGTGTGTGTGTGCGTCCGTGCCCGTGTGTATGTGTGCGTCTGCGTACAGAGCAGATGAGCGCACCTGCCCAAACTAGCTGCCTTGAAGGACTTCCCCGCCTCGCGCTTGCACAAGCAGTCTATTTGTGCGTTTACGTCTTCTTCCTTCCTACCGCTCAAAAGGCTTGACAGCAGCTCATCTCGTTGCTTTCTGTTCTTCTGACCGACTGAGAATGGCCAAGTCAATGCCATGGAAGGGGGACACAATCTGCGGGGCACAGGCATGCGTGTTGCCGTGCTTTTCATGCTTTGGCAGTAAGCTAAGGGTGAGGGTTGGGAAGCCATCATGGTTCTTTTGAGCTTTTACCCAAGTTTCTGACAAAAAATTGCTGGGGGGGGGGTGTTTACCGAATCGGTTGTACGGACTTTGGGCCTGAAACAGCTCTGCCACCGGGCGTCCGTTCCGCGTAAAATTACGATTTTAAACGCCCACGGGTAACCTTGTCGAGTTATGCCGAGTTTCGCGGCGAGCTGTGAAGGTCAGACTTTTGACGACGAAAAGGGCTGGAAAGTGATACTTTGTGACGGAGTTAAACTGCAGAATTTAATGTTTCCAGTGTGAAGCGTCTTTTCGTATTTTAATAAAGATGCGTCATTTGGTAGGTTCTGACATTGAAGGCAGTGGAGCTATGTGCAAAGGTCTTCAGGGTTGCACAGACAGGCAATGAAGGCGTGTGAAAAGAAAAAACACAAAAAAAGTGTGTCCTTCGTCGGATCGAAATTTGGGCGGGAGACACGCCCATCTATCGTCGTTAATTTCGGTAAAATATATTTGCTTTATAATATAGTTACCCAAAACCGATTAATATTACCCAAAACCGAGTAATTGTGATAATTCCGTTTTATGTTCCCGACAATTGCACAGATTCGTCCTATGCCACATCGATGCCAATACTAATTTGGTAAATATACAAAATTACATCATTTTTCCAGCAAACCACCTAAGAAAATTCAGAAATGCAACAAAACTACACACCTGCTGACTGAGCGCTGGAGCGCTAAGTACATGGCTAACTACCAAAACATGCATCATTTGACAACCAGCACAAAACACAAATTTTATTATTTATCATGCCATCTTTTGTGCTATTTTGACTATTTTGATAGCTATTTAAAGCTATAGCCTACTACTCAAGCGCGTTCAGGAGCTTTAACGCCTCCTCCTCGTCCAGCCGCTCCTCGCGTGCGAGCTGTCCAGTCATCATCGGACCAGGTGACGTGTTTGTATGCCTTGGGGTAGCACCCCTTGCCGCACCAACCGTGTTGACATTTGCAACTGCTGAGCCCGTTGCGGCAACCCCGCTCACATTTGCTTCATTCTGCAAAAAGAAAAATTTAGAACAGCTGAACGACAGGTTAAGGTGGATGTGCCGACGCAGTCAAACATGAGCTGTTTTGCTCTGTCAAAGCATGATGCGATCAAGGAGGCACATATCATTAACGCATGCAGGCTGGCATGCTTGACTTTGCTTCCTATCTTCCCTAATCGGGCAATGTTTCAATCTCGCACTACAAATTTCCTTGCCATTAATATCAGTAAAAGCTTGGTGTAACTGATGTGCTGGTGCTAGTCCAAGACACATAATAGACAAACTGCTCATTTGTGGAAATTTGTAGCTGCTTAACTTGTCCATGCCAGACGTGCCCCGTTCCGAACAAACCATCACCAACTCTTTTTCAAGGGCCGGAGCACATCTGGCACAATGGCTGCCAGGCTATACAAACCTCTTGATTTCGATCAATATAGTTCTCGTTCATTTTGCGTCCAAAGAAATTCCACAGTTACCAGCACTGTAGTGGCTCCTTTAACTTTAGGAAGAGGTCGTTTACTGCCTTTATCCTTCATCTAAAAAGACAGAGGCCTGGTCCCAATTCCAGGCAGCAGATCCTAGACTACATCAAATGGTGGCGGGAGTGAAGGAGGCCCTGAACTGTACCTGCATCGCACCCTCGTCCTCCTCCACTTCCTCGTCCTCCCCCTCCACGACGGACTCGCCTTGCCACAGCTGCCTCTTATTGTTCAAAGACTGCAAGCAGATGGCAGAGAGTGTCAATTACAGCTACAACATTGCTGCACATCCACCTAATACACATCATCATGCGTAAGCAGCGGCATGGACGAACCGTATGAATTACCCTGGGAATTATAATGTGGCTATTTGGTTGTTTGGTTCATACATGCAATCCATGCCTAAGCTGTTGCCATGATTTGCCGTGACAGCATGAAACATAATTACCTCTAGATACATGCCAGCAAATTTGACAGTCGTAATCAATGGCAGGAGCTTTCAGCAAAAGGAACGGGTCAAACCATTCATTGAAGAAGCTGATTCAAAGTAGGGAGCTCGTGGAGCTTGCACAGCGTAAAACAAACGCTTTGTCCTAGTCCACAGTGCAGAGAAATGGCAATGTGTCCTAGACCGTCACAGAGCCATCACAAAGGAATGAAGAAGTATCCTATAGTCCAGTACAGAGAAATGGAAATGTGCCCTAGCCCATCACAGAGCCATCACAAAGGAATGAAGAAGTGTCCTACAGTCCAGTACAGAGAAATGGAAATGTGCCCTAGTCCATCACAGAGCCATCACAAAGGAATGAAGAAGTGTCCTATAGTCCAGTACAGAGAAATGAAAAAGTGCCCTAGACCGTCACAGAGCCATCACAAAGGAATGAAGAAGTATCCTATTTCAGTACAGAGAAATGGAAAAGCATCCTAGACCGTCACAGAGAAATGAAAAAGCGTCCTAGTCCATCCCAAAAAGGTAGCAGCCATGTGTTGTATTGCAACTTTAGCACACTTAATTACAACCGCAATACAAAGCTGAACAAATGCTGGGCATTGAAAAGTATGCAAGGATGAGCCCACCTGGAGCACGTTCATCTCGATGGTGTTGTCACACAACAGTCTGGTGATAGTAACTGGCCGCTGCTGGCCTGCACAGGCACAAAAGTGTACAGAAACAGCAAGCAGGTTCATCTCAATGGTGTTGCCACACAACAGTCTAGTGGTAGTAACTGGCCACTGCTGCCTGCACAAGCACAAAAGTGTACAGAAACAGCAAGCACGTTCATCTCGATGGTGTTGTCACACAACAGTCTGGTGATGGTAACTGGCCGCTGCTGGCCTGCAAAGGCACAAAAGTGTACAGAAACAGCAAGCCACAGTTACGTTTGGTGACATTTTACACCAGAGCACGCATGGATCACCTTGCGGTCACCACACGCATGGATCACGCATGGATCACACATGGATCACGCATGGATCACGCATGGATCACGCATGGATCACGCATGGATCACGCATGGATCACGCATGGATCACCTTGTGGTCACCACACGCATGGATCACGCATAGAACACGCATGGATCGTGCATGGATCACGCATGGATCACGCATGGATCGTGCATGGATTACGCATGGATCACGCATGGATCACCTTGTGGTCACCACACGCACGGATCACGCATACTTCACGCATGAATCGTGCATGGATCACGCATGGATCACACATGGATCACGCATGGATCACCTTGTGGTCACCACACGCATGGATCACGAATGGATTACACATGGATCACGCATGGATCACCTTGCAGTCACCACACGCATGGATCGTGCATGGATCACGCATGGATCGTGCATGGATCACGCATGGATCGTGCATGGATCACGCATGGATCACGCATGGATCACCTTGTGGTCACCACACGCATGGATCACAAATGGATTACACATGGATCGTGCATGGATCACGCATGGATCACCTTGTGGTCACCACACACATGGATCACGCATATATCACGCATAAATCGTGCATGGATCACGCATGGATCGTGCATGGATTACGCATGGATCACGCATGGACCACCTTGCGGTCACCACACGCCGTGCAGCTGATGGGCTCACCACAGTGCACACCATACGCCACCGTCAAACACACAGGAACTTTGCGACACAGCACGCAAGACGCATGGACATAACACACACTTTTGCCGGCATATACATGGCAGGGTAGAGTACCACCACCCCATGCACACTCAAGCCAAAACACGCTGGCACTTGCACACACTGTGCCACCTATACTTATCCTGTGCACACCATATGCCACTTCCGGGGCACACTCATTCTTTGCACACACTGCGCCACCTATACCTATCCTGTGCACACCATACGCCACTTCCTGGGCACACTCATTCTTTGCACACACTGTGCCATCTATACCTATCCTGTGCACACGAGCTACCGCTTGCTGCTCAATGGCTGGGTCTGATGAGACGTCTGCAAAGGAAGCAGAAGAAAAAAAGGGGGTAAGCGAGAGTGAGAATTGCTGCGCACGTGTAATTGCCACGCTCATGTGTGCAAGCGTTTGTGTGGCATCAAGTGCCTAGTCACTAGCCGTGCGTCGCCTGGTCCATAATGGTAAATGTAGACGTCGTATGCATCTAGATACTTTAGTCAAGGGTCTGATGTAATGAGCGGTTCAGTACCAGATTTTATGTCCTATGCATCTAGATACTTTAGTCAAGGGTCTGATGTAATGAGCGGTTCAGTACCAGATGCTATGGGTCTAGCCACTTGTGTAAGAAATTGGCCAGGTCCATGCTAATAGATGTAAAATACGATGAATTACCATCATCAAATGAGTGAATCACATTGACAATCATTGCGGGGATTGTCCGGACAGGTGTGGACAATCCATATCACATGGATGGCCGGAAGCATACATATAAACCGTGTACGACTGCAATTATGGAAGATTCCCTGGTTAAGATAGGACATATACACTGTGTAGGAACGTATGTATGGTATAATCCCTGAAAACGTTACCACATATGCACCGTGACTCGATATATACATGCATCGCGCTGACCAACCATTTATCCTGTACCAAAAATAAGCAGAGGTGAGGACACACAACTTAGAAGCCGGAAGTCATAACCTGTTGCATACGTGTACAACACATCTGGGGGAGCTTACGGGCTTACATGTGTGTGGATGTCAGTGCTTGTACTAGGAGTTGGCACAGAAGCCTAAGCATTTCGTTAACGGGAAGTAGTTTAACGAGCCTTTTGCTGCCGACCATGGTGCATGAATTGTGGAGTGTGGATGTACTTTTGCACATACGCGATGTTAGTCTTCAACCCAAAGTGCCAAAAATGTCATGAGCAGGACAGGAAAAACGATAAGCATACATTGCATTGTGTGCACAACTCAACATACCGATCATGAACACGTGGTTGGCTCGCGCGCGCGCGCACACACATACACACACACACACACACATGCGCACACACACACACACACATACCGATCATGAACACGTGGTTGGCTTGCACACACACACACACACACACAAACACACACACACATACCGATCATGAACACGTGGTTGGCTTGCACACACACACACACACACACACACACAAACACACACACACACACACACACACACGCACACACACACAAACACACAAACACACAAACACACACATACCAATCATGAACACGTGGTTGGCTCGCACGAGAGTGAGGCCAGCTGCTCCATGTTGCAGTGACAAGAGAAACACCTGCAAGACACAATACGTGCGTTCAGCCTTTGCTTGGAAACAGAAACACCTGCAAGACACAACACGTGCGTTAAGCCTTTGATTGGAAACAGAAACACCTGCAAGACACAACATGTGCGTTCAGCCTTTGCTTGGAAACAGAAACACCTGCAAGATACAACACGTGCGTTCAGCCTGTGATTGGAAACAGAAACACCTGCAAAACACAATACGTGCGTTCAGCCTTTGCTTGGAAACAGAAACACCTGCAAGACACAACACGTGCGTTCAGCCTTTGCTTGGAAACAGAAACACCTGCAAGACACAACACGTGCGTTCAGCCTTTGCTTGGAAACAGAAACACCTGCAAGACACAACACGTGCGTTCAGCCTTTGATTGGAAACAGAAACACCTGCAAGACACAACACGTGCGTTCGGCCTTGGTTTGGAAGGCTTGCGTGTACCCTTGTGTATTAGAATAAAAAAAGTTTGACGTAGCATCTGCTGTAGCATCGATGGAATACTTGCAAGGAACTTTTGGACGCGCGTATGCATTCAGCAATGGAATCAAAAGTTTGCTTGTCACAACTACAACATTTGTAGATTCACTACACTTGCACTCCCGGGACTCTGGGTCACCAACAATGTAATACGCACGGCCATGACTTAAACACATACAACAGCACGCCTGAAACAAGGGTAACAGAAATGAGAAATGACGTGGGACTCTGGGTCACCAGCAATGTAATACGCACGGTCACGACTTAAACACATACAATAACACACCTGAAACAAGGGTAACAGAAATGAGAAGTGACGTGACAAACAGCAGTGTATGGCGCACACACTGGAACCTCTCCTTTTACCTTATTAACACTTAGTGCTCATGCAAGTCCATGCAAGGGTTTATCAAATCAGCCATTACTTTATCTTGGCACACCATTGGCATACAAATTGGTACCGAGTACCGTAAAACTCTTTTGCCAGCAAACAAAAAGGCCCAGTCAGAGAGGTCCAACAGAGTACCAGAAGGAGTAAAGAGGTCACAAAGAGATTGGAGTACCAGGCTCAATTACACAAAAGTGCCAGCCACAGAAACTGCAGAATCAAGTTGAGGGTCTAACAGAGCACCTGTCCTGGCCAGTGCCAGCATCAGTGTAAAACCTTGCCTGCAAGTTAGTGTCTGTCTGCACCAATCTACCCATGCACACAAAACGGCACTCACCTTGATCTCGGTTCAAACTTCTACCAATGCACACAAAACGGCACGCATCTTGATCTTGGTTCAAACCTCTACCCATGCACACAAAACGGCACGCACCTTGATCTCGGTTCAAACCTCTACCAATGCACACAAAACGGCACGCACCTTGATCTTGGTTCAAACCTCTACCCATGCACACAAAACGGCACGCACCTTGATCTCGGTTCAATCCTCTACCCATGCACACAAAACGGCACGCACCTTGATCTCGGTTCAATCCTCTACCCATGCACACAAAACGGCACGCACCTTGATCTCGGTTCAAACCTCTACCCATGTACACAAAACAGCACGCACCTTGACCTCCGGGTCGGTCTTGAAACGCGCCACAGCGTCCCTTGCAGCTCCCTTGCTTTTCCGGCGTGTCTGGTTGAGGGACACATGGCCCAAGCCATTCACTGCCAGTGCACGCCCTACCTGTCAGGCAAAAAGAAGAGGCACGCCGTTAAAGCAAGTTCAAGCCATCCATTGTATTTGCACGCCCGACCTATGAGGAATTAGTACGAGAAAACCGTTAAAACAGGTGCACTGAGCGGGGTCTTTTGCAAGGATATACTCAACTGTTCCACAAACGATTAAAAAACACCGGGTATTGAAATAGTAAACATGCAATTACTCAACTGTACCACAAATGAAAAAAAAACGCTGGGTATTGAAATAGTAAACATGCAATATGACGATAGCTGCCGCGCTCACGAGTTCTGATGTGGCAGGGAACTTGGAGAGCACTACAGGTTCTTGCCTTGCGGGTCTGTATCACCCAGCAGCAATCATTTAAGGGTAGAGGAGAGTGTTTGACTCAAAACTCTTACTCACAAGTTCCAACGCTGCAGGGAACTGAGAGAACACCAGGCTCTTGTCGTCTGGGGCTGTGTCCCGCAGCAGCAGCAGCCTTCGCAGCAGGCCATCAATTTTGGTCATCCATGACCCCAGAACCTGCAGAAATTGAAAACGTTAACTTCTGGCCATTTATGGTATCTGAACACCTTAAGTTTGAGAAGATTTTGGAAAATTCTCGACTTACAGCGCCATGCTTGGGGGTTTAATTCATTGACAGGAAGGTGAAAAAAGAGTAAGCAGAGGCTGGGGCAAAAATAAGTCAGTTTTTGCCCAGCCACCAAAAGGACTAGGGTAGCCAGGAGATTGTGGCCAACTAGTTCCTTTCACACAAAAGAATAGGGATGAACACCAGGCGTGTTTATGCCTGTCGTTGACATGCTTGGCAATAGATGGAATCGTGTGCTTGGCTCCATTCCACTGGTTATGAGCCTGAAAGAAATCTAATCCCTTGTTTCATAATTGGAATTTTGTTTTCTTTGCGCAGACTAATTTCTCCTTCGTTACGGAGTTCCTATGGCATTTAGCTCCAAAGTGGATTCAATATCTCTAGACTATGTTTGGTAGGTACGTAGGTACATCACTGCCTTCGAAAACTCAAACATCAGCTTACCTTGACATGCACCACGCCTCTGCCTTCAGGCGGATTCAGCTCTGGGTTGTGACGTCCAGCGTTGGCTGCGCTTGCAAAGTTTGCCACCACACGGAACACCTGGTTTTGACAGGCCACAGTTATTCAGGAGATCAATACCAGAAGGTAAAAACCTGGATAAATATACTGAGGAAGTTTGCCACCACTCGGAACACCTGGATTTGACAGGCCACAGTTATTCAGGAGATAAATACCAGAAGGTAAAAACCTGGATAAATATACTGAGGAAGTTTGCCACCACTCGGAACTCCTGGTTTTGACAGGCCACAGTTACTCAGGAGATAAATACCAGAAGGTAAAAACCTGGATAAATATACTGAGGAAGTTTGCCACCACTCGGAACACCTGGATTTGACAGGCCACAGTTATTCAGGAGATAAATACCAGAAGATAAATACCTGGATAAATACAATGAGGAAATTTGCCACCACTGGAAACACCTGGTTATGACAGGCCACAGGTATTCAGGAGACGAATACACTGAGGGTCGTGCAAAGAGGTGCTCATATAACTAGGGTTGGCCAGAACCGTATATACACACCGTATATTACCGTATGTATGGTCATTTCCCTGCTTGAAATACCGTATGTACACCGAATATACAAAAAAATGGGTTCTGGCCCACCCTACATATAACAGAGTGGTTAGTTCAAGGCTGCAGGTCACAGCCTTTCATTCATGATGCATGCATACAAGCGGTTTCTACGGAGAGTTTGGCATGAACACACTTCAATAAGTACACAGTAACCACTGTACGGTGTGCACAGAGGATAAAAAGGCTGTCTTTGTTCAACTGTACGGTGTGCACAGACGGATAAAAAGGCTGTCTTTGTTCGTTGTTCAAAAGCTGTCCAAAGGCTGTCTTTGTTCATTGTTCAAACGCTGTTCATCACCTTCTTTGTTCATTGTTCAAAGGCTGCCCAAAGGCTGCCCAAAGGCTGTCACTCTTTGTTTATTGTTCAAACGCTGTTCATCACCTTCTTTGTTCATTGTTCAAAAGCTGTCCAAAGGCTGCCCAAAGGCTGCCCAAAGGCGGCCCAAAGGCTGTCTTTGTTCATTGTTCAAACGCTGTTCATCACCTTCTTTGTTCATTGTTCAAAGGCTGTCCAAAGGCTGCCCAAAGGCTGCCCAAAGGCTGTCTTTGTTTATTGTTCAAACGCTGTTCATCACCTTCTTTGCTCATTGTTAAAAGCTGTCCAAAGGCTGTCCAAAGGCTGCCCAAAGGCTGTCACTCTTTGTATATTGTTCAAACGCTGTTCATCACCTTCTTTGTTCATTGTTCAAAAGCTGTCCAAAGGCTGCCCAAAGGCTGTCAATCTTTGTTTATTGTTCAAACGCTGTTCATCACCTTCTTTGTTCATTGTTCAAAAGCTGTCCAAAGGCTGCCCAAAGGCTGCCCAAAGGCTGCCCAAAGGCTGTCTTTGTTCATTGTTCAAACGCTGTTCATCACCTTCTTTGTTCATTGTTCAAAAGCTGTTCATCACTTGGCCGGCAATGATTTCTTTGCGGCACATTGGGCAAACGGACACATGAGGGCACATCAGGCGAGAGGGCACATAGAAGTGTGGCACTGTTTATGAGCACTGTCCTCAAAAAATGTGTCTTTTGTTTTTGGTTCATTGCTCACCTGGCTGGCAGTGACGTCTCTGCGGCACATTGGGCAAGAGGGCCTGTGTGATGCTAGCACGGTCTGGGCACAATCCTCACAGAAGTAATGTCCACTGCAATGCAGGGAAGGCGGATAGTTGTAGGGTTGGCCAGAACTGTATATATGCACCGTATATGACCGTAAATTTGGTGATTGCCTTGCCAAAAATACCGTATTTACACCGTATATAAATGGTTCTGGCCGACCCTAGATATTTGGCACAAGCATGCCATCAGAAAGCCAAATGATGGGCGAGTAAATTACTCGACCCTAATGAAGTACCAGCATATAAAATATGGCAAGTTTCTTCATGCTTGCATGTACAACTTGTGTAAAGGTGGGCAGACAGACGTTGATCACAGAAGAACAAAGGGACAGCTGAAAATCCAGAGACTATAAACACAGTTACACGTGGCCTATTTAAGAGGCACGAGCAACACAATTCCGGAGGCCATTGTCATTGAGACTGTCAACTGCCACTGCAGAATTGCACAAAACCATTGGTAATGGAGACACCAGTATGTTTTCATTGCACAGTACAACTTGTTGGTGATAGAAATGCCAGTCTATTTCCCCTTCCACTTCACTTATAATCTTTTGTACAAAACACACAAGAGAGCAGAGGCAATGTAGTGCATGCTGATTCAAATCCTTCATCGCTTCCAAGCATCACGCATAAAAAATAACAGGCCTCCAGGATTGAGCCGTTTGCCTGAGTTATATCATTGCCGTCTATTCCATCTGATTGTAAATGAGCAGCTTAACGGCAGCAACGAACCCATACATTCGATTTGCAACGACCTTCATTGGCTCACATGCTCTATGCTTTATATCCGAACTTGAGCTCAAAGATGATCGCCAAGCTCTCAGAATCAACTCACCAATTCAGTACCATGATACCAGCCGTGCCTTCCAGCACTGAGCGGCAGATCACACTGCGCGCAGATGCACAAAAGGAGCAATAAGAGCTAACACAAGTTGCCCTCAAATTATAACACTGCAATAAGATGGAGTGGCCAGCTGCTGATCAACATAGGAAGATACTAGTATGAGTGATTTAGTCTGCAGCACAAAGGTATATACAAGCAGCATAGATACAACGCGCACATATAGTCAAACAGCATAGATACAACGCGCACATATAGTCAAGCAGCATAGATGCAACGCGCACATAGACAAGCAGCATAGATGCAACGTGCACAAATATACAAGCAGCATAGATGCAACGTGCACAAATATACAAGCAGCATAGATGCAACGTGCACATATATACAAGCAACTTAGATGCAACGCGCACATATATACAAGCAGCATAGATGCAACGCGCACATAGACAAGCAGCATAGATACAACGTGCATATATACTTAAGCAGCATAGATGCAACGCGCACATATAT
>Ga0307963_1002203_pt1 | contig 15329 bp, 12 predicted proteins | sample OrgLakmetagen594_FD_201829 | JGI IMG/M metagenome (GOLD analysis project Ga0307963, IMG submission 201829) | Saline water microbial communities from Organic Lake, Antarctica - #594 | ecosystem: Environmental > Aquatic > Non-marine Saline and Alkaline > Saline | place: Antarctica: Organic Lake...
TGCCTAAGGTGTTACTTGGCTCAACGGCTAATACTGTGTCGTTCTCTATTACACCATCCAAAATACCTTCTTGTTCACCATCTCCACCAACAAGATCTCGGGCACCAACAATGTGAACCAAACCATCAGCTACACCACCAATAGTAGCGCTATAGTTACCATAGGAACCATCATCCATACTTACAATACTAAGTTTCATATCCGTCGTTTCACCAGAACCATCTTTGGCGGTAAATATATGTTCGGTAATTTGACCTGTTGGTGTACGTTTTACAGCAAACAATGTTGCAGCAGTAGACCCGACTAGACCAACAGTACTGCTGTCGATCAATGACCTGTCATCATTTTGAACAAAATTTAGAGAATTATTGAAATTAAAATTCGAAGCCGTCCCCGTAACAATATCAGGACCTTCGTTACCATCATTGTCTATAAACTCATGTCCATTACCCGACTGGTCTGCCCATGAATCAAGTGAATTCCCTGTGTCTAAGGTTACTCCAGCATTGGCATTAAGCCATAATGTAATATCTGTAGTAACTGCACCTGGACCATAGATTGCATCGTCAAAATCAACTTCAACATTAGTACTGTAGGCTCCGCTGTCACCTGATTTTGTAACCATAGATGCGTCACCGCTGTTAAAAGCTGAATCATCGAACACAAAGGTAATGTCCGAGACGTCATGAATGTTTTCATGATCAGTTGCATTACCTGTAAAAGTCAATATCGCCACCAGTGCAGTACCTGTAGTATTTGGGGTTAATCCATCACGGTCGTATAGATTTACTACCGGCACCAAACCAGCTGGCGCATTACCCAGCGTATAGGCAGATGGATCCAGTATTCCATCATTGTTAGGATCATTAAACGTATCTTGAGAAATAATTACCGACAAATCACCCTCAACAGACCCATCATTGCTGACTGTCTCGGCAAACATGCTTGGCTCAGCAAGCTTATATTTAAAAATTCTCTCATCAACCCTCCATGAAGCCGGTCCCATCAGAGTGTATAGACTGTTACCAGTATCATCAAACATAAATGACGACACCTGTTGCCCAAAGCTCAGTGCAACAGAATTATATACAGCCGTAGCAATGTCATAAGGATCTCCTAAATCATATTCATATATGTCTCCTGAATTCATCACAAATAGTTTTGTACCGTCATAATTATAGCCGATATCTTGAATATACTTACCTGTTTGCGGATTCACATTGAGAGCTCGACTATTATACGTTGCCGTTAAAATGTCATAAGGGATTCCTAAGTCAAATTCATTAATATGTGCATACGTGGTTGTCTGCAGTACATACATCTTTGTCCCATCTTCATTAAAAATTAAGTTCAGTGGTCTAAAAATCTCATCATCAACCAATATCCCATCAAGAACAGCCGTATTGGGACGATACGGAGTCGGGAGATCATATTGACGAATTTTCTTACTAGCGGCACTCCAATCAGTCACATACATTCGAGTTCCGTCATTACTAAAAATCATTGATCTGAGCTCACCGGCGCTCCCCAGGTTAATTACTGTGCCGACGTATTGCGCAGTAGACATATCGTACGGGGTCGAGAGATCATATCTTAGAATGTAGTGATCATCAGCATCAGATGCTAGCACGTATACACGTGACCCATCCTCGTTATAGGACATGTCATGCAAATATGTAGTACCCAGAGCATTTGGAACAGAATCTCCAATTTGATAAACAACCCCGTCAAAGGTACCTGGCCGGATATTATAGGCATCAACTGGCTGATAATACAGTTCACCATTACTCATGGCGTGAGCTGTTTGCTTTTGTAGAGAGAGGCTCAGCGATTCAATCGCCGTGAATCCATATGGCATTAGAGCAAATAATAATGCAAAAAGACTTATTGCTGCCTTTTGGAGTGTTGATAAAATAGTTGTTTGTAAAGAATATTTCATAATAAATAATTGTAATAGATAATATTTGTAATACCCCCCCCCCGAAAAGGGTTAAAATTATCTATATAATACCAATATTTGATTTTATGTATAGTTTGCTTTCAACAGAGAGATATAATTCTTGTTGAAAAAAGTAGAAGAATTACTCATTCTCGAAAAAGTTTTTGGTATTATCTTAGAACACATTCTGTTCATCTAGTGAAGAATAAGACCTCGAATGCACTCATTAGAATCAATGCACTTTACATAAACACATAGTCAAATAATATGACATAACAAAAATACCCTCATTGAGAGGATACTTTTTTGCTCAAACTAGCTATCTTCGTGCTAGCTCTTGATGGTTGCCCAACAGGGACTCGAACCCTACGAATTCTATGCGCCACCAGAGCACTTCCATTTTTATAGTCGTTTCACTCCTTAAAAACTTGGTCGCACGTTTGGATATTTTATTTCACCACAAGAGTACTTCCATTTTTATAGTCGTTTGCTCCATAAAAATTAGGTCGCGCACGCTCATAAAATACTTCAAAGCGCTTCTGTAATAATCTCCCATATTATTACAGCCCCTCATGACGGCACCAGAAACCCTTATTTTCTTATTTTCCGTTTTAAGCTACCCGTCGCGGTTACGAACCTCTGGGTGCAAGCTAAATAAGGGTATATTCGACCACCCTAGGCTCTCTGTGCGAGCCACCTCGGTCGCTAAGGTATATTTCTAAGTGAGACAAATGGGACACAGAACACCCACCTCGGTCGCTGTCTCATTTGTAAACTAGTCCGAAAATTGACCTTCATAATAATCTCCGTAATCATTAGTGCATCCTACTTTAAAATCTCTACCGTTAAACAACTCCGCGATGAATTGATGTGAATTTGCAATAGCAGACGTGCTATCAGTTGTTCTTGAACCAGGTATATTTCCAGTACCAGCAACCCAAGTCCAAATACATGAAGAGATATTACCCCAGCGTCGCCCGCTGGTTTTAGTCATATAACTGGCTTCCGAAGGACGGCCCTTCGGAGTCAACACCCTCTGTCGGTAATCGAACAAAAGAAAACACCTCTCTCGAGGTGCTTTTCTTTATATTGAGACCGTTGTGACTATCTTCCCGTACAAATTGCTTGGGCTTTTTGGACTGATCCAGCGTAGAACCAATCACTTGGCTCAGTGAGTCCAACATTCTGATAAATGCTTGGGTTGGCAGTCTGGAAAGCTCGCACGGCGTCTTGAGTGATCTGGCCATAATAGCCAGTGGCTGGGAAATCCATAAAGCCTTGCTGGTTGAGGAAGGTTTGAATCTTGGCTACATTATCGTTATCTTCACCGGGACGAGCTTGAGTGAAAGAACAAGTATCTGCCACTGGATTTGAAACAGTAACTGGCGCCACAAGTGGTGCTGCCGGTACCGCTGCATCAGGCGCATCACATCCGACTCGCTGCCCGTTGTCGAGCGTCACACATACATCACAACCAGACATAATGTTCATGTGAGCGCGGGTTGATTGGTACAAGTAGCCAGTCCCTCCACCAGGTGCAATACCCCATGGTTGCAGGATACGTTCGTGGTTAGCGTTTTGAAACGCTCGCACTGACTGATCGAGATCAGTACCAAACACCCCATCGAGTGGACCGGTGTAGTGACCTTTGGTTTGCATAAAGGCTTGGACGGTTTTTACGTTGTCACCTTGATCGCCAGTACGCATGTACTGGGTGAAATACGGACAAGACAAGTTCGTGGTGTTTTCTGCGATCGTTTCTTGGATTTCCTGCTCGTCTTGATCGTATTTACACACAGCATCTGTACCGCGCCCTGTGCCATCTGACTCGTAGTTAGAGGCAGTTGGGTCGTTGCAGTATCGGCGGTTTCCAGAAGAACTGCCACCGCTAGACTCTGAAGAAATAACGACAGGAACAGCTGGGCCTGATGGATCATTAATGATTCCGTCAGCGATACCATCTTCGTCCGTTCGTGGGTCTCCGTCAGTTACGGTGAATGACACGGTTGTTACCGTGGTTCCTGTTTCAGGTCCAGTGGTGTAGGTATGGGTTCCAAAGGTGACGAGGTCGGTAATGTCTGAATAGACATTTCCGTTTCCATCGAATTTTTTGTATGACCATGTAGAGGTGTCATATTGTTCACTGTAGTAAATAGTTACATCTGAACTCTCTCCTGGATTGGTACATGACACCTGGAAATCAATCAATCCTACTGGGTAGTCTGATGTTGGGTCCTGGGTAGTAAGAGTTCCTTCAGCCAAGAATGCATTTTCAGTTATGAAGGTACAGGTTCCTGATGCCTGTAGCGTCGTGTTCGTTCCTGTTACTGGGTTTAATGCTCCAGAGACTGATTGTTGTGTTCGGTCAGGTGTTCCGTCACCGTTGGCGTCTCCTGCGTTGAAGCCTTGGTTTTCTCTGTAGTTAGGTACGCCGTCACCATCATCATCCAAAACACTGTTTGGATCATTTGGGTTGGTCCCATCAATTTCTGTTTCTACGTAGTCTGGTACGCCATCATTGTCAGAATCAGTAAAGTCTGTGCCATCGTTTGGATCTGTTGCTGGTGTTCCATTTATTTCTACGTAGTCAGGAACGCCATCGCCATCAGTATCCGTAAAATCATTAGGATCTGTTGGGCTGGTTGGTGGTGTTCCATTTATTTCTACGTAGTCAGGAACGCCATCGCCATCAGTATCCGTAAAGTCTGTTGCATCGTTTGGATCTGTTGGTGGTACGTCAGACAACTCTACGCTGTCAGGTACGCCATCGCCATCAGTATCTAGTATCGTTGACTCGTCGTCTGTATTATTTACGTTTATATCTGCTGCATTCAACCCGCCATAGACAGCATCAGTTGATACTGCGGCAGCGTTAATAATACTGTAGGTAATGGTTCCATCGCCAATAGCATCATCGACCCCTGTAACGGTTACTGTTTGTGGGGTATTCCAGTTTACATCCGTAAAGATGAGTGTTGATGGCGCAACCGTTCCTTCGCTCGTATCTGATGAAGAAAATGGAATCACTACGTCATCAGATGGTTGCGTATTTAACGCAGCCGTAAACGTTGCTGTTCCTCCTGCTTCACTCGTATCTCCCGAGATTGCAGATACCGTAATTCCAGCTGTATCATCATCAGTAATCGTGATGATGCCGTCAGTATCTGGTACGGCATCGTAGGTATTGTCTGACGCAGCATCATTAATAGAAATAGTAATGGTTGTGGCATCATCGCGGTCGATATCATCATTCACCCCTGTTACGGTAACTGTTTGATCGATATTCCAATTAGTATTCGTAAAGGTCAGTGATGCTGAAGCAACCGTTGCCTCATTCGTATCATTGCTGACGAAATCTACAACAACATCTGTCGCTGGTTGAGTTCCCAGTCTCACATTGAAGTCTTCTGTTCCTGCATTTTCCAGTACTGTAATTCCGGTTGTTGTAATACCTGTAGTATCAATAACAATCGTCGCTACGTCATCATTCGTAAATGTTACAGCGACTATTTGATCGGCGAGAGCATCAAATTCATCAGCCGACGCAGTATCATTAATGATCGCGGTGATGTTTGCGGTGTCAGTCGATACCACAACATCATCGACTCCTGTAACGGTCACGGTTTGTGCACTGTTCCAATTGGTATTCGTAAAGGTCAGCGATGCTGGTGCTACGGTTCCCTCGTTCGTATCATCAGATGCAAGATCAATAACCACATCAGAGGTCGGTTCTGTATCTAGAATTATTGTATAGGTATTAGTCCCTACATTTTCTGGAACCGTCAGTGCTGCTGTAGAAATACTGAACCCAGCCGTATCATCATCAGTTATGGTAATAGGTGCGGTTTCATCAGATACTCCATCATAGGTATCATCAGAGGCGGCATCATTTACAGCAATACCCAATGTCGTGCTATCGTCGCGATCAATATCATCATTAACACCGGTTACGGTGACCGTTTGATTTGTGTTCCAGTTTCCGTTCGTAAACGTTAGCGATGCTGGCGCCACGGTTGCCTCGCTTGTATTGTTACTGGTTAGATCAATCACCACATCGGTTGCGGGTTGTGTACCTAGTCGAACATTGAATGTTCCTGTTCCAGCATTTTCCAAAATAGTCAAACCAGTGGCTGTAATATTTGCTGGGTCGATGACGATACTGGCGACGTCATCATCAGTCAACATGATGGCAACTGTTTCGTTCGCCAGAGTATCGTATTGATTATCTGACGCCGCATCATCTACTGCAACCGTAATGGTTGCCGTATCATTCGCAATAATAGCATCATCGACTCCTGTAACGGTTGCTGTTTGAACCGTATTCCAATTAGCATTCGTAAAGGTCATTGTTGCAGGAGAAACCGTAGCTTCGCCTGTATTATTTGATGACAGGTCAATCACCACATCTGTTGCAGGTTGTGAACCAAGGCGTACAGTAAAAGTATTTGTTCCTGCATTTTCAGCAATAATCAATGATGCCTCTGAAACGATAATGTCAGCCAAATCCCAGACTTGGGTATTACCAGCACCAATAGATGCTGCGTCACATTGAATCCATCCGAATTCGTTCGACCAGAAATTACCGGTTAATTCTCCGTTTGGCATAACGGCTGCCTCGGTTCCGGCTGTTCCGCCATGATTGGCGAATATCCAACCGATTTCATTTGAGAATGCTTGTCCGAGGATAGGAAAATTTCCACCAGCATTCATTGATGATGAAAGTGTCAATCCCAGTTGCGTTCCACCCTGCGTCGTGAAATCTATTTCCCCATCAGGGAATAATCCTGATGCGTATTTTCCGTCATCGTATGACGCTGAACCGGTAAAGGTCCGTGTGTCTAGGTCCAAGTCTACTCCTGCCATGTTAACCCAGCCGATATCACCGTTCCAGCAATATCCTGCGGTCAGGACATTGGCATAGACGAATTGTCCTGCGAACGCTCCGACGGCTATTACTGGAATCAGTAATGCCGAGAGGATTCTATGTTGTTGTATCCATTTTTTCATAATAATGATGTTTGGATTAAGCGAATAATGTGTTTAGAAAGTGTTCTAAATACTCGCTATGGTTTCATTCCCATTGCTTGCCAATGTAAGGTAAAGCTACCTGTAATACCATCTACTCTATTTACAGAGAAAGAAGTGGCCGTAAGATTATTTGGACCGATTGCAGGTTCAAGATTAACACCTTGTCTATTTAATACAATAGAATAATTGTTATTTGCAAAAGATGCTGGCAAGCTAAAAGTTTGGTTTCTATCTGCAGTTGATTGGACTGTTCCCCACTGCATTCGCATATCACCAATATCAAAATAACCTGAATTTGCTTGATCGTTTACTAGTGTATTCACATTATCAATTACAGTTTTTTGAGCCCTGATACCAATAGCACGATAGGTAGCTGATTGCCAGTTACCGTCCGATGAGGTTATTGTTCCTACCCTTCCAGTGCTGTCAAAGTTTATATGCAAAGCACCTGCACCTTCGTCATACAAAAATAATCGATTGTTAGCAATAGATCCTACTTTTAACCGACCGCTAAAAGTATGTGGTCTTGGTGCACCATTAAATCCGAGGTCTGAAACTTCAATTCTGACATATTCATAATCGCTCATATCAGCGGGCAGGTTAATGATTCCATTTAGACCAGATGTTACGGTATCTAGTACAACTTCAACGTCTTCTGTAGCTGCTCCAGTCGCCCACTCTGGTGCGTCTGCTCCTGCGTTCATCACCAATGATTGTCCGGCTGTTCCAGCTGGTAAGTCAATCCAGTTTGTTCCGTCAAAATAATTCAACGCTCCTGTTGCCAGTCCCGTAAAATCAGTATCTGATAATCCTACAAAATCCATAGCCCCTGCTGCAGCTGCAGATACCCATGACAAAATTCCAGAACCATCGGTTGATAGCATTTGTCCTGTTGTTCCGTCAGCTGCTGGTAATGTCCATGTTGTGTTGGTCGCTACTGTGTCGGCAGATTGAAATCCAACATAGTTTGATCCGTCGTCATCTGCCAAACGCAGGTCGTCTTGTAATGATACGTTTTGTAATGCTGGTGTTAATGCATTACAGTCTCCCGGAGTTTCACATCCTGCAGGAATAGTTGCTGCTGCGTAGACGATAGAACCGATGGTGAGCATGGCTCCAAGTAAGAGAACGACACCTGATTTTTTGATAAGTGTTTTCATAGATAATATAGTGATAAACAATGCCCACCCAACAGATGAAACGATAATAAACAAATACCCTATTTAGAGATTTACCATTAGTATACCAAAATGAACGCAGAAAAAACAGATTCTGATTGTGTATAGATTACTATTTCAAAATATCAATTTTGTGTTTTTATAGATGGTTCTCTTTTTTAATTCTTTTAGTTGACGTGCATCGCGCGTAACCGTTGCTATACCTACACCAAATGATTCTGCAATAAACATAGTTAGTAATCATTTTCTTATAATAACAACCAGCCACCACAGCGCCCGTACTTGTCCCCACGCTCAAGCTGCCTAGCTATTTTCGTACTAATCTCCAGGCAAAATATCCTATCAAGGCGCCCAGCGTATTGAGAAACACGTCGTCAATATCCGGTGTCCCCATTAAAAATATTTGGCATATTTCTAGCGTGACGCTACACACTATTGCGTACGCAACTACTTTTTTCCCCGTCATGCTGCGGAAAATAAGCGGGAGAAATATGCCAAACGGCACAAACAAAATAATATTTCCCAGTAGGTTAACAATCGCTATCTGCCACGAAGGCTCGCCACTGAGATAACCGATGATGGTTGTAAGGGGTACATAATTGCCAGTACGTACTGAGAACCAAACATCTGTGACCACGCCACCTAGCGGGTGTTTGAAGAGAATCAGTTTAATGAGCACGAGGGCATAGACAAGGAAAAAGAATATCGTGACATAGCGTCGCCCGCTGGTTTTAGTCATAGATTATAGAATGATTTTCATTGATCCATACTGTGTGATATCCAAATAGTTCTTCAAGGCATTGTGTATATGCGTCGACATCACTTTCGGTATCAGCTATCTCTCTAGCCTCTTTCAAATTCATTCCCTGTTGAAAAATCTGCTGAATAAGGACGGGGTCTTTATATGTCATACAGGTATACAAATCGCTACTTACTTCGTGTATACCGACAAACGAGAGTGTCGTTGGACGCACAAGAATAACTACTAGCAGAACACTCAGGAGTACCCCAATGAGAGCGAATACATACAAGATGACTGAAAATAATTTATACATTATGTTTGATGAAAAGCTCTTGTTAATGATACCGAAAAATACTATGGCTACAGGCAACTTTCATGCAGTGTGTGGGTGCTATATTTTGCCTTCAAAGCTGCTTCTGAATCATATACCTCAAGGTAATTAGGCGACAACCCTTCCCAAGCATCGGTGTCTTCACAGTAGTAGAACTCAGAAGTGTGCCATGAGCTTACGTACCACTTAGAACCATCAGATGCAGATGTAGCCGCTGGTTGTGGTTCAGGCTCTAGCTCTTCTTCAACTTCGTCAACACAAACATCATCTGCCCATAGCCCCACTCCATTTGCTCTGGCTGATTGTTCCGCTGCTTTGAACTCGGACTGGTATTTGTAAGGCAGGTCATAGGTGTACTCATTGCCGTAGCCTGCTCGCAGCATCACTTCAGCAAAGTTGTTTCCGTTGGGTAAGAAGAGATAACCTAGTAATCTCCCAAAGCGGTCTCGGGTATCTTGTGTATCATCGCTCTCAAAGCGTACAATTTGTTCTGCAAGGAGTTGTTTAGCTTGATTTGATGCTTCGATACCCATACACTCTACAGGCTTAGACGGATGCACTGTTTCAGGTGTATCAAGACCAATAATTCTAATAGTTTCAGTGGTGCCATTCATGTCCAACTTAACTGTGTCTCCATCAACTACGCTCACTACTCGGTAGGTGACATTCGCTTGGACCACAGGTTCTTCAGATGCTGGTTCAAACTGTTCTGGCTCTGGTGACACTGCTGCAGGCATAACAGTGTTCTCTTCAATATCTTCTGTAACTAAGCCGTTTGTTTGCACGTCACTCATCTCCTCAGTCACCACTACTTCTGGGGTTGTGGTAGGAGTAGAGGTGGCTATTGTTTCTTCAGGCGGTTCCGGTGCAATTACTTCAGCTGACTCAACAGGTATTTCCACTACGGTCTCTGGTACAGGCTCATCTGCAAAGAGTAGGATAAATGAAGTGAAAGTCACTACTGAGAAAAGTATGACAAATATTCTCCTAAAACTGACCTCCTGGATTAGTCTGTGCGATACAAATATGGCTGCACCGTATACAGCACATTCGGTAGTATTACTAAAGCGAGGATGAATACACCGACAGCTAACCAGACTTGTTGTTTGGTGGTGAAGGATTGGTACTTGATTAGTAAGTCTTGTAACATTGATTTGATCAAATTATAGCAAAATTAAACCGACTACTTTTATGTCACGTCACAATAAAAATTTACGAGTGGTGTACCATATTTTTAAATCAACTAACTAAAATTATCTAAATACCGTCAAACTTAATAGATTGAACAAGATAAGCTCAAAAATGCGTCTTACCTTCCGAAGAGTAACCGTCTGGATCATGTATCTCTAAATTCTTCAACGAGTCTGACGTATTCTGCCGCAAGTAAGTCCGTGTTACAAAATTAGTATCTTTACCCATTAAATATTTACCATCTTTTCTTTCCAGATGACCGGATATTACAGCTCCAACAAAATCTGAGTATTTTGACTTTTTTGCTAACGGAGTATTTGAGGTAAAGTTTTCTCGCTTAGAACCATCTAATTCTGCCTGAGGATGTTTCGAATGATCATAGTTCCACCAAATAGAAATGCTTAGTTCTCCATAGCCAATATTTCTCCAAAGAATAACAGATTCAAATCCAGCGAGTACTGTTCTTATGTGTCCACATTCACTTTCAACTACCTTATCATCACCATTATAGTCTAAAGTAATACACTTTTGTTTTAATAACTCATTTACAGCCAATACTAGCAATCTTCTGTTTTCGTGCATTTTTTTCATACTGGTTAATTATAGCAAAATCAGCAAGAAACAGGCTGTCGCATGTTTCCCCTAAACTACAGAATATTTACATTTTTTTTGACTAAGGTTCGTGTCCATGAGCCATTCAAAACCTGAAGTAGTGAATATAGCTCGTTTGACGACCTCGGTCGACCTCACTCAGTTGCTACCCGACAGGGATTCGAACCCCGATTGGCGGTACCAGAAACCGCAGTCCTACCATTAGACGATCGGGCAATGTGATCTGGATCATACTCGGGTCTAATGGTGGGACAAAGGCCTCCTGGACCGAGCGAGCAACATGAGGAAACTGGTTTTCTCATTGGTTGCGAGCGACGGTTCAGAAAGAAATCTGCGATTTCTTTCCATTAGACGATCGGGCAATGATCGTGGCACTATAGTGCCAGAAATTACGATAGATTCAAGTCGGTAGTTCGCACCCAGCCACAACCGCGATCAATTGGAGTATGAGTCAGTTCGATCATGTCGGTATTCTTTAGCTTAAATAGCGCTATAAATGTCCGGGCAGCAAGGACTGGGTTCATAGCACCATCGCGGCACATGTGCGCTAAAAACATATTGATAAATACTGTGTGCGAAACCACTACTACCGTAGCATCTGGTGGTAATTTTTGAATATTAGCCTGGGTGGTAGCGATACGAGTTCGCAAGTCACGGTATGACTCACCGGTACGCACAAGACCAAGGTACCAAAGCTGATAAAACACCAGCGACCTAAATGTCCGGTGACCATGCCCGGTCAGACCACGAGGGCGTAGTAGCTCAGTAGCCGAACGATCAATACTAGGGATCAAATCCAGGTGATCAGCAATCAGGCTAGCTGTCTGCAGGGTGCGCACCAACGGACTAGAAATAACGTGCGTTACACCCAACTGAGCCAATTTTTCACCAGCTGCCACTGCTTGTTTACGACCAGCAATAGTCAGAGAAGTATGCTCGGGCTGATGGCGATGAGCTCGATTCTCGGCGGTCTCTCCATGTCGAACAAAGATAACTTTCATAGGCTAGTCTGCAAAATGAGCCTGATCACCCCAAGTAAATAATGTCCACTGACCTTTATCAAAGGTAAAGCCAGTAATAGAAGTGTTCTTAGGTCGAAGAACAGTACTCATATGCAGCTCTGCTTCAGCTGTCAATGTATCACGCATTGTCATATACGCCGTGAAGAAGCGTAAAAAACGTGAATGACTCACAGCAATGATTACCTCACTATCAATTGTCTCAAGATGTATTCTCAGTCGCTCTGCACGAGCAAACAAATCATGGTAATTCTCAGCATCTTCTACTCGAAAATTTGGATCGCCCCAATGTTCAGCACAAGCTTTTTTGTATTCTGCATACGTATCATCTTCATACGACTTATTCTTCAATGAAAGTGGAATCATGTGCTCACCAAGATCAGGCACTGTTTCTACGTCCAGGCCAATCATCTCACTAATTATTTTTGCGGTTTGTTGGGCACGAGGCCAGTCACTCGCCAAAAGAGTATCTGCTGACAGAGACTCCAGTCGCTGACCAACAACAGCCGCCTGTTTTTCACCGACAGCACTCAAAAGCTCATCACGCCCTCCCAGATATTGCTCTGCGTTTGCCTGCGTTTGCCCATGTCGAACCAGGTAGATTGTTTTCATACTACTTCTCTCCTAGCTCCATTACTGCGATTTCGAGTGGCAGATGCGGGACTGGGGAGCGGCTGATTTGGTCGGCGGCTTGTAAAAAGCGTAGAAGCAGGTGTGAATTGATGGCGGTATCACCAGCAGCAATCGTGCCAATCAGATCAGCCGTGTCTGTCCCGAAGTGTCCAAGGATCTGCTCTTTTTTGGCTGGTTGGTTGCGCACCAGCATTACAGCCCGGATATGTTCGAGCAACACCCGAGCAAACAGCTTCATGTCGACCTGGGTTGATGTCGCGATGGCGATTGCTGTCAGGGCCTCATCTGTATTCTTCTCGTGCAGGGCACTAAGGAGCGCCTGCATGGTAGCGACTTTGGGTGCGCCTATGATGGCTGCAACTTCGTCAGCATCACCGATTGTGTCACCTGAGGCCATGATTACTTTTTGAGTTACCCCCAGTGCATCTCGAAATGACCCGTCAGCGGCAATTGCAATCAGGTCAGCAGCATCGGTAGATAGCTCAAACCCCTCTTTCTTTGCTACTTCGGTAACGGTCTTGGCTAGTACGGCGCGTGACGGGGAGTGCATTTTAAACACCTGACATCGTGACAGGATAGTGTCTAGCAGCTTCTCTTCTTCGGTAGTAGCCAAGATAAAGACTACATGGGCTGGTGGTTCTTCTAGGGTCTTTAGAAGCGCATTAAAGGCTTCTTTGGTGAGCATGTGGACCTCGTCGATGATGTAGACCTTCTGCTCTGACTCATACGGGAGCGTATGAACCGCTTCCTTGAGCTCGCGGATATCGTCGATCCCGCGGTTGCTAGCCGCGTCTATTTCATACAAGTCCATCGCACTGGTACCAATCGCACTAGCAAATATTCGAGCTAAGGTTGTCTTGCCGGTTCCTCTGGTGCCTGAAAAAAGCAAGGCGTGTGGGATCTCGCCTTTTTTGATAGCTCCTTCGAGCACAGTGACAATATGATCTTGATCCTTAACTTCGGCAAAGGTTTCGGGTCGGTATTTGCGGTACAGCGCACTGGTGGTAGACATAACAATAACAGTATATCAGATAAGAAAAAGTGCGGCAGCCTGCGGCTGCCGCACTTTTTCTAACGAAGTGACTATTTTTTTGTAGTTTTCTTTGTAGTTTTCTTTGGTGCTGCTTTTGCAGTCTTTGTCACTTTCTTTACCGCTTTTTTAACCTGAGTTTTCTTTTTCTTTCCTGCTTTCTCAATCACTTTCCAGTGGTCTTGCATCTCGGTAGCAAATTCTTTGAGGTCTTTTTTAGTTGCACCTTTTACACCAGCGTAAGTACCAGCAACAGCTGCGATCAATTCTTCGTATTCGTCAGCGGTCATTTCTTTGGCATCTTCGAGTCGTTCTAAGACCTCAGCTTTTGCCTTGAGTGTCCAACTCTTGACCGTTTTACGGTTCTTGGCTGCACTATCGCTACCATATAGAAAGTAGGCACCAGCAGCTGCTACTGCAGCTGCTGTCAGCCCAACTCCTACGCCAATTTTTTGCTCGGTTGTCAGTTCGTGTTTGGTGGTTTTAGATTTTTTAGCCATGTTTATTTTACTATTACAATTACTAATCGTCGTCTCGACTACGGCGGGTTTTCTTTCTTGCTCCTGCCATAAATCCCATTACCCTGGCGATCATCCCCCCATTATACAATAGTGATCGCGCCTGAGCCATATCGTCTGCCACTTGCTCACTAGCAGCTTCAATCCGTTCGATAATCTTTCGTAGACTTTTTACCATTTTGAGCACATGATACAAAACCAGGCTCACAATGATCGAAAATACCACTGTCGCAATACTAGCAATAATAAAAAATACATTCGCATGAAGGATTTCGTTCATAGCTATAGTGTAGCAACCTTTCTGGAGGCTAGAATTTTGAAGCTAGAAAATTGTGTACAACTCGCTCTACTTCGCTCGGTGTATTTTGCTCCATCAATTGTGCCCGAAGACCAGCTGCACCCGAAAAGCCATTGATGTAGCCTTTGTAGTGCTTCTTCATGGTATTGAAATTCTTAAACGGTAGGATTTCTACGAACAAATGCGTGTGCTCGACCAGTACAGCAAGTCGTTCTTCTAGAGTAATGTATTCGACTGAGGTGTCAGGTATAGCAATATCTGCAATTAGGTCTTCTTTATTGACACCGTGGGTTGGTAATGCCACTAGCTCATGTGGCAATCGCTTAGTCGGATGAAACAACCACGGGTTCCCGAACAATGCACGACCGATCATTGCACCGTCCACCCCGCTCTGCGCGACTTTTACCTGGGCATCTTCAAGTGACAATACATCGCCATTCCCGATTATCAAAGTATCGCTCCTCAACTGATCACGGATCTCGACCACGCGAGCTAATCGATCCCATTTGGCGGGAACTTTGCTTAATTCTTTGCGGGTACGGGCGTGCACAGTTAACACAGCTGGGCTTTCAGCTAGTAGTTCTGGAATCCAAGTTTCAACCTCGTCGACGTTATAGCCCAGTCGGGTTTTAACTGACACTGGAATATCACCAGCGCCCCGCTTGGCTGCTCTAATCACTGCCCGGGCTTGGGCGGGGTTTTTGATCATGGCGCTTCCACACCCTTGCTTCATGATGGCTTGCGCTGGGCAACCCATATTTAAATCAACCCCATCGAACCCCAACTCTACCGCCAACCGAGCCCCGGCTT
>Ga0307963_1002206_pt1 | contig 15317 bp, 14 predicted proteins | sample OrgLakmetagen594_FD_201829 | JGI IMG/M metagenome (GOLD analysis project Ga0307963, IMG submission 201829) | Saline water microbial communities from Organic Lake, Antarctica - #594 | ecosystem: Environmental > Aquatic > Non-marine Saline and Alkaline > Saline | place: Antarctica: Organic Lake...
GGATAAATGGCACACGCCCTCACAGTGGCACACGCCCTTTCAGCGGCACACAGAGCCCAAAAACAACGCACCTGAAGCACACCAGTGCCGCGGTGAACAGTGCAAAGATCAGGAGCATGACGCTGACAGAGGTGTGGGATAAATGGCACACGCCCTCACAGTGGCACACGCCCTTTCAGCGGCACACAGAGCCCAAAAACAACGCACCTGAAGCACACCAGTGCCGCGGTGAACAGCGCAAAGAACAGGAGCATGACGCTGACAGAGGTGTGGGAGAAGGGGTACATGCCCACAATGGCACACAGGATGCCTGAGGTGAACAGGGACACCCAGTGGGTGAGGAACCAGGAGCTCCAGTAGCCAAGCTCTGACAGGCCTGCATGTGCGCATGAGGCATTTTACAGTGTTGCAATAATAGCGAAAAATGGCGCACAAACAGTTCATGAACACAGTCCAGCATTTACAGATTGGAGCCCTTGTAGTCAAGCTCAGGTAGCTTCGATGAGTTGTTTTAGCAACCCTGTCCGAATCCCATAGCGCAAGCAAATACTGTACATTAGCAACAAAGCAAAAAGGCATGTTTCTTGGCTTTTTCCATTCAGCACCATAGTACGTATCAGCAACCAACATGAGGCAAGCACTGCTCAAATTATGCGAGTATATGACTGCTCATGCGCACTTACCCATGATTCGCATTCCCTCCCTCAGCCTCAGCTCTTTCTCTCTCACGATCGCCCCCACCACAGCCCGTGCAGGAGCCAGGAACGCAAACACCTTTAAAAAGGACGTGTGTGATAGATCAGATGAGGACATATTCAAACTTCTCAAGCAGGAGCCAGGACACAGACACCTTTAAAAAAGACATGTGTGATAGATCAGATGAGGACATACTCAAACTTCCTAAGCAGGAGCCAGGAACGCAGACACCTTTGAAGAGGACGAGTGTGATAGATCAGATGAGGACATATTCAAACAGCCCGTGCAGGAGCCAGGAACGCAGACACCTTTGAAGAGGACGTGTGTGATAGATCAGATGAGGACATATATAAACTTCCTAAGCAGGAGCCAGGACACAGACACCTTTGAAGAGGACGTGTGTGATAGATCAGATGAGGACATATTTAAACTTCCTAAGCAGGCGCCAGGAACGCAAACATCTTTGACAAGGACAAGGACGCAAACATTGACGTAGGGACAAGATTGAACGCTGGAGCCAGGGCTGCAAGCTTCTGACGGGAACAGCCACAATAAATTTAAAATGCACGAGAGAAACATACACTACCCGAAGGCGCTTTGATACTCCATGTATTTTTGTTTTGATCGAGAGGAGAACTTCAGGATATAGAAACAACTTGGTGGTAAAAGTGAGATGTCCCTGTCTTGTGATATTTTTTCCTTGTCGACAAAAGCACCTTCCTGAATATCCTGTTTAGAGCTGGTACATGAAAAGCAGTATGGTAGCTCGCCAAGCAGCAAGTCAAAAATTCCACGCCAGCTCCGGGAAAGAAAGAAAGAACAAACCAAGCAGAAAACAGAACTCCCAGTAATAAGGTAGCGGAGCCACTTCGGTACCTGTCAATGTCCCAACAGCCAAGTGTCACATGAGGACTCATGACGCACGTCATGCAGCAATAGATGGTGCGGCCACCTTCCTGTCGCAAAAAGATCCTTGGACACACTGTACTTTTTCACCACAAGCCGTTTTCCTATAAACTCTTACCAGCAGCAAGTTGAACAGCACCCCTTTTCCTGCCTCTTACCAGCAGCAAGTTGAACAGCACCCCCGCGCTGGCAGCTCCCAAGTCCTCTGTCACAGCAGGCCAAGGAAATGGCTTGAAGGACACACGCACATCAACAGGGCGAACCTGAGCCTCGTTGCTGCTGCTTTTCCTCACTTTGCCACTTCTGCTACGGTCGGGTGACGCAGAGTCTGAGTGCTGATGGTGGGAAGATGACTCACGAGGGGGTGTGACCAATGAGGAGTGCGTCGGTGTGGGTGTGGGCGATGGTGATGGTGTGGGAGAGGGTGTGAGTGAAGGGGAGGGGGAAGGGGAGGGTGTGGGCGTGGGTGAAGGTGAGGGAGAAGGTGAAGGAGAAGGGGAGGGTGTGGGTGTAGGTGTGGGCTCAGGGGCAAGCTCAGATCTCCTCATACCAATGATGGATCGCTCCAGTGCTAGCTGTAGGTTGGAGAAGAACCAGTGCCTGCAAAGAAGGAGGGAGGAGTTTGAGGAAATCAATTGTAATAGTATAAACCTACAGCCCAAGGGACCTACAAGGCACAAGTACTTTGACGCAACGTTTTTGTATTAAGCAAACACAGGTGGCCTTGGTAGTGAAATCTGCTCTAGCTTTTGGGGTCCCCAAAGCCAATAATGAGTGCAAAACTGAACTATCGACGTGAAAGGTAAGCACTCAACCAAACAGGGTGAAAAATTTCGACTGTTTGGTTGGTGGCTGGATGGGAGCAAATGGCACTTAGTGATTTAAAACGAACCATGTATGTAGGGGAGAATAAATGCAAACACACTCACACAAACGTGTGCACGCACAAAAACATACATATACACGCATACAGACACACACATATACGCATACAAACACGCACATACACGCACACACACGCATACACACACATGCACACAAACACACATACACGCATACACACAAGCACACATACACGCATGCACGCGCACCGCATACTTCTACACAACAACGTAGATGTATGCACGTATGCACGCGCGCGCACACACACACACACACACACACACACACACGTACACACACACCTCTTGTAAAGCATGAGCCCATTTTGCCTGAAAGGATCTGGGACTGGGTCAAAAAAGTCGTAAATAAATTCTGTGGGTGGCATGTCCGTGTGATTCATGCGGATGCTGTAGCTGTACAGGCTATTGGCCAGTGAAGGAAGGCCCCCAAAACTCGCCCAATCGCTCTGCTGCCCATCTTCCTCTTGAACCTCGTCTGACCAATTTAAAGGCCCAACACCTTTCTCCCTCCTCCCGCCAGTCTTCCCACCTCCAATGTCCCACACGCCCCCCCTATAGCGTCCCACACGCCCCCCAGCATGATCGAACACCAGCACCGCGTCGATCTCTGCCGGCCGTTGCATGGCACGATCTACAGCCGCCGCCTCGTCATGCATGATTGCAATCTGAGGGGGCTGGTCCTGCTCAGACAAGAGGAGCCGGCCATAGCACTCCACATCGCCCATGCAAGTATTTTGGTCCTGCATTTTTGTATGGGGACCGCGCCGTGCGCAAAGTGTTGGTGAAAGGCGGATTCATCATCGGCCTTGTGAGCACACACACTACACGCATCGTATGCTGCACATCATTGCGAGCACACACACTGCACACATCGTATGCTGCACATCATTGCGAGCACACACACTACACACATCGTATGCTGCACATCATTGCGAGCACACACACACTACACACATCGTATGCTGCACATCATTGTGAGCACACACACCACACACATCGTATGCTGCACATCATTGTGAGCACACACACTACACACATCATATGCTGCACATCATTGCGAGCACACACACTACACACATCGTATGCTGCACATCATTGTGAGCACACACACCACACACATCGTATGCTGCACATCATTGTGAGCACACACACTACACACATCGTATGCTGCACATCATTGTGAGCACACACACTACACACATCGTATGCTGCACATCATAAAAACAAGCAAAAGTGCCCAGCAGGCTGTTCAGATACGATGAAACACAGTTCCGCCCCCCCTACCAAGTGTGGCAGTGCTCATGCATTCGTGCACACTTAACTGAAACCCTGCACACATGCACACTCAACTAAATCCCTTTGCCCGATCACCTTGCACTTGTCAAGCATTGTGGTGCTGTTGCTGAACAGGCAGTAGAAGTTGGTGGGCCTTCCAGGGAAGCACGCATACTTGGAGGGGTCAGGCGCACATGCGAGAGCGCGTGCGAGCACCTGTATGCAGCACATATGAGGACAATGCAATTGCATAGGGAATCTTACGTTCTTGGAGGGTGCACATGCGAGCAACTGTGTGTAGCGCGTATGGCATCACTGTCGTTGTAAGTGCTGTGTTTAAAAAACAGCACCCATAGCGCAGTTGAGACGAGCACATGTTTCCGTGTGTATAAATACGAGAGTCAGGCAGACAGACTGTTGTTGTAAGACGGCGCACGTGCAGGCACTTGTGTGGTTGCAGACAGAAATGCTGTGGTCAGTGCCAAGTGACGCATCTAGCTTGTGTGTTCGAACTCTGAAAAGGGGTCAGATAAATGGACAAGCGCGTGTACAAGCACCTGTGGTACAAATATGGTATAGATCTACAGGAGTATCAAATACCCTTTGTCCCTAAGATTGATGTGGAGAGCAGTTTGGCTGTGCCTGCACTATTTTCCTGAGATTTTGATGAGCGCAATTAGCCTGGAGTTGAAGGGATCAACTAGCGGCTAAGAAGGCTTACCGGAGCTAAGGCTTGCACTGCTGGCGTGTCTGGTGTCAGCAAAATATGAGCTGTCCCTGAAAAAGGGGGGTCCAGTGCAGGCCCTGAACACAAATTGAGCGTTACAGGAATTGATACATCCGTGTCGTTCGTGTGTGCGTGCATATGTATAGCAAGGCAAGCAAAGCATTGGTGCTTGCGTGTGCCCTCAAATCTTGCCTCAATTCCGCTATGTCATAAGTTGTGCAGCAGGTTACAGCCCACAATTGATTCAAATTAGTACGCTACTGACTTGAACGTTTACCCGTGCACACCTGAGTAAGGATCAGGCCCTGACCACCATGCAGTATCAATCTCTAACACACGGGAGCTCAGCTGCTCAATGTGGGGCACTGGCTGCGTGCAAGGGCAGGAAAAGAGGGAATAATAAAGTAGGGGAGGTCCGTTTATATAATTATAATTGATTTCTAGCATCAGCTTTGCAGTGTATGTGTATGTGTGTGTGAGTGTGTGTGCGAGTGTGTGTCTTTGCATGTTCATGACTTGGTCACAGCGATGTGCACAAGCTGAACCGTTGTGAGTTCTGCAGAAATTTACTGGCTGAATACATAACAGCTGCTGAGTGCTTTGAGAGCAGCATGATATGCATAGGAATTGATGGGCCTGTCGGTTTTAATAGCAAGATGAATTCCACGTGAACTAAATTGTTAGTGTCTACGAACGACAACTAGAAAAGGAAATTATACACTTACTGGGATAAAATACTTCGGTAGAATCATCACCGCGAAGAAAAGTGCGGGAACCACTGCGTTGCGAGGAGCGATAGGGGGTTGCTCAAATTGCGGACAACAAGCCGCGCCAGCAGCAAACACACACAATTAAGTGTGCACTCACACTAGTTGCTCTTTGTACTTACACAACTGAAAGGCATACCCTCCACCGCCGCTGAGTTTGCTCCCAAATAGGGACTTTCTATTCCGTGTCTGCAGTAGCCAATTCTTCGTGAGCAACGCTTTGAACTGAGCAGCGCGAGACACTTTGTGAGGCAACCGAGCACTGCTCCGGACCATCGTTCCTGTGAGTGGTTGCGTGCATAAACTCTGTGTACAAATTCCCGTGAGTGGTTGCGCATAAACTTGGTGGTACAAATTGATGCGATGTACGTTTGTGTTGTGCACGTGTGCTTGCACACACCACAGAATTGTAAACGGTTATCACCTGCACGCCACTTGAGGCTGTCAGCCAGCAAAAGTTGAGAAGTAGTTAAGGATTTGGCAAGGTGCCTGGACTTGGCTCACTCCCTGTTTGAGGAGCTATTGGCTTGCAATTGTACAAGCAATCCTCATTACATATTGATTAGGTACGTTAAATAAAACCATTCCCATTCTAACTAGGTAACTAGGAATTAGAATTTGTTGATCTCGAAATTCCTACCTCGATCCATAATGTATAAATAACTTTTAATGATGCACTATGTCTGATAAAGCACAGCTTTTGGAATTGGCAGGATCTGCTGGACTGTCGCTCGACCCCTCCGTGCTTTCAGAGCTTGTAGAACTCATCTCTCTGGGTGTCCAGCCCAAAGACATAGCTCCCTATCTGCGGGCTGTCTTGGCAAGAGTTCCCAAAGGGCCTGTCCCTTCCCAAGGCGCACCTCCCTCCCATTCGCTAGCAGCAGCAGGACAGCCGCTGCCACCCTCGGCACGCCAGGCTGCACAGTAGGAGTGAAGCATCCTTGATCGCAGAACGCTGGACGCGCAGCACAGAGCAGCGAGAAAACAGCACAGGCACACGCGCGCACACACGCACGCACGCACACGTGCGCACACCCCCGCCCGCTCTCTTCCCATTCACACAACCTCTCTAGTCAGCTTTCCTAGCAGCAGCCATGTCAGGAGCAATTTCAGCCCTCTTCTTTTTGGTGCGTTTGCGCGTGAGCACGCGCTTGCTTCTCTTCTTCGGCACCCACTGTTCATTTTGTACTTGCATACCCCCATCACAACTTCTGCACCAGCCACAATACTGTGTGCTACAACCCAAAATTTTGCATACAGGATGTGAAGGGCAGGGTGATTGTGCACCGCGACTACCGGGGGGATGTGTCTCCTAAGGTCACAGAGCGATTCATGAGCAAGCTCAGCGAATTAGAGGAGGTGTCGGGCATCACGCCCGTCATCCACGACGAGGGCGTGACCTACATCTACACCCAAGTCTCCAATCTGTACCTGCTGGCCGTGTCTCGCAGCAATGTCAACGCAGCCACGGTGGTGGTGTTCCTGCACCGTTTGATAGAAGTGTTCAAGCACTACTTTAAAGTAGGTTGAATACTCAATTAAATGATGGGCACAATGCGTGCTTGAGCGCGCGCACACACACACACACACACACACACACACACACACACACACACACACACACACACACACACACATACACACACACGCACGCACGCACGCGCACACACACACACACACATTCACACACACACACACACATTCACAAGCACACACACACACAAGCACATACACACACACACTCACACACACACACACACACACACACACACACACACACACACACACACACACACACACACACACACACACACACACACATTCACAAGCACACACACACATACACACGCACGCATGCACGCACGCACACGCACACACAAATTGCACACATAAATTCTACACATGTGCACACATATACGCATGCGCATGTGCACGCATAAGAGCAATCATGTTAGTCATGAGTAGGTGCAACTGCCACTGTGCACGTGTCCATGTGTGAAATGTGCACACATAAGGGCAAGCTTGATTTCTGCGCATCAAACGCTGAAATGACCATTACAATAGCGCTTGGGATTGCTAAGCTGCAGGCTCTGTGCACAATAAGGTGTAGCTATACCTTAACCCCTAACCATAACCTTGTGCGCATCAATCTAACTCCTGTGTGCCTGTGCAGAACCTAGAGGAGGAGTCGTTGCGTGACAACTTTGTGATTGTGTACGAGCTGTTGGATGAAGTGATGGATTTTGGCTACCCCCAATTCACGGAGGCCCCCATTTTAAGCGAGTGAGTACAGTGTATGTTTTGCGTGTGTGCGTGTGTGTATGTGTGTGCGTGTGTGTGTATATGTGTGTGCGTGTGTGTGTGTGTGTGTGTGTGTGTGTGTGTGTGTGGAAGTGCGTGCGTGCATGCACCTGCAAATGTGTGCTCTCATAAATGGCGCTACAGCCACCACACTTGGCGGCTACCCTTAGTTCACCAAGGTCGCAAATTGGGCGAGAGAGCAGTTTCTGTGAGTGCTTGTCCAATCATCCGCTCATGCTGCCGCCAATCAAACACACGCTCTCTCGCCCAACCCTTTAAAGCTAGGGTCCCCCATTGAGCAAGCAAATAGAAGTTCTTGCCTGTCAGCAGACGCACATTCGTGCACACTTTTTTTTTAGCTCTCCTCAGCTCTCCTCAGCTCTATGTTGCAACCTGCTATTGGCCTCACGCCTCTATCCCTGGTGTACTGATCTCTGTGTGCGTGCATTCAGTAGAGTAACTTGTGACACGGCCACCAGCTTCTCTGTGTGCAGTGGTTTAAGTAGTAGGAACTTGTGACACGGCCACCAGCTTCTCTGTGTGCAGTGGGTTAAGTAGTAGGAACTTGTGACACGGCCACCAGCTTCTCTGTGTGCAGTGGGTTTAGTAGTAGGAACTTGTGACACGGCCACCAGCTTCTCTGTGTGCAGTGGGTTGAGTAGTAGGAACTTGTGACACGGCCACCAGCTTCATGCGTTGTTTGCGTGCACATGCAGACTACTTATTTCGCATGTACGTGCACCCTGCATTTGGGCGTGCATGTTTGTTTACCTTGGAAAGTCTGCACCATTTCCTGGTACTTTGCTTGCCAAGGTATGCACACACACACACACGCACACACACACACACACACACACTCACACACACACTCACTCACATACAAACACACACACACACTCACTCACATACACACACACGCTTTCCTTGCCTACAAACACCCATTCCCCGCAACTGCATGCCCCCCTCCCCCTTTCTGTCACAGGTACATCAAAACAGATGCTCACAAGATGGAGGTCGCAGTCAAGCCCCCCATGGCAGTCACCAATGCGGTGTCGTGGCGCACGGAAGGGATCCGGCATAAAAAGAACGAGGTGTGTGTGTGTGCTAGGTTTTGCTCAATTGGAATTTTTGCGATAATTGTCTGTACCCTAGCAAGCCAGCGCTCATGCACACACTGCTCTGACACCCGCTGTTATCCTTTTTGGACGCCGTAGAGGTTATGAACTTGCTCATTTCATCCTATCAATCCAGCGCTCATGCACACACTACTCTGACACCCGCTGTTATCCTTTTTGGAAGCCGTAGAGGTTATGAACTTGCTCATTCCATCCTAGCAAGCCAGCGCTCATGCACACACACTGCTCTGACACCCGCTGATATCCTTTTTGGACGCCGTAGAGGTTATGAACTTGCTCATTTCATCCTATCAATCCAGCGCTCATGCACACACTGCTCTGACACCCGCTGTTATCCTTTTTGGACGCTGTAGAGGTTCTCAACTTGCTCATTTCATCCTAGCAAGCCAGCGCTCATGCACACACTGCTCTGACACCCGCTGCCATCTTCCAGGTGTTCTTGGACGCCGTAGAGTCCATCAACTTGTTGGTCAACAGTAATGGGTCTGTGGTCTCGACAGAGGTGCGTGTGTGGCAGAAGGGCGTGTGCTCTTGCTGCAAGTCGGTTGAACGCCAAAGAGCGTCCATGTAATTGTGCGCGCGCAACTTTGGTTGCTATGAAATGTTCGACACGTGTTGCTAGCGTGTCAGGAGGAAGTGAAGGCTGCTGCGTGTGTAGATGTGTGCACGTGTTGAGTATTTGTGGAAATGTGTATGTTTGCACACTAAAGTATGCATGTAAGCAAATCCAAGCGTCACGAGCAAGAGCGCACCTGTTCGTTTGTTCACACACACGCGCGCACACACATACACACATACACACACACACATTCACATCGCTTTCTATCCCTTTCATGCCCCTGTATGCATGCAGGTGTCAGGGGTGCTTAAAATGCGCACGTTCTTGAGCGGGATGCCTGAATGCAAGCTCGGACTGAACGACAAGGTGCTCTTTGAGAGCCAAGGGCGAACTCAAAAACACAAGGTAAGGCAGGGTGCAGGGGTGGGTTAACTGTTGAATGCTCCTGCCCATCATTATCGTGAGGTGTGGCATCTGGGAGTGGAGTAAGATTTGTCCAAACTGGCTGCCGGGCAAGTGGTAGGCGGGGTGATAGGGCTGACGAGACCTGGGTACAGCTGCGAGCTAAGGACAAGGTCTTACACATTTGTAAAGCCTGGTGGTCTGAGCTGTGGCATCTGTTCGCCACCGCGTTTTGAGGGATGGCATGCCTTGATAACTGTGAGCTAAGCACAGGGTCTTATAAATTGCCACCCCTTTCTGAGGGCCGGCATGCCTTGATTCAGCTCTGAGCAAAAGGCAGGGTTTTGTAAGCCTGTGGTCTGAGCGGTAGCAGCTGTTTGCCACCGCTTCTTGAGGGCCGGCATGCCTTGATTCAGCTCCGATCAACAGGCAGGGTTTTGTAAGCCTGTGGTCTGAGCTGTGTAGCAGCTGTTTGCCACCGCTTTTTGAGGGCCGGCATGCCTTCGTACTGCTGCGAGCAAAAGGCAGGGTCTTGTGAATTTGTGGTCTGAGCGGTACTGGAGCCCAAGTAGGGAGCTGCTAGTGGGTTGGGAGTGAAGTGCGTTTATGCCTCCTCATGCATTGCATGGAATGTGCTGAACCATGCTAGCATGCCATATGTATAGGGTTGGCCCAAACCGTATATGGGATTATTGTCTACGTATATATACGCCGTATAAACCGTATATATTCCGTATACCGTACCTTTCTTAACTCATCCCGGATAAATAACGTTTTTTGCTCTCCGGGGTGGTTCCGGTATCGTATAATATATATTTATTTTGAGGCTCCGGGGATGCCCAAGATTGGCAAAAATAAAGTTTGATGGGTGGCTGAACAGCGATGAGCAGAGAAGGCCCCACCCCCACCCGCCCCAGCACCAGCACCAGCCCCAGCACCAGAACCAGCACCTGCAGCAGCCCCAGCACCTGCAGCACGACGCACATGCGCCCCAGCACTAGGAGCACGACACTCCTGGACAGCACCTGGAGCACGACACACATGCGCACGCACACACGCGCATGTGCACGCATACTCACACACGCACACGCACTGCCTGGGCTAAATGCCCGCCGGGGTTGGTGCAGGGAAGGCTAAAATGTTTATTTACAGGCTCCGGGGTTACTCGGGGTTACCTCAAATATTTCTGAAATTTAAGCACAGGGGTGAGTACGGTAAGGTACGGTATTTGAAATTTCGACCATCTCAGAATTTAATTATAGGGGGGTCATTTTGTAGCTTTTGAAGAGCTGTATAAACGTATCCAATTTAGTTGTGCCAAAAAAACAAAGGTTGGGAAGCTATGCTTGCCCAAGGAGGCCAAAACACACAGGCACACACGGTCACAGTCACGAGACCCTCTTCTTCCCCCGCCCCATCAAATCACCCTGTTTGTGTGTGTACACGTGTGTGTGTGTGTGTGTGTGTGTGTGTGTGTGTGTGTGTGTGTGTGTGTGTGTGTGTGTGTAAAGAGGTGCATGCATGTGTGTTGTTGTGCGTGCGTCTGTATTTGCACGCGTGCTGGGATTCGTGCATGCTCGTGTGTACTTGTGCGTGTGCGTGCATGTGTGTGTGTGTGCATTTGCGCGCATGCATGCACACGTGTGCGTGCGCATGCTTGCATGTGCGTGCACGTGCTTACGTGTGTGTGTGCGTGTGCATGCTTACATGTGTGTGTGCGTGTGCTTGCTTACGTGTGCGCGAATATGCGTGTGCGCGTGCTTGCTTATGGTTTTTTGTATGCGTTGGTGCGTGCATGTGCGTATACATTTGCGTGCGTGCTGAGGTTTGTACATGCATGCGTGTATGTGTGCGTGCGTGTACATGTGTAAATGCGCGTGCATGTACCTTTTTACACGTACGTGTGTTTTTGTGTGTGCATCTGCGCACACAAGTTTGCGTGCATGTATGTGTGCGCGTGCAGGGGTGCGTAAATGCAGATGTGTGCGCATGCGGGTGACATATGCGTGAAGAGTGTGCGTGTGTCGTTTCTGATCCTGCATCATCTCCGCCCCGGAAACCTTCAGTGGGGTTGGCTTGCATGGACTGCTAATACTCAAACTCTGGTGCTCCTGGTGCTGCTGCTTCTGAACCCCTTGCTGTCGAACCACTGGCTGCTGTTAGACCATCATGGATTCCCTTCCACGAGGGACACGGCTGTTCAATACCACAAAAACAATTGTTAAATATTGCCCGGATGCAGGGCTTTGGATTTTTGTGGTCTCGAAGGCCAGTGGAAGGTCACTTTCGACCACTCATTCAGACCGTATATATACGTATTTTTACGGAAAACCGTATATATACGTATTATAAGACATATATATGCCGGCTAAAAATTCACATACGGTGTATACGAATACAGGTACGGAGAAATTTTATTTATACATACATATATATACGGTACTTATATATATACCGCGTATACCTATTATATAAGTTTAAGGGTATATACTTATACGGTTTGGGCCAACCCTACATAAGTGCATTCAAGCGAGATGGGCAGCCTTGTTCTCTTGTGTCAAAAAGCAATATACGGGCCAGCCCGGGTGCGACAAAGCTATGTCGAAAAGTGCATCCGTTGTGTTCCGTGTTTCAAGTATGAGGATCTACCATCCATTGCCTCCAATAGTCAATGAGTGAAATCTGCCCTGTATAACTGGCTTTTGTGGCAATTTTAACACTAGTTCCTTTTAAGTGTGCCGTTGTGTTCCTCCTGAATGCCGTTGTAGCAATTAAAATACTAGTTCCTTCTAAGTGTGCCGTTGTGTTCCTCCTGATTGATAAGGTCACCATCGTCGCCTTGTTTCCTGCTCACTATTGCACACCTCCCGGGCCTTAAAGTGCAGCTTGTGCAGGGTTGGTCAGAACCATAAGTACAACAGCGTATATGACCAGTATTGTGCTTCTACGCCGTATCTCCATTTTCGGGCCGCATATACGGTACGGTTACAGTACCATACGGTCCAAAACCGTATTATACGGTCAAAGAAAAAATATGGTCCAAACCGTACTAGTACGGTTGACCGATCTTTCCTTTTGCAGGGATAAAAGAGGTCCTGGGTTCAATTCCCGGTCAGAACTGTGTTTTTTGCTTTTTCACCCTAATTTCTTGTTTGCTTTTCCATTTTAACATAGCACCGCAGCGGCCTCCTCTCCATATATGCCTATTTATTTAATGCATGCCAAAACGTTCTCAGAAGCGAGCAAACTTTGTGCTTTGTTCAATATTCAAGACAACTCGTACACGTTCAATGTAAATAAACCTTCAGCAATCCCTAAGCACGCCTCACAGCAACAACCTCTTTTTCCTGTGCCTACAGACCGTGGAGTTAGAAGACGTCAAGTTCCACCAGTGTGTGCGCTTAGCTCGCTTTGAAAACGACCGCACCATTTCTTTCATTCCTCCGGACGGCGCTTTTGACCTCATGTCCTATCGGCTAAGTCAGGTAAGGGCTGCGCTGCTGCACACCAGCGCACGCGTTTATTTGCCCGCATTGTGTGAAGTGTGGCTGATCGAGAAGCTGTCTGGGGTTTTTAAGCAATGTTGCAGTCAAGCGTCTCTGTTTGTGCACGGCATGTGGAGACGCATGAAAGGTAGCAATTGACGAGCTGCTCTCTCCTGCATTGATCATCTGTATTCATGTCAAAAAAAAATTGATAACACTTGCTGACCTGCATCCCTTTTAAACTGTAAGCAAGGGGTGGTTTGCTATCTTGTGCTGAATAGAGACCGCAGTGAATTAAAAGCGAGTCCTGAACATGCTGAGACAAATGTATGGACAGATCAGGGATGTTTTAACGGTTCGTCTTCGCCAGACCTGCACGCTTCGCCTGCTCGTACATAGCGGCACGGCCTACTCGCGCCTGCGCCACTCCATTACTTGCAAATGCACAAATGCAGCAAGATTAGTTGTACAGGTTATCCAGTCGGTTTTTTTAGCAGAATGGTTTTCGGTAAAACCGTTTCGTGTCACTGCACTCCTTGCACATACTACATGAGTAGCGCTACAACTCATCTTGCCAGTCCGTGCAAATGTAATTATAGTAACACACATTCTTTCCCTATACGTGAAAATCCCTCGCTTGGCCTGGATTGTGCAAACCTCAGGTTCCCTCCTTACCCCCCTGCATGCAGAACATTAAGCCCCTCATAGCAGTAGAGTGCAAGGTGGAGAAACCGAGCAGGAGTCGGACAGAGTATTTAGTCAAGGCCAGATCGCAGGTGAGTGTCATCATCATTGCTCTCACTCTTATTCTGTCAAGTTGAGGGAAATTGCAGTCCGGGGCCCTTTAACCACGTGGCCTCGCCTGCTTCCAATCAAAAGGAACATTTTTTTCCATCGAGCGTTTGCCAGAGTCGTCTAGCACTCAGTTTGCTGTATCAGTCCGGGAAGAGACCCTGGCCCGTTTTCCCTCCCTATTTTGGGACTCACATGGTTGCATGTATAGGTTTACTTGGCATACTCTGGCTCAGAATTAGGCAGGAAGCAATCGCAGGGCCAACCACACAAAAACTCGTTTTGACTCAGACCTGTTAACAGTGCCCTCGCAGTTCAAGGATTGCAGCTGTGTCAACAGCGTGGAATCTTGCTGCCGCTGCGCTCTGCTGCTACAGCCCACACACAGTTGCTCATTTGAATGTAAACCTGTGAGTACCCTCACAGTTCAAGGACCGCAGCTGCGCCAACAATGTGGAGATCTTACTGCCGCTGCCCTCTGACGCTACAGCCCACACACAGTTGTTTATTTGAATGTAAACCTGTGAGTACCCTCACAGTTCAAGGACCGCAGCTGCGCCAACAACGTGGAGATCTTACTGCCGCTGCCCTCTGACGCAATAGCACACTCACAGTTGTTCATTTAAATGTCAACCTATGTGTACCCTCACAGTTCAAGGACCGCAGCTGCGCCAACAACGTGGAGATCTTACTGCCGCTGCCCTCTGACGCTATAGCCCCGACGGTCAAGACGACCGCAGGCTCCTCTGTGTGAGTGGTTGTGTGGCGCGCGATAAGGGAGTTCTCTTAGTGTGCCTTGCTTAACCTGAATGAGGCGTGGCGTGGATATCAAGAGAACATGCTTAATAAATGCACAAAACCATAGTTGTCTAAAAGACGTGCGTTCTCTGGACAGTTGTCAAGGATTTGGAATGTGAGTTGTCTTTCATCACGATATTGCTCTTTGTGCTCTCCAGACCTTGCATGACCAATCACGAATACACTCATGAACAAATGGCACGCACAATAACAGCAGAGGTGTTCAACACACATGCGCGTTGCTTTTGCTGCTGCAGGTATGTGCCCGAAAAAAGCGCACTTAAGTGGACATTAAAAAGCTTTCCTGGGGGTAAAGAGTACATACTGAGGTACGCTAAAGCCACTCATGCAAGCATGAGGTTGCAAGCATATTGTAAAATGACGTTGCATGCATATGGTGAATTGCATAATGACATTGCATTGCATATTATAAAATGAAGGTGCATGCAGCAGGGTGTAGGAAGCATAATTTTGGACGGCACGTGTCAAATTGATTAAAATTAATATATTCGGAATACTGACGTTGAGAGCTATCAATTGGTATATATATGAGTCGAATCTGGGAGGGGGG
>Ga0307963_1002209_pt1 | contig 15314 bp, 13 predicted proteins | sample OrgLakmetagen594_FD_201829 | JGI IMG/M metagenome (GOLD analysis project Ga0307963, IMG submission 201829) | Saline water microbial communities from Organic Lake, Antarctica - #594 | ecosystem: Environmental > Aquatic > Non-marine Saline and Alkaline > Saline | place: Antarctica: Organic Lake...
CTCTCGCTCGCTCTCGCTCACACACACACACACACACACACACACACACACACACACACACACACACACACGCACACACACATACACGCACGCACGCACGCACGCACATACGCATGCACGCACGCACACACGCACACACACACATACACACACATACACACACACACACTACACTACACACACACACACACACACACACACACACACACACACACACACACACTCACACACACATACACGCACTCACTCACTCACGCACATACTCATGCACGCACGCACACACGCACACACACACATACACACACATACACACACACACACTACACTACACACACACACACACACACACACACACACACACACACACACACACACACACACACACTCACACACACACATGTATAAGCGCGCACAAAGCACACACAAGTTGCCAGTTCACAGCGCAAAAGGCTTCGCCAACTTTTCAGCATCGCTTGCGATGCTTCCCCCCACTTGTCTTTTGCAAGTGTGCTGAAGTGTGCGAGCTGCGCTTGAGATACAGGGACCTTTTTGAAGGAATGTTTAAGACTCTGCGTGCGTTTGCTCCTTCGAGCTCTGAATTTATTTTTTTCTTGGCTTGTCATCACAGTAAAACTGATTTTGAGATCAATGCATTCCTGAATCAAGACTCATACAGACTCCTCAAGTTTGTGTCAGATTTAGTTTCAATTTTCGACACTGGTTGATTTTTTTTCACTAGCCAATTGCCATCAGCCAGAGTCTCGGGCTGTAGGCCATCCTTGTAACCCCTTGTAACCCCTTGGAAAGGGCACGTCTAGTATGGACAAGTTTAGCAGCAAAGTTCACAGAGTGCACATGGAGGTTGGAGGCAAGCTTCTGAACTCTTTGAGAATCGAGACCCAGTTCTTTTAAAGGCTTCAGAGGCCTAAAATGAGCACCTGCGGTTAAAGTTTGGTGAAAGCGATTTCAACCGCATGCGCTTGAAGTTATTTAAGCCATGTTTCAACTGCATCTCAATTGAGCCAGGAAATTATGATGATTGCAAAAATACTAGAATCATTTTGGATCTGCAAGACAAACGTGGGGGGATCCAGCCAGTGTCTGACAAATCACCACTCTCTTCTGTTTTTATTTTGCACATATTATTACTAAGAATGTCTTATCGATGTGTTCATTGACAACCAACTATGAAATGAATGCTCGATTGTCATGAAAATAATGCTCGCGAAGCTAAAGTTGGGAGAATCAGGGACTGACCAAATAAATAAGCAACGAAAGAAGATAAGAATAATGGTGGAAAATAATGTGTCACGCGCGTACCTTATTGTTTGTGTAATGTCAGGAGGGTTGAGAGAAACTAACAAGGATTGTCAAAATGAAGTCTCAAACAGGTGTTGCTTTGGCAAACACAAACACAATCCCTGCCGCCAGACCTATAGCTATGCTCAGCAGGTTTCTCCATCCTGAGCTTTCGTCAAAAAGGATTATGCCGGCTGTAGCAACTATCACTTTGTTCATGCCCCCTGTCAGGCTGTAGAGCGTGGCTGTCGATGTCGACATGTACCACAGGCTGGTGTAGCTGATGGCGCACCTGTAACCACACGTAGAAGATAATTTTGCATGGACACAATATTTTACGTGTGCAACAGGCTGGTCTGATGGCCTATTTTGCAGAAAGTAAAAGCTAGCATTCACAGCCTGTGCCGGCAGATGAAGTGAGGCTAAAGACAAGCACATCGTTAAAAGCTGTATTTGCTGACACAACGAAGTGATGCCATTCCAGTCCCAGAATGTCTGTGTTCCCAATATATGTGTACGGAGTAGTCTGTAGGATAAACGAGTTCTTGGGCTCGCAAATTAGCTTCACAGTCCATTTGTGCTTATAATTCCGAACAAGTGCAAAGAACATACATGAAAGAACAGCCTCCACTTACCCAAGTACAGCACCAATGAAGGCCACCACCTGGAATTTGGGATTGTTAAATGCTGGTCCGTACAATACCTGGGAGTGCAGTGCAGGGTGTAGGGTATGAAGTATGGAGTATGGAGGATGGGGTATGTAGGTAAGGAGGTATGTAATGCAGTATATAGTATGTAGTATACAGGCAGGTAGATTCTAGTGTAGTATGTAGCATGTGGTATGTAGTATGTAGTATGCAGCATGCAGTATGCAGTATGCAGTATGTAGTATGCAGTATGTAGTATGTAGTATGTAGTATGTAGGCAGGTATGTAGTGAAGGGTGCACTTTGCAGGCAAAGGATGCACATTAACATAGCAGCATACCAAAGAGAGGAAATATGGAGACGTGAGCTATAATGGACTTTAGAACTATGCATGCCGGTATCATGCTGATGGCAATTGCAAAGCAGTAAAGGCGTGGGCAGTGGTTTTGATGTACGTTATACACATATGCACACACGCATTTCTTTTACACAAGCTGTTTCACACTCACACACACACGCGCATACACACGCACATACACACACATACACACACATACACAAACATATACAAACTTACTTTTGGAAACTCCCCAGAGGCAAGTGCAAGTAAAGCTATGGGCGGCAGGCTCAGCATGTTGTTGTAGTACACTAAACTTAATTCTGTCATTGGCTTGCTATCCCCTGCTGCGGGCTGCAGCGTGTTGAGCACTTTGGAGAGGTAGAGGGCATACCTGGACACAACGTGTTCCAATCCAGTGTGTGTGTTCATGTGAAGGTGCGTGTGTATGTTCACTTTCCTGTACATGTATGTCTACATGTGCGTACTTTTTGTGTGTATGCATGTGCATCGTGTATCATATACTCATGTGTTTCCATGTACAAACGCAGATGTGCGTGTAGTAATTGTATGTACGTGGACAACAGCTGCCTAAACCCCTTCTGCACATGATTTTATTGAATCATGCAAGGCGGGAAAGCAGTTTAGGTTTGTTATGCAGGCCCTTACCGAGCTGTTTTGGAACAAACATGGCACAAACAATGCAAATGTGGACAGTGGCAGGTGTCGCCTGTGAGCTCAGGCAGTGGCATGCGCTATGCAATTGATTAGGTGTAATTGGTGGGCACTTGTCGGTCAATGGCCAACATAACTTCCTGGCCGCCTGCCTGCAGCGCATGGCCTGTCAACACTAGGTGCAACCATGGACACGCGAGGGTTTGTCTTCTGCACCCCCTCCTCTACACTTCCCAGTCTTTTACTCTTTCATGTACACCACCCAGACACCCCCCTCACCCGCTTGTGAAAAAGCAGTTGATGATCTGCCAAGAGTAGCCAGACCACGAGAAATTGGCGTCCGTCATCCCGCCTGAGCAAGCTGAGAGGATCATGAGCAGAATGCAGGCCCATATGCCCAGCCCGTAACGCTTCCCGAAGAAAAAGTAGTCACCCCCCATGGTGGTCAAGCTGCTCAGGTTTTTGAGCACCGTAAACATGCCTGTGTGCAAGCAGTGTGAGTGAGTGCATGTGAGTGTGTGAGAGTGTGGGTGCATGCTGGTGGTGGTTGCTGTATGCCTCTTGGAATAAGCATGCTTTGTTGCTTTTTGTGCTTGTTGCTTCTGCTCGAAAGGTGTGCACGCACACACAGCTGTGCGTGCATGCTTGGGAGTGCTGTCTTTGTCCTGTAGGGATTGTGTCCTTATAGGAGCAAGTGCTTACTTTGTGTTGTTCGTACTTTAGCAGAGGGGGGACACTGAGGCCCAAAATGGGTATACTTATTGCATGCTCCTAGGGTATGGCTCCCATAGGTTTCAAGCTCAGCTCTCATTTGCAGATTTCAAAGAGGTTAAGCTTGAAACCTGCAAATTATGGGAGCCATACCTAATCGGCCGCGGCGTGAACCGTACTTTTTGAGCAGCCATATGCTGTATCTGACCAGCCAGCGCAACAAACCCGGTGATTTTTTGTGATTTTTAATGTTTTGGAATTCTTAGAGTAAATAAAGATCATTGCAAGAGAAATGGGGCAAAAAGTGGTTGGCAAGATATGCAAATCAATGCGCCACTCCCCCTGGAAAGCACCCATCTAGGGTACAGGTGCACGACGTGTGCCTTTAGTCCTGTCATTCTGTACGCAGGGCGACTTGTCTATATCTGAGCACATTGTTTTGGCTTTTGCCCAGTGTCCCCCCTCTGGTACCGTAGCACGGGATGTCTGTTGGATAATGTGGTTTGCTGCCTTTCTGTGTAAGCGCTAGTAACTTTCAGCTCTTGTACTTCACAATCAGTTCTTTTGGAGCATACTCAATCTAGGGTTACAATTATTTAAACGCAGCAATTGATCGCACTTTCACGCACTAGCAAAGGTGAGCTGCATGAGTATGGTAGTTAAGCCTCAAGCCAACAAGTGAGGTACATTTGTACATTTGCAGTGAGTGTGCAACAAACGAGAACAAAACCAAACAGCAACATAACATCTGGGCAGTGGTGATGATGTTGTGATTCGTGGCTAAGAAAGAATGCACTCTCCCTACTTGTTTCCACCCTCGTCAGCTCTCCTCACTCACCCACGCCGACTAGTTTCAAGGCAAAAAAGCTGCTGACAATCATTCCTGCAGTGCAGGTAGCAAATTGGCAAGGTCAGTAGGGGGCAGAGCGTTTGGGTGAGAACAGCTGGAACCTGCATTTCTTTGCAAGACAGCTGCCGGTGATCACTCTTGTAAATATGGAGCGTGCATTTCACTGTGCAGACCATTTTTTTTCCAGGGGGTAGCGGAGGGCGTGGCCGTGAATCTGTATTTTGTCGAAGCTCATACCGAAAGCAGCCCTTGAGACAGATGTGTGATGTGTGGTTTAACTTTTGCCTCAGGGACAGCATATACCTACAAATATCAACACACCAACTTATCATTATTTAGTGCTATAGGGCCTGACCGCATTTGCCTAACCAGCCCTCTCTCAATTGGCAATGAGTAGGGTTGGCCAGAACCATACATATATATACAAACGGTATTTATGCAAAATTTTTGGCAGGGAATCACCAGATATACGGTCATGTACAGTGTATAGCATATAGGCGGTATATCACCGCTTATCGTCAACATTTCTGACCCCATCGCGGTGTGTCGGGAGCAATTAGATAATTAAGTGACAAGGGCCTTGCGAAGCTCGCACTGGGATTAATCAATTAGATTTAAGTATGAACGGGGACAGGCTGGAAAAGGCTCCCAAGCCGCACCTCAAGGCCCCCAAAGTGGACATACAGATTGGGAGGCTGGCCCTCTCTTGGTGAGGAAGGACACCAAGAGGAAGGGCGTCTTCAATCCCTTCTCATGCGCATGCACGCACCACGTACGCGCACACGCACCCGCACGCACACATGTACGCACACATACACACGTATGCACGCACACACATACACAAGCACAGGTACACAACGCACACATACGTATACACACGCACACACGTACGCAACGCACGCACACATGTATGCGCATACACATATACATACGCGCATGCACACACACGCACGTACGTGCACAAGCGCACGCACGCACACATTCGCATGCGCACACACGCATGCACGTGCAGCTCAGAGGGCCATGCATAGGTCGTATTAAGGTAAAAATAAAGATTATATGGCCCTCGCATAAGCTCGCATTGGAGTTAATTAACTGGTTTTTTCAAACCTTGCATTGGTCAACGGTCTGTACGATACACACAGGCTAGCCAGTCCTAGCAACAAGCCAACCAGAGCAGCCTGTTGCTGCATGCGTTGTGGGCGGCAAGAGGCATGTTTTACCACATACATGAGCATACACAGGCAACGCGGAACTGCATTAGCAAGCGTGCAGACACACTCACACACGCATCTACACAAGTACATGACACTCCCTGCAGCGACCCACCCACAAATAGAAGATTCACAGGCATCCATCTCCACACGATACTCCAGCGCAATGGTTCTACATGATAGCCTATGCTGCTCATAACCTGCAGCAGGTGTTTGGTTAGGGTTGGCCAGATTGGTGTACATATGTACATAGTAACGATGTATTAGATGTATTAGAATAATTCCTGTGTTAGTGTGTGTGTGTGTGTGCGTGCACGACTAAGGCCAACCCTATTCGTATGTGTGTACTGGGTAATACGAGATATTGCTATGTTTGTGCAATGGGTGCAAACATAAAAATGTGGGTATGCTAGTATGTGTGCGTGTTTAAGTGTATGCATACATATGCTTGTAAATCGTAGGTAAAGTGCGCTTGCATGTCCCAATGGGAAAGGCAACTTCGACATACTGGCATCCTTCACCCATACCTTGACAAACGCCACTGCGAGAAGGCAATGGAACAGCAGAAGTGAGCTTGGGCATTCAAAGTTGAAGCCACTCAGGGCATGCTTGTTGAACAGAATCATGGCTGAAGAGGCAAGCACGTAGGCAGACCCCGCGATCCAGCTCTGCGAAAAGGAGGTTACCATCTCGTGGTGCTTCAGGTCAAGCCCTCCGTGATGAGCTGCAGCGGAGGAGGGAAGGAGGCTCGCACGTGCGACCTCTGGGTCATCCACGGCACGCAGCTTGTGCGTGCTGCTCAGGCCCTGCTTGCGTGCATGTGTGTGTATGTGTGTGTGTGTGTGTGTGTGTGTGTGTGTGTGTGTGTGTGCGTGCGCATGTGTGCGTGTGTGTGTTTGGAAGGATGTGTGATTGTCAGTAGGTATTCGTGTGTCTGTTGTGCATGTGTGCGTGTGCGCACTTGTGTGCGTATGTATTGCATGTGTATGTGTGTATTGCGTGTGTGTATGTGTGTATGTGTGTTTGTGAGTCTGTGTGTGTATTGCGTGTGTGTACGTGTGTGTGTTTGTGTGTTCATGTGTATGTGTATATGTGTAGGTATGTGTATAGGTATGTGTGTGCGTGTGTGTGTACGTGTGTGCGTGTGCGTGAGACTGCATGTGTATTGTGACCTACCTCCTTCGGCATCCCCTAGAAATTAGAAACGAATTTTAGAACATTGTTTCTTTCATTTTTAAATTGTGTATTTTGCAAAGCTTGCCACTCTTTTGCAACATTAATATGAACACACACACACACACACACACACACACACACACACACACACACACACACACACACACACACACACAACACACACACAAACACAAACACACACACACACACATACACACATACATACACACATGCACACGCATTCGCATGCGTATGCTCAGCCCTTCTGTGAGCTTGTAAGTCTTCTGCTTCACATCCGCATGCTCTAGCTCGATGCTTTGGCATATATATCACATTAAAATGTTATAACACCCTGAATAACTATGAAAGCAGTTTCGGGGAGCCCTGGAGAATTTTACAGGCTGTTCCGGACCCCCTGATTAATTTGGGCACCCAGTGTACTTCCCTGATTGGAATAACTGTAGCACAGTTCTGATTTAGACGTAGCTGCGTGCCATCTTAAAGATGACAGTAAAGAGAAGTCTATGCTTCCAGGAGTATAGTGTTGGCTAAGGTGGCTGACTGGTAAGCTAACCATTGTAAGAAAAGAAGCGGGACTGTCAGATCTTTGGAAGGCATTTTTTATGATTTGGAGCTCAGCATCTTTCCCTGTTGCACGTCTTGTACTTAGAAGTGACGGTAATTTGCTTGATCTGACAGCGACTTGTTTTCTCCTTCTGGTACTTTGTAGAACCTGTCTGATTAAGCCTGTTTTGCCTGCTGGTATGGAGTTCTTTTACAATACTCGGGGGTACCAAGGTGCTTCTTTTCCTGAATTAATGTGGGGAGTGGGTTTCACTGCCTGCGTAGTTTTTCTGCGGATTTTACCAAGGAGAATCTCGGGCCTACATTCCTCGTCAAGCTAATTATCAGGTTGCTCACCTAACCATACAGCTAGCTTCTCTATCTTTTGAGGCGATCAGACTAAAAAGGAAAAATCAGGAACAATGCAGCTAAAAAATAACCACCACAGTTATAAGGCAGCTACTTTAATACCAATTACAATTAAACTCCTCCACTACGCAATGCCATTAATACTTTACCACGATACTACCCCCTCACAATTCCCTCCTTTCATTGGCCACCCGACTTCTTTGCTTCCAACCCCTCCAAGTAAGTAACAATGCCCTTTTCCCCATTGCATTTAGCTGCGTCGACCGGCTTTTGCTGGTTTTTGTTGAGGGCCACCTGCACAAAACATATGAGTGTGAATCAGAGCCCCTCCGCCAATGCCAGAACAAGCAACGTGCAAGTGTAAAGCCCATTAATTGACATGCAAGCTGGTGCTCGATGATAAGCATCAGCAAAGACGCTGCACTTGAGAGTTGTACACACTACATATGGGCAGTTGTGCAGGCACTTATACTTGCAACATGGTTTTTAAAATACAGGCAAATCACCATCCAGTTTCGCCAGTTGTTACCCTCAGTTCAGTAAATTTTGCTAGACGTCAAAAATCTATGGCTTAAGCTATTAGCAAGATTTCCATAACAAGCCCAATTCCCAACTCACCAGGTCAGCTCCAGCTGCCAGCAAGATCTCGGCAATCTCTCGCCTTCCATAGCCTATTGTTCAAACAGGCAGAGTCTAGTTAGAAGCAATTAGGTCTCAACGAACTGGTGCATTGGCCAAAGCCGGGACAACTATTATTTGTTAAGAATAATACATATCCAAATGATGAGAACAATACCATTCCAAAGAAGCAGTAGGGACACAGCAACATTTGAATCCCACCTGCTGCATAATGAAGCACGGTGTTTTGTTGTCCATCACGCTTGTCAACTTCTGCACCACGCTCCAGAAGCACCTGAAAATTTTAAATTTATTGAACCGTAGAATGTACGCATCACACAGGAAAGGAAATTATTGATGATTCGTTAGCAACATGTATAAGATTCAAACAGAATGGAATTTTGGATATTGAAGTCTTAACAACGGTCACAAATCTGTTACATCTGTCACAGCTTGCACAGGTATCTGTGTGAGTGTCTTTAAGACACACCTTGACGACCTCTCCGCGGTTGAACCCGACAGCCACGCCTAAAGCCGTGATACCTCTATCATTCTGCAGTTTTTCATGAATTCGTACAGGGTCACAAAAGCAAGTTTGTGCTAGAAAAAGTGTTTTTTTGCAAATCAGTCTTCACTTTGCCTACCATAGTCAAACATTATCAAATAGGCACACAAAACATGCACCACACACATACCAGCTCGTCCACATGCTTGCCCTCATCCAAGTGCTTATTAACAGCCTTCACGTCGCCCAGCTTAGCAGCTCCTGCGAGGCAACAATTAATGTGCAGCTCACTCATGGGTCTCCTCTATTCCTCAAAACACCAAACAGGACCTTCTTTGGCATATATGACCCCAAATTGGCAAGCTCCAAAATGTTACATAATATGAATGCTGTCTGTGGGTGTAAAATTTGGAGCTTGCCAATTTGGGGGCGTGTGCTTAACTTGCTGTGGCGTGCAGGCCATTTTTTACAGATTCTTCATACCAACTCACCCACTGCACCAATCTGGAATGTTTTTTAATGGTGTAGAATTCTTATTGGAAAAGAATATCATTGCAACAAAATTGAAAGAAAACGGCTGAATAATTGGTGTTTTATGAGGATTTGAGCCATTTTTTCCCCATGGAAATCACCACATTAGGGTTTACATGTACATGCACCATGTGTGCTTAATCCAGTCTATCTCAGCACGCAAAGACCCACATAAAACTGTGCACATGCTCGGGTAGCTCTCAATGCCAGCTACAATTTGGTACTAAAATGGTGTCGATCGGATGAAGTGGCTGTGAGTGGCTGCCTTCTGAATGCAAAAATGCGCATATGAAGGGAAACCTCCGTTAGCCCCCTCTGCCAATATTCTCATTTATAAGACCAAAATGCCCTTCAGCTAGGAAGACCAACTCCAGTCCACTCTACACACACACACACACACACACACACACGCACACACACACACACAATAAGAGTTGCAAGCAACATGACCAAGGAGCTTGCCCTCAACCTCTATGCTCCACATTTCTCTCTTCATACTGTGAACATCACATTGTGCACGCAGTCAATTTCCGGCCCAGCTTGTCACTCCCCTGATCCCTGTCGCACTTCCACTGCCTGCTTGTCGACCTTATTCACAAGTGTTGGACATGAGCACCCAACAGTTTGAAGAGAGTGTCGCGCTTGATTGATGACAAAAATTATAATTAATCTGAGTAGCATAAGCCCAGTGCGCGTCAATCCTCATAAATTTGCAAATGTGAAGTAGAGGTTACACTCATGCAATATAAGAAACAGATTGCACACACTGAACTTTACAATTATACCGTTTACTCATGTGAGCTTGCAAATAGAAGGCTTGCTCATAAGATTACATTACAATGCAATGTTGCAACACGAGGGCTTGCATGTTGCACGCCTGTCATAACAATGCAACCTTGCAACATGAAAAAGGAACTCTTGCGCATTAAGACCAGTTCAAGTCAACACAAGCTGGAGCTTTTTGGCATACAACGAGTGTGCATGCAATGTGCCTCTACCTAACATGCATCTGGTGAGCATGTCCATGTACGTACCGTGGAGCGTGGCTGCTTGGGCTGGGTCTGGTGCTTTACTTCCGGCACCGCTGAGCTTTGGGCCGCCTAATTTCGCCGAGACCTGACGTTGGGGACAGCGGATTTGAGCTTTCTTTCAAGATTTGCAGGCTGGCACATGAACAACACGAATCACTGTAAGACCTAGGGAAATTGTGGGTGCAATAATAATATGTTGCCGTGAAAGCACAGCACATTCAAAGCCTTGTTTAGGCACTTACTTTCATAGGTACCTATCCACACAACAGATTCCATTGGATCAACTTTGATCAACAAAGAAACGCTGAATGCTAAAAAGGATCTGTGCCTTCTTTTTGTCTTTTACAATTGATCGATTTTGCATCAATTCTGAAGAAGCTACCCAACCCTTATTTGCTCATGACTTCTTACCTTGGTCATGAGCTCTGTGTTGTCCCAGTACTTTTGGAAGGCACCAGGGCCATCTCGCATCACATCCTCAAAAATGCACTGAGGAAGCACGACCCAAACATGGACAGAGTTAGGAAATGACGTAAGACTGCTCGTGCTGCCTTGTGACGACACGTGGCATGGTTGGACTACTCTAGTGTTTCTCTCCTGCTGTAATCACCTCCGCTTAGTTGGCACATGCTTCTCTGACAATAACATAGCACAGTAACATGCGGGAGAATTAGGGTCAAAATGAGGGTTGAGGACGAGGTACTACGTAACACCAGACTCAACGACGACCCTAATGTCATTGGCGCTTATGCGTTCTACATTTGTGTGCATTCAAGGCATCAGGCAAATTGTCTGCATCTTAATTCGACCTGTACGTTTGTTGCGATGCATGACTGCTTGTCTACTCTTTACCTTGAGCTCAGGATCGTCTTTCAGCACTGCATACTTCTCTTTCGTGTTCTCGTCCACGTTCCCCTGTAACGCATTGTGATAAGCAGTTGTAACTTACCTATAACACGTGCTTATTAAGTACTTACATTACGTTTTATGGGTAGTATGTTTTGTGATAGTTATTATGTGTGTATGCAAAAGGAAGGAGTACAACAATAATGCATTCCGGGCACGTACTTGCTGGAAACACTGCCGTGTGCTCAGAGAACAGGCTTGTTTCAATTGCTTGCAGCAATAGGAAAGTGTGCTCTGTCTGAAAAAGGAGTGCAAAAGCTGAATGCCAATCCATACGCACCCGCATGTTTGCAAATGCGTTCGTCATTCCTGGGTTTTTAAGAATTTGCTCCGCATCAGAGTAGGCCTGTAAGTCACGAGCATTGCAGTGTTAAAAGACTCGTTGGGTCTAGCAGAGAAAGGCAAGAGCAGAGATGTCTATAGCACGTTTTTTATATCAAAACCGACCTGCTTCGCTGCATCAGGGTTCGTTTTCAGATATTCGACCAAGGCAAGTGCCTGGGCATGGGGCATGCCTGCAGTGGGTAGGAAGTGGTTCCACCAATTCAGTACTCATTAGCACATCTTCATCACGATCTTACTGCAAGACAAAGTATGGTCATGCATCTTGTTCTGCATGCATAGTGCGCATTTCTTCAAAATAAGACACAAGTGGGCTTGTGAGAGTGTGTATGCTTGTGTGAATGTGTGAATGTGTGAATGTGTTGCGTGCGCGTGCGCGTGCGCGTGCGCGTGTGCGTGTGTGTGTGAGTGTGTGTGTGTGTGTGTGTGTGTGTGTGTGTGTGTGTGTGTGTGTGTGTGTGTGTGTGTGTGTGTGTGTGTGTGTGTGTGCATGTGAGTATATTTTCCCCCGACTTGCCGGGTGGGATCTTGATGGGAATCACACTTCCGTCTTCCAAAGTGATAGAGGCTGGGATTTCTTGATGTCTGACTCCAGTCGCCTGTGATGTACGCTTTCCACCTGCTTTCCGCGCCGGAAGTGGCATGGCTGCTAGCAACTGTATATCTTTGCTATATATTGTATTTCGAATAAAATCACGAAATCTGTAAGAGATTTTAAGAAGTTCACACCGAATCGCCGCAACCCAAAAAGTCGTTGGGCAGCTTAGTAAAAAACTTAATTTTTTTACGAAGGAGTGAATTAACCGTGACAAGGATTTACGCTTGATTTATGCAGAATTTGTAATTGCTTCTGAATGCGTAGCAATAGGGCCTTATTCGATGCAAGCACAATCGCATGCTTATTGCGAAGGCCCTATACCTTACCAGAATTTAATGTATTAATTTCTGATAAGGAGAGTGCCGCGTATCTTGCTGTAAATTGTTAAGAGACAGTCAGCAGCGGCAGCCCGGACGACGGTGTGTTTTCAACCGACGAAGGTGGCTTTAAACTACCAGCAGCGGCAGTATAGCGTAGAGCCGTATGACACATCCCTGGCGTAGAGCATGTGCTCAGTTTTTTTAATTCGCTCCGATCTGACGGGGTCAAATATAAACACGAAACACCGACACCCTTAGCTGCTGCTACGCTGTTCATCATCATGGGAAGAGTGGCATATCAATGTTGTGCTGTTGAAATTAAGCTGCAAGCCGCATGTGCGTGACACGTGCCCTGCTGGGAACTTCGGAATGTATGCGAATTTCTTGCCTCCGTCGGCCCGCTGGGGGGCAACGAAGGAAAGTCATCGGTATCAAGCGAAGGCAGCGTAATTTCACATCAATTTGCATAGCAGAGCTCTTGCATCCAAATTCCACCGCCATGTCACAAATGGCTGCCGCATTTCCTCCCTGATTTGTGAGCACAATTTTCTAAGTAGCGCTTTAGTTGAATGGGCCCAGCCCCAGGACAGCCATTACATCCAAATAAAGGAACATCCTTCAATCTATCGCCAAAGCAATTTGCCAGTCGACACCGACATTTATCTCCACAACAACATCAAGTCCCACGCCGGCATTTGGCAACGAAAGTGCCTCAAAGGAATAGGACAGAGATCTCTGCACCTGTCTTAAAACAGTAGTCTCCATGTCTCTTCACCACATCATTCTTGCAGGTATGGGTGGCACCATCCACATACAACGACACTCACATGCTGGAGCCTTTAAGGGAACTGGGTCTTTGATTTTTAAAGAGTCAACAAGCTTGCGGTCATCTTCAAAAAGCCGGTTTCAGGCCATGCCTGCAAGCCTTTTGATCCCTATCGGCAACCCTTTTTTGCAGTGGATGATCTATTAAGTGCTTAACACCTAAATGCCGTCCTTTACTCAACCATATTGGGAGCGTTTTCCACTACGATATTCAGTTTGCCTTTTCTTGCTGGCATCCAGATTAGCCAGTAACTCTTAAGGGCTGCTGAGTGGAATTATGACTGCTGTACACTGCACCATTTATTCCTAGTAAAACGGTGCCAGTGGTTTTGCAGTGTCCTAGTAGGTACGTACAAGCTTGTAAAAGAATAAGAAAAAAACAACGCAGGCAGTGAAAACCACCCCCCACATGATGTATATAGCCATATAGCTAGCATGGAAAGCTCAGTGTTCTAGTGCTACCTGTTGAGGCTGGCATTGTGTTGGTCGAGGCGGGTGGTATGGTTAACCTCAGTGTGATCTGCACTTTTCCTGTGCTGCTGGTCTGCATATTCGAAAACTTGGTGGTCTCCAGTCTTTGAGATCTTTTTCCTTCTGGCACTTTGTCATAGGTACTCTTCCCTGGAATGCAACGAGACCATATACACTCAAATCTGCTAGAACAAACTGTATCTATAATATAATATCTGCTTCACCAGAACCTATCTGCTTCTATAAAGTGAAAGCCCATAGTGGCATTGCCGGAAATGAATGTGTAGATGCAATTGCCAAACATTCTGCCTTACATGACGGAGGTCATGACATGCACTTTCAGCCTCCGGCTCCAGACGGTAATGCATACACACACCTTTACTGGCTTGCGGCTAAAGACACCGATGAGAATCCCAGCGGAAGAGGGACAACTCCACCTAGGCTTCGTGCACTCTCTGATTTAAAGGCTAAGCTGAAAACAGAAATGTGCAAATCACACAGACTGGCGGGGAGTGCCAAAACAAACACAGGGTATTACAGCTACTAGACCTTTGGTCAATAAACAAGCCACAAATGCATTCTGGAACAATAGTAATGCATATCAAATTTTGCGAAAAGCGTAATGTATGAGGTACCGCACTGGTACAATTATTAATCAAAAACACGCCCACCGGTACGGCTTCTCTCCCAATGCAAACTGCCCCATCTGCCCTTGCACTGATAGTGCGCTTAACATACTCTCAGGCTGCCAACACACTAAAATGAGGACATGATTACAAAACGCCATTATACGGCAAGTGTGCTGATTGTCCAAGCCCTACAAAAGGGACCATGCGGTGCCAACCAAATTGCCTACACTGATATAGGCAGCGCAGATAAACTATCAGAGCAAGGCCTAGATCTGAGAAACACTGCCAGCAAAACACTGCCCTCTTAATTGCTACCAAAGCTAACCGCACATGCTTTAAAAGCCTCTTCTCATCCTGACGCCATCCTATTTCTACCTAGCACTGTGTGCTCCTCTCGCGTAACAACCCGCAACCCAAACTTTTAACAGTTTGCTAAAGACAAGAAATTGAAACCAAACCAGTGGGAGGTTTACCTGATTGAGTTTAAATTCTGTGAAGACACTAGGCCTGATCCCCAACTCCAAAAAGCAAAAGCACAGCACAGCTTGCTTATTGGCAACCTAAACAGACAAGGATATAGGGAAGTCAAGCTGGCCTTCCCCCACAAAGGGAGTCACCAAGCAGGCAGCTCCCACCAAGCTGCGCCAAGCCCTGACCCGTGGTGTGCTGCGTGGGTCTGGTGGCACCCAACACCTGT
>Ga0307963_1002210_pt1:0-5000 | contig 15314 bp, 15 predicted proteins | sample OrgLakmetagen594_FD_201829 | JGI IMG/M metagenome (GOLD analysis project Ga0307963, IMG submission 201829) | Saline water microbial communities from Organic Lake, Antarctica - #594 | ecosystem: Environmental > Aquatic > Non-marine Saline and Alkaline > Saline | place: Antarctica: Organic...
CGCAAAGGGTCTCTGTTGACTGTCAAAAATACACTTTTGTCAAGAGCAATACCATGAATCAATCAATGAGGTGTACAGGAGTAACTTTGGCCTTAAACGAAGCTTAAATTCATGAAGTTTATTACTGCGGGCGGAACTTGCGCTCTCCTAGGGCCCCGTCAGACACTTCAGCCGGGCATCACCTAGTAGCCAAACTGGATCAGCTTAAGGTAACCAAACCTCCGTTTGCCCACAAAAACGTCGTCCAATCTGCACACTTCTGTGCTAACTCTTAACTCATGCTACCTGCTTGCTCTGCCCACTCCTGCTAGGCCGGGGGGCAGCAACAGAAGAGCGGTGATCCTTGTACTTGAATTTAGATTCAAAGTAGCCAAGGTATCTACTACAGTACCAAATCCGTTAAGCTAGCTTGCCCAGTTCTGCAAGGTCAGGGTCATTGATGATCATCTAATGAGCAGTGCGGCCACACACATGTAAGCACGCACACACACACACATACACACACACACACATGCACAGTGTCTACTGCATCCGCAACAACCCTTCCCACCTGCTAGCTTGCCCAGTTCTGCAAGGCCAGGGGTCAAAGCCATCGACAGCACCACCACAATGATGAGCACCTGCATTCGTATGGAGCATTGCATGGTGGGGTGTATTCTTTCTTTGATGGCATCTCAGTGCAGAAAGGCCGGAAGTCAGACAGGCAGCATTGCCACACAAGGTTACGTGTTGCATTGCATGTTACTAACGTGTCGCAGTACGAGTTGCATTGCATGTTGCATTGCATTACGTGTTGCATTGCATGTTGCTGACGTGTCGCAGTACGAGTTGCATTGCATGTTACTAACGTGTCGCAGTACGAGAGCACTGCATGTTGCATTGCATTACGTCTTGCATTGCATGTTACAAACGTGTTGCAGTACGAGTTGCATTGCATGTTGCATTATCATGTTGCATTGCATTATGTGTTGCATTGCATGTTGCTGACGTGTCGCAGTACGAGTTGCATTGCATGTTGCATTGCAGTACGAACTGTATTGCATGTTGCTGACGTGTCGCAGTACGAGTTGCATTGCATGTTGCATTGCATGTTGCATTGCATTACGTGTTGCATTGCATGTTGCTGACGTGTTGCAGTACGTGTTGCATTGCATGTTGCATTGCATGTTGCTGACGTGTCGCAGTACGAGTTGCATTGCATGTTGCATTGCAGTACGAATTGCATTGCATGTTACTAACGTGTCGAGATACGAGTTGCATTCCATGTTGCATTGCATGTTGCTGACGTGTCGCAGTACGAGTTGCATTGCATGTTGCATTATCATGTTGCTTTGCATTATGTGTTGCATTGCATGTTGCTAACAGCTCAATGGCGGGCAGCAAGGCTAAGGAGAATGGAGGACGAATGATGTCTGTCTCTGGTTGCAAAGATGATGATGGTGGGTCTCTCCATCAAAAAGCATCATTTGCGTTCACGGGATATTAAGTGCATATGCTCCCGTTGAATGTGTCATAAGAATGCAAAGTGCAACATTAGTGGTCACAGGATATTGAGTTAATCTGCTCCCATCAATTGCATCCACAGGATATAAAGCGCTCCACTGATATGCACCCTTTATTTATCTCTCCAGCTTTAGCTCCAGGAGCACTGAAACTAACATTTATGCGTACACACACGTACGCACATACATACATGTATGCGCACGTACACACATATACACACAGCAAGCCCATCCCTTTGCCTCACCTGGTTCAGCTCTTCTGGAAGCACTTTCAGCTTGTTCGCCAGCGACAGCAGCACAAACGCAAATTCTCCTCCCTGACTCAGCAAAAAGCCTGTGCGGATGGACTCAGACCTGTGTGCATGTGTGTGTGTTTGTGTGCATGTGTGCGTGTGTGTACGGTTGAGTGCATGTGTGTGCACGAGTGTTTGTGTGTAGTGTAAGAGGGAGTGTATCTCTGACTGTGTGTGTACGAGCATTTGTGGTACATACTTGGCAACGTAGCAATACAGCATACGTACTCCACAAAACCCTCAAGCGGTAAGCCTAAACATCTATTTCAACTTGCAGCATTGCTGCAGAAAATGTCCAAACGCTCTAACTTGCTCCATTTTTGTGACACAGTGTTATTTAGCCAAGGTATGCACGCATTGCCTCTCACCCTCCTTCACACAAACACACACACACACACAAACACTCACACCCACGAACACACATACTAAATACACGCGTACACAACTGCACACACACCTTGTCAGGCCAAACTGCCCCCCCAGAGCAGCTATGACACTAGTCTTCACCGCCAGGAGCCCTACCAGCAGCAACCCTATGACCTGCCAGTTCTCAGACAAGATCTGCGCAGAGGTGGTTGCAAAAAGGAAACGGACTATTTGGTCTGTAAATAATAGAGCTTGTCTTTAGCCCAAGGTGTTACATGATCCTAGCCGAGAATCAGAACAATCTCAGGATTGTTAACACGTCCATAAGCTTAAAGGCGCGTGGCATCTTTCAGGTGCAAGTGGTTTTTGTGATATCGCAAAGTTGCTACGGAGTTCAATATTAAAATACTCAAAAAGATGCCACAAATTCGATAATGAACACTCGTCACATACATACGACTTAAGGACCGTGGCATCTTTCAAAAGCAGGTACCAAACACACACACACACACACACACACGCACTGGTACAACACACACGCACAGGTACACACACTTAGGACATACACACACAGGTACAACACACACACACGACTGTCCCTGTGACATCAGAAAGATACCGTCTGTCATGTCTACAAAGCTCTGCACCATCCACCACATCTATGAAGCTCCGCACCATCTAGGTGCGCTGCCAATGTTTGTCAACCTCCCTCTGCACACCGTCTGCTGTCACGCGCTACCAGAGTGCTTGCCCTGCTCATTTTTACCTCAATGTTTACAGAGCCACCGGTGGTCACAAAGAACAGGCCCAGCAACAACCCTCTGAACGGCCGGATGTCTGCCTCAACCTGCGTGGTTGCATGTGCATATGTACGTGTAGAGTGTGTGTAGTCAATGTGCATGTGTGTGTGTGTGTGCGTGCAAGGCTGCTTGCGGGAGATTGAATGCATAGGCTATTATAGTGTGTGTAGTGTGTATGTTTGCATGTGTGTGTGCGCACGCAAGATCAGTGAACTTCTCAGCAGCTTTCCAGCCAAATCCCAAGCAGCATGTGCCTGTGACTTTTAAGTTGCTCCCACCCAGCAGCACCAAAGCCACCTTCTGATGAAATAAGCACTCTAGATAACAGCTTGCAGGAGCTTGGAAGAGAACGTCTATAAGCTTCAATTGTGAGCAATCGCCTGCGCCTTACAGTTGCTCTCAGCAGAACCAAGCCACCTTGCCACCCATTGAATGTTCGACTTCCTTGACACTTCTCCCAACGACCATGGAAGAAAGCACCTGCCTGCGCCTTGTAGCTGCTTCCAGCCAGCAGCACCAAAGCCACCGTGCTGACCAATTGCCTACTCAAGACAACAAGTGAGAAAGGGCCTCTCTACAAGCGCCAGGTGTGAGCGAAACACTTGCCTGCGTCTTGAAGTTGCTCTCACTCAGCAGCACCCCCGCAGCAAAGGCACCTAGGGTGTCTGAGAACCCCAAACGCTGAGTCAGCAGGGATGCTCCCGCCACTGTGAGGAGGCACAGGCCCACGATAGTCTCGCTGTTGTCGCTCTTGGCCACCATCTGTGTGTGTGTGTGTGTGTGTGTGTGTGTGTGTGTGTGTGTGTGTGTGTGTGCACGTGCATGGGTATCAACGGGGAGGGAAGAGTGTGTACATGTGATGTGTGTGTACATGTGTAAGAGCTCATGCATGAGGGAGCGCTTGCATACTGGATAGTGAGGATATACAGTGGTCTGCGCAGGAATGTTTCAGGACATGCATGTGAGCTGGAAAGGCAGAGTTGTGTGCTCTTTGCTTGAAATGTGCATTTTGGTCGCATAGCGTCCATGTGTGCTGTAGACAAGACTAGCTCCATCAATCTCAATGAACCGGAATGGCGTCACATACATTGTCTATGCGGTGGGCCTTTGGAGAGCAGGAGGAGCTCTCTGCATCTCACAACACACACAACACAACACATACGTAAACAAACATAAGCACACACTCACGCACCTCAAACATGCGCCGCAGAACAAGGCGCCCTGAGAACAGCACCAGGCCCAGCGCCCCACAAGTCTTCAGGGCAGTGGGGCCTAGGAGGGTAAGCAAGCTTACAGGAGAGGGGCTGTCTGCGGGAATGCCACCATTAGATGACAGCTGCACAGCCAGAGGCAGCAGCACCAGGAACGGCACCACCGCAATGTCCTACATGTGTGTATGTGTGTGTGCGTGTGTGATTGTGTGTAAGTGGGTGTGTGTGATTGCTTATGGGCCACAAATAAAAGACGGCTGCGCAGCTACAAGCCAGCACTGGAGACGGCACCACCACAAAGGCCTACACAAGTGTACGGGTGTGGGTCTATGTGTAGGTGTGTGTGTAGGTGTGTGAGTGTGGTCATGGTGTGAGCGTACGTGTGTGTAAATGCTTACACAGCCGTCTGCTTGCATGCAAAAACGACGCATCGAAAGGCGGTCGCAAAGCAAGCAGCAGCACTAAGGAGCTGCTGCAGCGTCACAGGCATGCACAGGTGTGAACACACAAAGGGGCGTGCACAGGTGTGCGCAGGTGTGAACACACAAAGGGGCGTGCGCAGGCGTGCACAGGTGTGCGCAGGTGTGAACACACAAAGAGGCGTGCACAGGCGTGCACAGGTGTGCGCAGGTGTGAACACACAAAGGGGCGTGCACAGGTGTGCTCAGGTGTGAACACACAAAGGGGAGGGAGGGGAGGGAATGTAGTGCCTGAGGCAGTAGTGTCTTGACATCAAAAGGCAGTTTGCCCTTTTACACATGCTGCAAGCCTGAGCAGGGCCCTGGCACCGCTGCTTGTGCTCAACTTGCATGCTTTTGCTCAATTTAC
>Ga0307963_1002210_pt1:10000-15314 | contig 15314 bp, 15 predicted proteins | sample OrgLakmetagen594_FD_201829 | JGI IMG/M metagenome (GOLD analysis project Ga0307963, IMG submission 201829) | Saline water microbial communities from Organic Lake, Antarctica - #594 | ecosystem: Environmental > Aquatic > Non-marine Saline and Alkaline > Saline | place: Antarctica...
TGCTGTGCATGTGTTTGTGTGTGTACGTGTGTGCGTGCGCGTGTTGTTTGTGCCTTTGAGTGCTTAGCATTCATGTGCCCGTGCATATGTGGGCGCCTAGTATGCAACTCAAATCAAAGTCCACCTAAGAGCGCGTTGTTCAAGGGATTTCGGGTGCCTATAAACATTGTGATCTAAATTCCATTGCAAGCAGGTGACACTATGGCTGGCCAGGCACGCTTGCCATTTAGAGTACTCTGACAAAGGTAGGGAAGCAGCTCCTGCTAGCAGGCAGGGTCGCAGACGTGTGTCACTATCGCAGACGTGCGTCCCTATCGCAGACGTGTGTCACAATCGCAGACGTGTGTCACAATCGCAGACGTGTGTCACAATCGCAGACGTGTCCCACAATCGCAGACGTGCCCCACAATCACAGACGTGTGTCACTACGAGTGATTGTCTTGTGTCTGCAAAAGTAAGGAAAAGGGTCGCTGGCCTTGGGAAAGGCTCCCTGAATTGATTTTGACAAAAGCGCCACTTTGATACTGAATGTGTAACACACTCTGCTAAAACAGAAGAGCACGTAGTTCCCGCAACTTGCAAACAAAGCATCACGTGCATTGTTTTCAAGCATGTCACCTTTTTATAACTATGCTCGAAGGAATATGAAACTGACAGAAGCGCCACTTCCTTAATCTGGCCTAAAATCTGCTGCTCTTTATGTATATTAGGTACTAGGAAGAAATCCAAACATGCTGCAGGAAATCGGGCTCTTTATGTATACCAGGTGCTAGGAAGGAATCCAAACATGCTTCATAAAATCAGGCTGTTTACGTCTTGTGTGTAGCAGCGTTGCACTGATTTCATGTGAGAAACAATTTCGCCACTTTTTCTGTTTGTCACGATTTCTTACAAAGAGAATGCATAGTTCACGCAGGTGCACTACACAGACTGTACGGGGGGGATTTTTCCTTTGTGTGTCTTTTTGCCCTCAGCATGTGACCCTGCTCAAAATTTTCTTGCGGTGGATTGGTTCTGCAGGCGGTTTTTGTGCTCTGTCCTTTAGGCGTTATCTCTTGTGTGTCCTTTGCAGTATGTGCCCAGATAACCTCCCATGACTGGCATCGTCACAAGCATCATCTGAAATACACACAATAAAGGACACATGGTATATTGCCGTCCCTGCACCCACAAGAGGCATTTGCAAGCGCCTAATCTAAACTAAGTTGTTAAGAAACGCAGGGAGTTTCCATAATGCCCTTTAAACAGAACTTACTAACAACCTCTTGATGTTTAGGAGAGTGTCAATGTTGGGGTGTGCGATAAAACAGATCTTGCAGTGGTAACCAATCGCTTGTTCTGCCCACCACCAACCATCAGCAAATACCACACTGCACCATGGCGCCTTTTGTGCGTCGATTGCAGAGGATGTACTGACACCTACCGAAGCTAGAGGCATTTCATCTTCTTCTTCTACCCCGAGCGTACAGCCACCTATAGCCAAGCAAGATCAGAAGCAGGCAGCCCCTCCGTACCTGGATTGTGAGTTGAGCAAAGAAGACATGTCGCATAGATATTAAGCCTCATTTCTCTGTCTTTTCCCCCTTCCATGCACACGTACAAACACGTACGAATAGCGTGTTTTATCAAATAACACATCGTTCAGACAGTACATCACTACATACTGCAAACAGTTTTAATCCCCTTGCAGTAGAAACGTTTCATGTTTATTAGTAGGTCTCGCATGTACTTAAATTATAGCACTTTCTTGCTAAAAAGAAATGTCATTCCACAGATTGTTTTTTAGGGTTTAGCTTTTTAGCTTTATAGAATTTCTTTTGCTGTTGAGGCGTGCTTGCAGTGTATTTGCCTTAGGCTTTGTACGTGAAGAGGCCACTTGATCTGGAAAGGAGCAATAGGACCTCTTTTAGAGGCTTGCAGTTGGTTTGATCAATCTCTCCAGTTAGGGGGCTGCCTCCTCGCGCAGGCTACATTGGGCTCATTAACGGGGTATATGTTTTTTATTTTTTCTCCAAAATATCACGTGTGAATCCCCCTTGCGTAGGCCATGTTGGGGCTTATCAAAAGGGTATATAATTCTGTTATTCGTACAAGTTTGTATATGCGTGATGCAGATGGTAACAAGTGCTCGTGCTGTACGGCACACATATTTACTTACTGCATATGCACTAGTGAGGAACAAATTTGTGCACAATGTATGACACATAAGCACATAAGGCATAAGTTACCAGTATTACAACTTTACCAAATGACGGGAAGAGCTTGGCAGTTTATCACCCGCTGCCTCTTCTTCCACATGCATGTGTTGTAACCGATCTTGCAGGCCGTACTTTGGCTGAAGGCTTTAAACTGCTTCCGCAAGTGTCTTCTAGCTCCGAGTAAGAGGGGTACGTACACCTGGCATACAGGCAATAGCCCGGAGGTGGCAGCTCGGGTGCAAGAGGTGCTTGCTGCTCTGAACATCGACAGCAGCAGCGGAGATCTTCAAGAGATGCTGCAGGTGTGTTTATTGTCTATGTGTGGGTGCAGTGTGCGTAGGTGTGTGTGTATTGTCTATGTGTGGGTGCAGTGTGCGTAGGTGTGTGTGTATTTTCTATGTGTAGGTGCAGTGTGCGTAAGTGTGTGTATGCGCTTGGCTTCCGCATATGGTATTAAAGTATTGTAACCTGAAATGCTATAAAATACAGCAATGTGTGCTGGTTGTGCTCAAGTAATAGCAAATGTGCACAAACCACTCCTGCAGCGCACTGTTGATGCGCTTGCATTGCATTATACATTGTGTATGAAATTGTCCTAGTACCAGTAGGAAGTACTGTATTTAGCAATGCACCATAATATGCATGTGCCACTTTCTCAATAATTTATCTTAAACGCCAGTTTGCAAGGGACAGAGGCTTTGCATTACATTTCTTTGTGCAGTGCAAATTGTTGAACTTGCTCCCAAATAGCATGGAAAAAACCATTTGGCTCTGTTAACCATTCAATTAAACTTATATAGCGTCTGCAAGTCACAGAAGAAACGACTCCTGCTTCCTCTTTGTGAGTGCCCTCTTTGTGAGTGCAATGTGAAAGGGAAGCGATGATTACAAGCTTGTCTGAAAGGGGCAATGCTAGCAGCCGACCAAGATGTTTAGCTGCCTTAGACTCAGCTTCTGGCGGCTCTGGCCGAATCTAGTTACCATGAAAGTCCGCACACAGTAGTTCATGGAACGATTTCTCTGCTAAACATCAAAAGTTGGGCACCGTTCTCAAGCCAAATTTAGATCAGGACGTACAGAGCAAGTGAGCACCAGATCGCTCTGAAGTCCTTAGTTCTATGTTATGTGTCTTCTATGAAGTTGCTGCAATGCAACCGCATGCCCTCCTGCAGGCCATTCAGGTAGTTCTCAAGGAACAGGTCCTCCCATTTCTGGGCCTACAAGCCAAACAGCAGCAACAGCAGCAACAGCAGCAAAAGCCGGCCAAGGCAGATCAAGAGGCCGCCAGGTCTGGACAGGCCGCTCCTGGTGGTGGGGCAGTGAGCAGCAACACAGCCATCACCGCACTGAGGGAGTTGCCACTGGGGTTTGAGACTGGAAGTGAGTACATTCAGTTGCAACAAATATACATGCTTTGACAAAAATAGCAAAAAGACACGCTTCCACGCCGTCACGCTGGAGGTTTTATTTCATCCAGCAAAGCTGCGATTCCGCACCACATGAGCCGAGAGGCCAAAGGCAGCAATTGTTGAACACGTAGAACTAGAAAGAAACATCACATAGAACAGGAACTGTGAGTCTGTCAGGACTATGTAGTACGGAAGTACTCGTAGTAACATCTGATTGACACCGTCTGATTTTGAATACCCATTGCAGTAAATCCGGGTGCAAGCATCGATGATTTATGCTTCCTAAAGAAAGAACTGATGAGCTGCACGTGTCTGGGAAACTTCTGGGCTAACCTCGATTGCCTTATCGTCCCATCGCTTTTTATAAAGTCACATCACACTTTAAAGCTTCTCTCCAAAACTATTCACACCATAAGAAAAAAAAAGGAAAAATTACGCAGGCAGGCCGAGCTCTTTTAGATGATGCAAAGTGTTAGAGGTATAGATTGATTCTCCCACACCAAGAAGGATGGTGTGAAGTGTAACCTTTTAGCTTTTAAGCGTGTGCATAAACTCTCGTTCTGTTTGTTGGAGGCCTCCAGCTGGTGTCCAGGCCGAATGTCTTCATAATACTTCACTTCTATGAGGTGTATCTTCCTCTTATGTAAGAAAGGGAGCATCGCCACAAAATCCGCGGATCATGGAACTCTGGTGAGCTTTTGTACTCTTGCAACCAATATTTGTAACATGTGCAATTTACATTACCAACCTTCAGTTCCCTCTTTGGACGACGCTTGCCGTATTTTGCGGGTGTTATACGTGAGGGATCTGAGGGGCCTGCAATCCTCCATCGACGACGCAATTGTGGCCGTTCAAGAGTTTGTCGCTAACCCAAGGACAGACAGCTCGTTAGGGAAGATAGGCACTTGACGAGAATCTCTTTCTCCGCGATTATACTCAATTCTCATGCACTGTACCTCAGACTTTTAATTGAGGTGTTTTGTCTTGCATACGCACATACTTCCAGCTTTAAGCTCCTAATTGGTAATCGTTTTGTCCAGCCAATTTGTACTTGATGAGATTGACGATTGACATTTTAAAAAGGCACTATGCAGGTCGAAAAGCCACTCCATGAGCCATAAGAAAAAGATGAAATGTCATGCCCAATGCAGGCAGTGAAAAACCACTCCCCACATTTATGAAGGAACCCTAATCCAAAAGGAGCCACGTAGGTATCAAGCACCATAAAACTCCTCCACCTTCAGAAAAAGATAAAGATCAATGGGGATCAGAAGCCTCCTGATCCGGGGTGGGTTGCAGGCTTGAGCTGAAACCGGCTCCCGATGAGAGTTGATAATAGTACTGGAAAAGGCACGTCTGGTATGGACAAGTTTGGCAGTGTAATTGACAGAATGAACATGATGTTTGGAAAAAAGTTTCTTAGTTCTTTGAGAGTCAAGACCCAGCTCCTTAAAAGATTGTTGTAGTAGATAGTGCCACCCACTCCCAAAAGGTTAGTGTGGAGGGTAATGGAGGCTCCTTGAAGGATGAAGCAGAGGCCTTTATGCTGTTCCTGCGTGGCGCTCAGCTGGCTCTGTAGTCTAGGTAAGGTAAGGTAAGGTTACATCGCTATATATGCCTCTGGAGGGCATCTGAGCGGAAGCTTGGGAAAAAGCCTGTAACCAAACCAAAGAAAACGCTAGAAAAATCAAGGGAACAGGGCTAGGC
>Ga0307963_1002213_pt1 | contig 15308 bp, 17 predicted proteins | sample OrgLakmetagen594_FD_201829 | JGI IMG/M metagenome (GOLD analysis project Ga0307963, IMG submission 201829) | Saline water microbial communities from Organic Lake, Antarctica - #594 | ecosystem: Environmental > Aquatic > Non-marine Saline and Alkaline > Saline | place: Antarctica: Organic Lake...
CTTGTCTCTTTTTCTGGTGTCTTGTTCAGTCTGGCCTCCTTCTCTTCTTGAAGCTGCCTTTTTTTTTGCTATAGCTCAACTGCCCTCGCTGGCGGATATAGCTGTGTAACCCTTACCCTTACCCTAAAGAAGAACAAAAATTCTAGTAGGGGAGGAAACAAGTAGACGTGATTCAGAACATCGTGTCAACCTTGCGTCTTGCGTTGATCATGCAAGCGCTGTAAACCTTCCAAAAGGCCGCACTGAAAAATAACCTGGCTCAAGGTCGTTACCAATGTAATAAATCTGTTCTTCTGTACAGTATCTAGGAACATTACCCGATCCCTTAGTATGCTCAGGAGCTTGACCTAATTGATTTAAACATGGACACAACAAAAGGCGTGACTGCTTTGAGATTCAGAGCAAGCAGCATATTTCCGACGCTTTACACAAAACACGTCAAGAGTTGTTCTACACCGCGCAGCAGAAAGGTCCAGACATTTGAGTCATTATTGACAGAGCATATTGTGGGTCATGATCTCCATTATGTCGCCTGCAAAGAGTTCCCGCTCCGACTCCTCCCTTTCAAAGTCCTCATCTGGGTCGTTATCGGGATGATCATAGCCAAACGCCTGGGAGCAAGGAAGATGTGCAATTGGTGTGTGTGCGTGTGTGTGTGTGTGTGTGTGTGTTTGTGCGTAAATACAATTCATGCTTGTGTGTACGTGTATGTGTTTGTGTGTATGTGTGTGTGTGTTGTGTATGTGTGTGTGCACGTGTGTATGTGTGTGCGTGCGTGCGTATGTACGTGTGTGTGTGCGTGCGTGTGTGCGTGCATGTGTGCGTGCGTAATTGTGCTGAAAGAAGAAAAAGAGAAGACAATGTGATTCCTTGCACCAGACAACCTCAAAAAACTTTAGCTTTTGCAAAGAGATCCAATGACGACATATGGCGCCAAATAAATATGTAGCTTCAAAGGCTTTTTACACGCAAGGTGCAGCTGCCCTCTCCTTGGCCCTCAAACCCATGCACATGTTTGTAAACAAGACTGGAAGAAGCAAAGGGGCAAGTTGTTTAAAGCCTATTTTTTTGTGGGAGCAGGATTAAAGATGCCTTAGCTACGACCCGTGGAAAATAGGTCAGCTGTGCTGACAAAGAAGAACGGCAGGCCTGGCAATGAGTTGTCACTCACTCACACCTTCTACATGAATTGCTCAACCACAGGGGTGTTTGAAGCATGCTTGACAGCAGCTGCTTGACAAGAAATTCACAAACCACAGGAACAACATGCGTCTCCCCACACTCACATCTTCCATCTCCTGCATGCGGTCAGCATCGTTTTCGCCCAGCAGGAACTGTGCGGGCTGATAGGTGCGCTCAGTGTGTGCGCACACATCTGCGATGCTCCAGCCTTGTGCTGCACACCTGTGAGCCGTTAATTCCGGGTTGGTATCACACATTTCACATTTCAGTAACTGAATACTAGGTCAATGATCAACCTTACATATGCCAATGATTTCAGGTGATAATTTACACATCACATATCAGTAACTGAATACTAGGTCAATGATCATCCTTACACATGCCAATGATTTCAGGTGATAATTTACACATTGATGCAACTAGGTAGACAGTTTTTGCAGGGCCGGGAAACTGTAACTAGGGTCAGCCTCACTCTAGTGCTGTGCTTCCCATCTCTTTCCCCATACTGCGCCTCACCATCCTTGCCTTGTATGGCCCTTTCGCTCAAAATCAGCACGGCTCGTGAAACATCTATACTATTGTCTCTGCTGTAGCAGAGGGCTAATTCAAATAGCAAGAGCATGTGAGCAAGTATGATCCTACCGCCAATGCCAATGGTTGAAGAGGCTCTCCGCAAAAATTCAGCCCCACAGGCTAAAACGGTGGCAAGGCAATAATAGTAAAACAAATCCACTTTCTAAGCTTACCAGCCATGGTCAATGGGAGCAAAGTACTCCTCAGGAGGGGAGAGTTGGATGGCCACCTCGGCTGGGTCTATTAGCTGAAGCTGCACTGGCCACCGATACAGTCCTGGTTGCCGTAACTGCACGCAAAAGGCACAGTAGCCACCTTACACGCCTTAGGCATAGTAATCACTTTACACGCCAAGCCCAAAGCTCTCGTTAACTGCAGCAAACGCACAGGGTGCTGACACAATTGCGTTCACCGTGACTGCACGCAAGATGCGATTTCCCACATACACTTCTAAATTACAAGTTCTACCATACTCATCCCGGAACTAAAATTCCATGAATAATAAAAACAACCCCGGCTAACCCCGGAACCTGTGAAGAAATAGTCAGTAATTTAGCTAATCCTGCACCAATCCCGGTGGGCAATTAGCCCAGCCAGTGCGCTTGTGCCTGCGCATGAATTTGCGTGCGTCAGTGAGGGGCAATTAGCTTCCCACAAACATAAGTAAGCATGGGTAACTAGGGTGAATGATTTTGCCAGCGAGGCTCGACGAGCGTCGTCGAGGGCGAGGCTCGTCGATATAGGCCCTAGTTGGTGCGTTACGGTTATAAATTCAATTTCTGAAACTTGCGCGGATTGAGCCGAAAAATTTTCTGGAATTTACTTATAATTAATGATTTATTTTCGTGAAGAGACCGGACTGAGAAGAGCTGTAGGAAGTGCTTGGGGAATTTCTCATGGTGCATTGCCTGGACAGGCATACGCACATCAGATTGGCCGGAAATAAGTCCTATATAATCTGAAAATTACATACAAAATCACTGCCCATTTTGGGGCATCGAGAAATGAAAGTCTGACACTTCCCTGAACAAGACTGTAACATCGTGATGTGCCATTTTTCGCGTTTACATTACACTAAAATATGTTATATTATTATACAAAAAATGCGGTCGATTTTCCCGATGTCCAGGAATTTCCAGGGAATTTCCCCTGATTTTCCCAAAAATTGGACACCCTAGTTGCTGTCTAGGCTTTGACAGCAGTGACGTCGAGGCTCGACGAGGCTCGACCTCGTCGAGCCTCGACTAGAGGCTGGCACACCCTTAAAACATAAGAATGGCTTAAATAATGAAAAACAAAAGATTAGGACTTGGTTCAAAACAACGTCTGGGAGACGTAACACTGTCTCTGTCAGTATAAAAATTGCTCTACTAAATCATTTCCAATAGTCTTCCCCTCAGACCCCCACTCCCCCCTTTTGCTTCCTTCTCTAGCCACTATCACTGCTACTGCTTACTGATTCTGGCTGGTAGTACACCCCTTTGGGAGAAACAGGTGTTGCTGATGCTGGTGCTGGGGCTGCAGCTGGGGCTGGGGCTGGGGCTAGTGCTGAAGCCAGCGCTGAAGCGGGGCTTGGGAGGGGAGGGGGGGGGGGAGGCCCTGGGGAGCCTTCTCTGCTCATCAGTATTAAGCCACCCACCAAAATTTACTTTTGCCAATCCCGGGCAACCCCAAAGCCTCAAAACAATTTTACATGAAACGATACCGGAAGAGGCAAGAAAGCGTTATTTTCCGGGGGTCAATACGGTAAGGCACGGCGGCACTAGTATTATGAATGCAGGGCTGCAGCTACTGTGCCCATCCTGTAGGTATTGTCTCTTGGGCCGCATTTGCAGAACGAATAGCATGCAGCGTGCAATTTGATGCAACTGATAAGGCACTGTCAGCAATGGCAACCATGTACTCCTGACGCGACCGGGGCAAGCTGACATTTGAAGTATGACAGAGCGCTAGAGAAAAACCACAACATAGGACAAGCAAAATGGCAACTAGAATAGAGCCGACTGTTTTCAAAAAAGCAGGGATGGGTCGGTACGGGGTACCGTAGGGACATGTACTCATTCCGCACCCCTCAAAAAAAGAGTTGTTTTTACCCTGTCCGCACCAATCCGCACCCCTCTCAATATATAATTTAGTGCTTGTCGCACCAATCCGCACCCCGGCTTGCGCTTGTGCTTGGCTGCCTCCGCTGCACGCTGCTGATTGTCTGCACGCTGCTTCTGCACTTGCTGCTTGAACTTCTGCCCTTCTTCTAGATGTTGCTGCTCACGCTGCTCGGCGGTTGGGGGGGGCTTGCAGAAGCTGGCCATCCCTGTCTGGACACGCTCTCGGGGGCTCTTTCCCACTCATGACCCGTCAAAAACTCAAGTGATTATTTAAATCCAATACGCACCAATCCGCTCCCCCTCAACTATTTATATATTTCAGGGGGTGTGAGCTCGCCGCACCCCCCAAAAACAAAATTTTTGCGGCGTATTATATTGTTCGTACGGTATTCAAATTATAAATACGCCATATCATAATTAATGCGTATTTTACAGGTTTTGAATTTGAAATCAGGCCGCATTGATGGCTACCGCTGTCAACACCGTTCCAGAAGACTCTATTCACCTGTCTCCATTGAATGTTGGCTACCGCTGTCAACACTCACCTCTAACCTCTACTCTGCAGGCCTTTCCTCTCAATGCAAAAAAACAGCCTGACCTTGAACACCATCAGCAAATTGAAGATGATGCATTTTGTGCATGCGCTCACCTTAAAAATGCGTGCCTTGACCTCCATACCAGGCAGGAGGAGGTCCCTCAAGCCTGCCTCCATCCATTGGTCCTGAGTGATGGGCACCAGCCTACAGGGAGGGAATGCTGACTCAATGTGAGCACAAGTTGGTGAACGTCTTTGAAAATAATAACCCTAACCCTAATCCCTAAACCCTAGACCTAAACCCTAACCCTAAACCCAAGCAGGAAATAAGCGTCCTCTGCTTGGTTAATAAAAAGCTACGCAGGCAGCGAAGACAAATTCCAACCCACGTTCAAATAGAGAGTTACCATTTCTGCGTTTTACATGGAAAGCAACAAAAAGGATGTTGCCGTCAATACTACAGATGGTCGTCCCCGTGCACCCCCCCCCCCAAACAGGGCCAATAAGCTTCCCACCCAATTTAAAATCCCCTATACTTCATCTGAATGCAGGATACTTGATGTTATATCTAAACCATTGACATTTGCTAGAATTCCGGCATTTTGGGGGACTATGTGGGGCACGGTGCGTATTTTGCACCCACTTTGGCAGGGAAAAGGTGCATTTCTGAAGTTGCCCTGATCGACCTCTGCTTCAGGATATAAGCATTATAAATGTTAAATGTTACATATGCTGCAAGTCGAATTTGGAGCAGGGGTACTGGAAAAGCAGAAGAGTGGGAGGCACTCACACCAGGGACACAGGGGAAAAAGACAGATTAATCTGTCGCTCCATACCTGCTGCGAGTTTCAGCCCGTTTTTGCTCTGAGTTACGGTCAAACATATTAATTACATTAAAATTTAATGGGGCCAACGGTGGCTGAATTTTAGTGGAAATTGTTCATCCCTGACATGCAGCAGTTTCCGCCTGTGCTTTTCCGGCTCCATTATATATTCCCAAATTCACACCAGAGTTGCGGTCTGAATTATCAAGCCCTATAAAATTTACAGGGCACAGATTGGTGCAGTGTGTGAGCATTGGAGTCTGTTTTTGATCCCTGACATATTTTTGAGATTTATTGCGAGCCACCCACTGGGTCTTTCCGCCTGCTTTCTTTGCAGGTAAGTTAATATTTTAAGCTATCCAACACAACTTTCAGCTCCCAAAACAGTGGAGTGGCTGGGGAGATATGCCCAATTTAAGGGTATTGGCCCTATTTCCGGGGGAGTGGGGGGTTTGCATGGGGACGGAGATGGAGATGATTGTGACGTAGTCTCATTGGTGTGTGTATGTGTGTGTGAGTTAACGGGCGTATTGCAGCACGTAATACACGTGTGTTATTGGTGTCCTTTTAAAGTGAACGTGTGTGTATGTGTGTGTGTATGTGTGTGTGTGTGTGTGTGTGTGTGTGTGTGTGTGTGTGCGAGAGCCTGCATGTGCCTCATGGAGACGAATGTGTGAGTGTACGTGTGTATGTTCTTGTACAGTGCCGTGACCTACGGACACAACACCAGGACCAGAAAACGCTTTTGCTCTTGGCCACGCCCGCTACTCACCCATCAGACGTTGCCCCAAAGTCGACTTGAATGCCGTGGTACAGCCACACGTCGGTGATGGGGCCCGTGATTTCTTGGCCCTCCTCTAAGTCATCAAATGGGACCTGCATACAACCAGAACGTGCAGGCTTTTTGAGCAGGCACGCCCATACCCTTAAACCTGGCCAGCACCATACCACGCGGCTTTATGGTGAGGGAAAATCATGCACATAGGGCTCAGTGTGGCCCGGATGTCCCATGGCCACATCAGTGTTTCTTTTAAGGATTTGGGAAAACCTTGATTTCATGTCTCCTCCAAATCTGGCAATTTGAGAAATTGGGTTCTCATGTCTATTTCTTTTCCTGCCCCAGCAACAGATTGGTGTTATGTAGTAATTTATGTGTGAGGAAGCAATTGCATTAATATAAGAAAGTTTGTTTGAAATTGCAAACTGTCCATTCTAACTGAGTTGTTCATCTATTTAATCCCATATTTAATCCCACGGCGCTTCATGGCGCTGAGCCACTCCAAAATGGCATGTGGATACGGGAAGGACTCCACGCTGAATGCTGAGCTCTTAAACCCCCGTGCGCAGCTCGTCCAGTGCTGCGCATGTAGCCTGTTGCGCTGGGGGTTACGGATGTACTTGAGCGTCCTCCTCTGCACACACGTCAGTGATGAGGCGCCCCTGCTGCAGCGTCTTGAACACGCATGCAAACTGGGTGTGCAACTTGGGGTCGGCTGCCTGTGCTGCGCGCTGAATTGCTGTGTAGTCTGCACCCTTGTTTTCTGCCCCTGCCAGCCTACCAAGGCTTGCTGCTTCTTCAACCATGCTGCTGCTTTATCCTTGTGGCTGTTGCTGATCTCATGGGCTGCAATGGCCTGCTTTCTGCACTGGAACGTGGCTGGGCAGATGCTGCAGCAAGCTTGGTACCGATTCCTTTCGTCCACCCCCCCATCACTCAGCCAGTCCTTGCGCTGGGGCTGTCCCTCAGGGGCTGGATGCTCAAGCCACTCAGCTTGGAACTTGTTCGTGGGCCCATATGGGCCCATATGTACTTTCCATCACTTTTCCCCCTGGCAACTCTGGCCTTTTTTGGTGGGGGGCATTTGCTCATTTCAACATGATTAAATGCTTGGAATTGTTTGGAAGTTTTTTGGAATTTGTGCTGTGTGAGGGCCTTCAACGGCCCTCTAAGGGCCACAGAACCGTTTTACACAGGGGCTCGTCGGCATCCCCAGAATCTTAGTTTTATGTCGATTTCAAAAGTCGAAAACCCATGTTTTCATGTCGATCGATATGGTGCGTCGCCTTAAAAGAAACACTGGGCCACATACATCATCACTGCCGATGAAAAAAATTTGGAGTGACCTCCAAGTGCATGCATGCTTAGATGCTTGGGCACGAAACACCCAAACCCACAGGCAAGCAAGACATCAACATCATGCAAATGTCTCCACCTAAAGATTGTACTGGCTTACTTGGGTTCATGCTTAGCACTGCCCCATGACCACCTTGGTTCATCTTAAAACTTGTGTGATGATTTCAATCACCGGTCGTCAGAAAACTTTTTACGCACACAGAGTAGCGGGTGATACTAGGCGAGAGAAGCTGGCATTGCTACTGTAAGAAACATGTCAGGCATCCCACAGCGACAGCTTACCCGGTGTTGGAGGTCTTCGTCTATGTGGTTTGGTTCGGGGAACGTGATGGGCGCCTGCTCTGCAGGTTTCAGTCTTAAAGGATGCTGGCTCCACCCCCCTGCAAGGAGAGACGTGTGCGGGCCAGAGAAGGTTAAAAGAGAAATGATCACGCTTTTCAACCATGCTGCGTTTCACACGCTCCCTCCCTCTCTTAACTTGTTTTAATGAGCACTACAATCTTGACAACATCCCTCACACTCTCAATCTCCTTTAAATGACTCCCTCACACATCCTGAATCACTCATAAACAATTACACATCACACACAACTACTCATCATAAATTTGTACATTTGATATCATACACCCAAACACAAACATGCATGCATGTGCACCAGCAACGAACAACGACCCCTTCCCACAACACACCTGGAGGTGTGTGGAACCAGTAGGCTGTCTCCTCTAGGTCTACACCTGAATCCTGGAACAATTCATCAAGGTACATTTTGCCAACACGCTTCTCAAGCCGCCCCAGCTCCGGGTTCAGCACCTGTGTGTGTGTGTGTGTGTGTGTGTGTGTGTGTGTGTCAGGGTTCAGAATGTGCAGGATTGGCCAGAACCATATATGTATGTATATACAGTGTATTTACGGTATTTTTGGCAAGGGAATCACCAAATATACGATATACGGTGTACATAATTCGTTCTGGGCCAGAACTTCTGGCCAACCAAAGAAACTGTGAAAGCTTTACTGGAGGAGACTTCCAGAAGAGAGCAAATGAGATTGGAGTTTCAAACAAGTAGTGGGGAAGCTCAAAATAAAAGGCTTCAATGAGCCTTGCGTGTGAGGAACAACGCAGGACTGAGTCAAACTGCAAGTGAGAGGCTTTTGCAACACACATATATATATATATATATATATCGCGGGTCACTAACTGGAGAGAGAGCAGGTAACATTGTGAGACACGGGGACAGGAAACACAAATGTCCTTTTGAGTTTCTTTGCAAAGGCAGAAAGCCAAGTCAACACAAAAATGGCGCAAATAATAAATCCGGCAAGACTGAAATGACACCTTCACGGGCTAGAAGAAAACCTATTAAATGCCAAGTGTCAATGCCAAAAATGCGGACCAGGTTTGTAAAGGAGAAGTGCCTGCACTGTTCACGCAGCTCACCTCCATTTGGTCAAGCAGGATCTCCTCGTTCTCCTCATGCTGAGGGGGCATCCCTTTGTACTGCCAGACCTCATTGCTGGTATTTGTCAGCCGTACAGGGGGGACAGGACGGGCATGGCGCTGGGCGCGTTTGATGCCTGCTAAGAGGGGGGGCCAATATGAACATGTTGGTGTGTGGATAAGTGTGGAGTGGCATGATTGGGCTGTAAGTGTATGAATGGTATGTGTGTGCGTGTGTGTTTGTGTGTGTAAAAGCGTGTGTGTGTGTGTGTGTGTGTGTGTGTGTGTGTGTGTGTGTGTGTGTGTGTGTGTGTGTGTGTGTGTGTGTGTGTGTGTGTGTGTGTGTGTGTGTGCGCGCGCATGCATGTGCGTGTATGTGTGTCTGTGTGTGTGATGTGTGTGCGTGTGTGTATGTGTGCGCATGCATGTGCGTACCTGTGTGCACGTTTTTGCATTATTGCGCTAGTATGCGATTGGATATGTGGCAACACAACGCAACACTCTCCTCTCAAAGCATGTGTTTGTTTACCTGCAAACTGGGGGTGTGGCCTGTTGGTGGTACTCAGCTGGCGGACACGGGCCGAATGGTGCCCCACGGCAGGCTGCACGCCTTGAAGAAGGCTCATAGATTTACTTAATTTAAAAATTATGATGCAGGCATTAGAGGTCACTAATAATTTGCAGTAGAGGTCAGAAACATTAATTTTGTATTGTTTTTACACACTCACTTGAAGCAATGACTGTGCCTTTGAATGTAAAAGGGTTTGGGTCCTCTCAAATGTCAGGGCCTCCCAAAACCCCTTGCTCATCACTGACCCAAAGAAGCCACCGACGAAGCAGCATTGACCGGGGGCCCGTGCCCCAGGGGTCCTGCCGGAACCCGACCCGAAGACAAATGCCTGCATCTGTCACTGCGTGCGCCGCGCTCCCCTCCCCTCCCCTGCATTTTGACTCAGACTTGGGAAACGAAGGAGAAGACTTGGGATGGAGGTACGTTGGGGTGGGTGCGGGTCCGGTCTAGCGCTCCCGGAGGACTGTCGTTCTACACCTAGTCACGGCCAATTATCACACAGTCAGCACGCTTGACCGAGACACACACACAAACTTACACACTGGTGCAGGGACGACTTTCACTTGCACTACATTCAAGGACGGAACGTGGGCAGCGGCAGCTTTGGAGAGGTCTTCCTTGGCATTTGTTTGCACACGGTGAGGGACGATTACCTCATTGAGTCTATTGAGAGTTGTGGTGTGTGACCACCTGTCATAACCTGCAGGAGGTAATGGCAAGGTAGGTATGGTGCTGTGCCTGGCATTGCCTCCCGCAGGTAATGATCTCACATTTTTCTGCCATTGTCTGCCAAATGTGCAAATGTGTTGTGCACGAGTGAGCTTTTAGGAATGCAGTGGACCCCAGGTCGTGATCCATTTCTCTTCTTGGGTTGCTTCCAGGGCAAGGAAGTAGCCATCAAAAGCCTGCCCAAAGTGCGAGGCAAGTTGACAATGGAGAAGACGCTGGAGAAACTGTGAGTCATCCCTGCATTCGCGCATTGCATGTGCTTATTGACTGTCATATACAAGAATCAAGCACACGTCATCTGCTTGTGCATGTGCGTATGTTTATTCAAATGTGCGTGTGTGTTTGTGTGCGCGTGTGCGTGTGCGTGTGTGTGTGTATCCATGCCTGCGTGTGCAAATTACTGAAGAGTGGCATCGGTCTTACCAAAACATCTGGTGCTGCCAATCACAGGGCTCGCGAAGTAGACATCCTAGAGTCTTTACAGGGAGACCCAGGCATCATCCAGTTGATCGATTGCTTTGAGGACAACAGCAGTGTGAAAATAGTGACAGAGCTGTGCACAGGAGGGGACCTTCAGAACTTCACTGAGCAGGTGCGTACTCGGCTCCTGGGAGCATATTGCTCTTGCAGTACATCCCACACGGATGTAGTCCAATCCACACGGTGAGAGAAGAGTTCGGCTGTGCTGCTGTTATAAAATCATCATGCTTATTAGCAAGTTTCACTGGCTCTGATAGACCTTTATGTCTGGCAGCTACGCGCGCCCTGTTCTCACTGTTCAAAAATGTCTTCCAAAACTGCAAGCTTCACAAGCTCTTGCATTAATGCAAACATGGTAAAGCAATTTTCACTATGGGTGGTCAAGGAAAAGCGTTTGGGTTTGCAGCATTGGAGGAGACCCCGTGCTTCGGCGTTGGGTTTGGTCAAAGGTTCAATGACATCCTGTGTATGTGTATGTCAACTGCAGGCAGAGTACGTGTTCAACGAGGCTAGCTTGGCATTGGTCGCGCAAGAAGTGGTCAAGGTGGTCCATTATTGCCATGGGGCGGGCATGCTGCACGGGGACGTGAAACCCGCAAAGTACGTGTGTATGTTTTGTCATTCAATCACCGAGTTCCGTTGCTGCAGTCTCGTCATCACGTGTATGTTAGTTGACTTCAGTACCCTATTGCAAAGCCATGCAGCCCATTGACTGCCAACAGCCAGCATCCTTAGCTTGCATGCTGTTGGGTTGTCAAGACTGTAACTGGTACGGCACACACAACCAAGTCGGACAGCAGGGGAGCATGCAGAACTTGCTTCCAACAGGCTTAGTTGTGGATGTATACAACATGCTTTATTTGCGTGCTTCCACCCTCTCACTCTCCTTGTCCAAGCTCGCATCTTTCAACTGAGAAGGTACAGACACAAAACACCCACTTGCACATCTTCAATCACACACACACACACACACACACACACACACACACACACACACGCACACACACGCGCACACACACACCTAGATTAAACTGCAAACGCTCGCAGCTTTTGCATCAAGGACAAAGCCAGCAATCCGCTCCTGCAGTCTGCATGCCAGCCTGGGTCAGAGCCTGTGGTGCAGCAGGCCAAGCAACAGAACTGGCTGAAAGCCATTGACTTTGGCTGCAGCCAACAACTTCCAGGTGCGGTACTCAGCACATTGCTGAAGGAGTCCCATGTGCCCCTGTCATTGAAAATGTGTTAGTCAGCTTAAATCTTAAATCCAACCCCCACACGAGTGCTGAGTAGGTGGGGTGAGTGTGTGGATGCCTTGTTGCAGGCACGCATCAAATCAAGCAAGTGGCTGACCAAAAGTTGAGCCTGCCTGCTTCTTTGCAGTTATTTGGTGGTGTATTTCAAATCAAGCAAGTGGCTGACCAGAAGCTGAGTCTCCTTCCTTGTTTTTAGTAAATCTAATGCTCTTCAGGTGATCCAAGGCCGGAATCCCTGGTGCATGCAACGCCCCCTCTCCCCCCAAAAACAATGCCAGAAGGAAGCCATGACTCATGTCTCATGATACTTGAGGAAAGGAAGCAACTTCTGTACGTACGTCCAGTGACAAGCTTGCACTTGTGCATTTTATTCGCAGGCCTTCGCAGCTTAACCAAGCGGACCGGCACTCCAGTGGTAAGCCTAAAAGATGTGATCTGTTGCTGTGTTTGTGTATGTGTGAGTGTGAGTGTGTGTTTTCCTAAAAACCTTATAGGATGCAGCAGCAGTTTTCGTTGAGCATCTGTGAATGTGAGCACCCACGCAGCAGCAAACGCCAGCGCAAGCAAGCTCATGCGCATTTACGCTAAATGCACACATACACACATACACATTCACTCACAATTACCACAGTACATGGCGCCTGAGATCTTTGGACGACGCTACCATGCGGAGGCAGACATGTGGAGTGTGGGTGTGATGCTGTACCAGCTGTACGCGCGCCGCTTCCCTTTCTGGGACACCATGGAGGAGTGCAAAGCGAGGTATGGAAGTTTGGATTGTTCAGAGCTTGTGTCTGCAATACGCATCTCTGGCCATGCGCCCTTTGCTAAGTCTACCGAAACCAGGGTGTGTGTTACCGATATATTGGCAGGACACCATCAAGGGTGCGGTCACATATTGTGAACTCAGATGCATGGATTGGGCCAATTCTGGACGTTTTTCCCCTTTTTGCTTCACACTGAGTGGTTTTGGGGCAGATTGTTTGAGTGCCATGCAAGTGAAAGCCCGTACAGAGAGTGCTTTGCCATATCGCTAGGCTTGGGGCGGCTATAAGGTTCTGCCGTGCTCTGGTTTGTGTGTTGCTTTGCTCGCGCAGACCTGAGGAATCCGAGGAGCTCCTGGACTTTCGTTGTTTTGCTGGACGTGGCTTACTAATAATCAACTTGTAAATGGACCGCATGCCTCAAAACACACACACACGCACGCACGCATGCACAAACACACACACTTGCATGTGCGTACACGCAGTAAGCTGGACGAGGTGGCCCTTGCTGTCACAGAGTCCACCATCCCTTATGGGTATGGGCCCTGGCTGCAGATGTCTCCTGAGGGCCTAGAATTCATCATGGTGAGCAGAAGTGATAACCTGTGCTGGAAAGACCAGTATGCGTCAAAGAGAGACTCTAAACCATTTAAACGAGCCTGTGGCTCCCTGAGCTGCACTAGCCTTGGGGAGCCCCACAAAAAGGAGACAGTTTGTGTGTGTGTGTGTGTGTGTGTGTGTTTGTGTGTGTAGCTGAGAACCTGAAATATGTGTCGTAAGCTGGTACAGGTTGCGTCAGCATGTCAGGCTGGTTAGAACGGTGTATGCTCGGCTCGCGTCATGCCCTGCGCCTTTTTGGACCGCCTTGTTAAATAAGATGTGCGGTTATATCCTTTTTTCTGCCCGTATGTGCTTATTGCAGAAAGCCGGTTGATCCCGGCATGATGTGCTTTGAAGTTTTGTCACGCATGAGTCCAGGTTCAAGGCTGAGCGCTAAGACAGGCTCAATCAAATATTGACACAAAGACCCTACACAAACCCCTGTACAACAAGCATTCAACTGTCGGCTTGCAGTTGCAGCCAGCAACCTTTCACTGCCCTAGTGTCAAGATCGCACGCACTGCACAGCAACACACACAGATACACACACATGCACACACACAGGGGTGCCTCACTCGCGACCCCCACTGCCGCATGACCGTGGAGGAAGCCCTCGTGCATCCCTGGCTGCTCAGCCACACGTCTGCCACAACCCCGTCTCCCCACAAGCTGCAACTGCAGCAGCAACAACAACAAAAGCAGCAGCAGCAGCACGTGGTGCTACCCAGCAACAATATCGTAAGCAAGGCTGGGCGTGGTGGAAACTCAGTGGTATCTGCTGCTGCCGTTAAGGCTGCTGCTGCAAAGCACGTGTCAGCGGCAGCTTGATGCGTTCCGTGGAAATGATAGGGTGCTTGGTTTTGCAAGGTGTGTTCAGAGGGTGTTCTGGCCTTTCACATACTTCTGAGTAACACCTTTGCTGGGAGTGCTGCCTGGCAAGCAAGGGGTCAATATATGCTTATAATAGGGCGGCAGCTGCTTAGGCCGTGTCTTCATGCTTGTGAATGGGTGGGTGTACGTTGTTTGTGCATTCTTGGAATCAGCAAATGCCCTGCTCTGTATACCAGAAAGGTCCTTACGGGTACCTGTGCTGGACCCCAGAGCTGCTTGCTGATTCAATACTGATGTGCTTACGACGACAATTGCCTTGCCATCGAAATAAAATTATAATTCATGTCGGAATGCTGCTAGGCTGCTAATATTGAAAGTTTTCGTGAAAGTATATTGGAACCGTGCCTGAAGCCGCCCACACCCACAGCAGGATGGAGTTTGCAGTAGCCATTGGAGGAAGGGATAGCTCGACTCAGTGCATGTTTCTTTTGCGCTTGGGCTTTATATTTTGAAAGGAAGCAATGGTGAATGATCACAATTCGTGAGTGCGTGATGTGACTGGATGGCGCAGTTTTGTGCGGAGAGCCAATTTTGTAGTTGCCCAAGGCTGTACATTATGATATTTTTGGCTCCTTTTGGATTAACTCAGTTGTCCATATATATCCCGTTGTCTGTCGGGGGGTTGTGATGCAGGATGTGGGAATGACCACACCCCTTCCCTCGTGTCTAGGTTTTAATTGAATGTTCCTCTGCTTTGCCTTTTTTTACTGGCCAAATACTTACTATTTATGAATTGAGAGCACTTGAACATTTCATATCATACTGAGCAACTGCTACACTTTTATTCGCTGTAATCTGACTGAAGCCAAGCACCCTCCAACCTCCGTAAAGCAATAAGAAAGTACTGGCTACTGGTTAAAGGTTTCCCAAACCAGTGTGGACATATATACAAGATAATTGACGTAGTCGGTGTTATCAGGAAAGCAAACAGAGTGCAACTTAGTGGCAGTCAACCCACAGCAAGCTATTACATACAATTACCCATGAAAATAATTCATCCACTTTTGCAGTTATAAGGGGTTACAAGGATGGCCTACAGCCCGAGTCTCTGGCTGATGGCAATTGGCTGGTGAAACAAAATCAACCAGTGTCGAAAATTGAAACTAAATCTGACACAAACTTGAGAAGTCTGTATGAGTCTTGATTCAGGAATGCATTGATCTCAAAATCAGTGATAATGGCTGGATTATTGATTAACACGAAGTAATTGTAATTATTCTTAATTCGCAGGG
>Ga0307963_1002214_pt1 | contig 15303 bp, 19 predicted proteins | sample OrgLakmetagen594_FD_201829 | JGI IMG/M metagenome (GOLD analysis project Ga0307963, IMG submission 201829) | Saline water microbial communities from Organic Lake, Antarctica - #594 | ecosystem: Environmental > Aquatic > Non-marine Saline and Alkaline > Saline | place: Antarctica: Organic Lake...
TGAGGGGCTGAGAGTTCCTCTGGGGGGCTCTAGAGGGCTTGGAAGTGCCTCTGGGGGGCTCTAGAGGGCCTGGGAGTGCTTCTGGGGGGCTCTGGGGGGCTTGTGGCTGCAAAATTCTTCAAGTGCCCAAAATCGTATTATACGGAGCAATTTGAAAAATACGGTTAAATACGTGATTAATACGATACAACGTATAATACGCCTACGCAGTATGACCCATCCCTGCAAACAACTGAATGTGCTGGATGCATTGATTAACCAAAGTGATTGGGGCAAGTTTGGCTTAATGGCTGTTTATGTGGGGAAAACATGCTTGTGAGTCACAGCAGAGGACGGTGGGTTCCCATAAATTGCTTTGAAAGGAAAAAGGTGTTTGGGTAAGAAAGCCATCATCCTTGCGGGGTGCACAGAGGTGGGCATGTTGGGCTTACATGGACTTTGTGCGCTGAAGCTGGTCTGTACAAGCGCCTCTGGGATTTCGAATGTAAAGTATTCTGTGATGTTTCGCAAAGAGGAGACACTCTGGCAAGGAAGGTATTTACAGCGCGCTAAACTTAGCAGCTGGAAGCTTGTGTTGGCTGGAGAAAGGATGTTCCTTCCGCGCATATGCAATCGACACATATCTCAGGCTTGATCAAGACCTGTAGTTTGAACGTTTCATAACTTAAAAAGAAGCTTAGCGCTAAGCAAAGACGCTGAGGGATGAAAAGTTATGGCATCCAGCAGGGTAGCTGGATAGCGGTTCTAAAATTCAGAACGACTTTCCTCTGGTATGTTGCACCTGTTTTGTGTATGCATCAAACTACATTATGCTGAACACCTGGTGCATACCCCTCTTCAAGTTGTTGGACATGACTATTCAACATCCTTTCTGTTATGTGAACGGACAGCTGGCCAAAGCCCTTTCTCTGCGTTTGAAGAATAATCAAAGCAACAGGCCTTCCCTTTACAGCATCTCAAATAGATCAAGGCTTCACTCTCTCCTGCATACACGTGAAAGCTCCATTAAGGGACAGCGTCATGTAGTGAAGCACAGGTCATGAACAAGCAGCATCACACCTCTCGTTCCTTGCATGCTGCAAACAACTGGCATCCCTGCCGTCCATATACCTACTTGTCAGCGAACAACTCTGCCTGTCATCATTTTCAGATACACACGCACGCATGAGCGCTCTGTCACAAAAGACTGGATTACTACGCGCAAACAAGCAAAAACGCCAGGCACACAAACTACAGAGCTAAGCTAAGGATCTAACAGACCACCCGTCCAGGCCACTTTACTACCGTCTAGGCTTCCGTGGAAGGGATTCTTGCTCAGTGTGCCTTACAGCTTTGCGTAGTCAAAATTATGTTTTCTCACGGCACCATAAGAGTTAGGCCCATGGTTGGCGTGCATAGCTGCAGCAGCGTCACTGGCACGATCCCTGTGCACACGTGATAGGGACAGGCAATCAAATCGTCACGTGATAGGGACAGGCAATCAAATCATCATGCGATAGGGACAGGCAACCAAATCATCAGGTACCTACGGTTCAGGGTTTACAAGGGTTTTCAAAGCAGGTAATCGGCAGCCATACATGTCAGGCTTATGACCTTTTTTTGCTGGTCTCAAGGTCAACAAGGTCAACGACAAGTGATTGACCAATGACAAGGGCTACGATTAGGTCAACGATTAGTGGGGGTTAGTTGTGGTAGAGCGGCTTACTTGATATCCTGCATAAAGTATATCACCGCCCCTAATTATTGTTTTTTGGAGGGGGCGGTGACATATTACTGGTGAAACGGTGGTAAAATATATATTTATTTCTAGGGGGAGCGGTTCAGGTTATTAAGGGGGCGGTAGCAACAAATAATTATTGTTCAAAGGGACGAGCGGAGAGGATGCCCCCCCGCTCCGCCTGGCACCTTCCCTCCCAGACCCTGTCCGCCTGCAGCAGGCAAGAGCGAACCGGGCTGAGCAAGAGGCAAAGGAGCGCAAGAACAAGGGCTCGCAGCCATGCAGAACTCGCAAACCTTGGTTTGATCTTTGATTGTACAGTTGGCACTGCATTGGCATCCTGTGATTAGCAAATAATGTAATGAAGCTGACAGGGATGCAAGCATGCTCATGCAGCAGCAGAAATGCGCAGGCGCACAATGTGCACACACATGCGCACACAAACTCACACACACATACACACACATACACACACACGCAAACACACATGCACAGGGGCACATACTCACACAGGCGCACACACACACACAGATACACATGCACATGCGCGCGCACGCACACACACACACATACACACACACGCACGCACACGCACGCACGCACGCACACACACACTCTCTAGTACCCTTGCACACACACGCTCGCACACACGCACACACACTCATGCACACACTCTAGCTATAGCACCCAAGCAGCACGCAAAGCTAGCACACGCATGCAGCAGCAGTAGCAGCAGTGACAGCATCAACAGTAAGAGTGGCCTACTCCTTTGAGAGGGGGTGGTTGCTGAATGTTACTGTGGTGAGAGTGCACGTACGTACGGTTGTAAGAAAGGTCAGTGCTAGGGACAGGTACATTGCTTGCATAAATCAGTTGTGCACACTTGCGAGTACTCAATTTGTGGATGCCAGTACAGTTGTTCCGAGGGAAATCCACACGTGATTGTTTATTTTGCAGCAAATGTAGTTGTGCTTAGAGAATTACGATTTTTGTGGAGCTTCGTATCATTGCAACGGATTGGATTCCCTGCACCCGTTTGGGAAACACCTCATTTGTGTGATGCATCAAAGTGCAGTTTTTTTGAACCACGTTGTGCAAAACACACAACTGGTGAGGTTTTTAAAATACCTCAATGCTTGCCGGATCTCACCGGTAATCTTCTTCGGTATATAACTGTTCTCAAGGAGATAAATATCGCTGAGATATGGCAGGCACTGAGGTATAAAGGCTGAGGACTTTATGCTTCCTGCTGAGCCTGCAAATTTGCACAAGCAAGGGTTCAAACAGAGTGAGTGTAAATTAGATCACACGCATGAAAGCACTGTTCGCCATTAATATAAGCGTTGTGCTCCCTCCTGGAATAACAATTCCGACTAGTGAGCCGTTGCATTTTAAGAAGTCCACAAAATAAGCAAGGAACAACAGGCATTTACGGGATTTTTAACTTTTCTTTAGAGCCACGTGCAACGTGCTGGGCACCTGAAGTCTGTCCTCCCGCTGAGCCTGCAGATTTGCACAAGCAAGGATTCAAACAGAGTGAACTAAATTAAAACGCACACAAAGGCACTGTCAACCATTGAATGCACCGTGCTCCCTCCTGGAATAACAACTCTAATTGTTATACAATTGCATTTCAACAAGTCTGAATAATCAGGATGAAACAGCACTTGATTGTACAGGCCGCTTGCAAACCTAACTCACGTCCATACTGCATGCACTCAATCTGCGTGGTGCTACCTTTGTGTTTGCCTGCGGTTTTGGAAAAACATGTCAATGTTTGCAAAACAGGCAGCATACATAGCAGCACATACAGCAGATATGCACAGCAGAAATATTGCGCAGCAGAAAAAATGCACAGCAAAAATAATGTGCAGTACACATAAGCACAGCAGAAAAGCACAGCAGAAGTTATACAAGGCGCAAAATAGGCCTCCACCGTTGCTCCAATGACATGGGCAATCTCTTCAATCCGATCAGATAATTGTAGAAATTTGTCACTGTACCAAACAGATGCCAACGTTTGGGCATGTGCCTGCGTGAATGTGTGCTTTATTTTGCATGTACATGTGCGCACACGCACGTGTGTGTGTGTGTGTGCGACAGTGTGGGTGCGTGTGCATAACGTTACGAGGCGCGCTTCAGACAGGCACTGCGTGAGTGTATGTGTGCGACAGTGTGTGCATGACGAGGGGTATTGATGGATTTTGGGTGGGCCTCTTGACTCTTGACACATGATCTGGGTGCAATCAGCAGCTTTGACACCTACGAAGAACACCAACCACATGATGCTTGTGGCGGCCTTGATCAATGTTGGAGCGCTCTTGATCAATGTTGGAGTGTGCATCCTGAAGCTGATAAATTGAAGTGGTAGTTTCTGCACGACACTTTTGATTTTATTAGAATTCTCGAATTCATTGGATTTCTTGATTGATCCAGTCATGCGCTCAGATAGAAAACGCGGTGCAGCAAACTCGCTGCCTTGTTATAGTTCAGACTTGCCCTATATCGAGAGGGCATTTGAGATTTGGTTACCACCAACACTTTCTGCTTACTGTTATTAATTCACACCAAGAATTTATCAAACGTTAAAGTGCATCATTGTTCTTGAATCTCCCCACTGCGATTACAAAGTCTAGTGCTCCTCAAGCTTGCATCCACGACCCGCAAATTTGGACACCGATATACTGTGCAGGAATCAGCAATTTAAATCCGCTTGCTCGCGCGCGGACTCCTTCAGAAACCATTCACGCAAAAGGTCTTAACTCAGACCTGGTCTGGAAGGCGACCCCACATGCATTTGTTCAAGCGTGGCGCTGTCAACAAAAAGGAATCAAATTTTGACCTCACTCTTGGCAATCAGGCTCTGCATGGTGAACGACCCATGCGTGTGCAGGTGTCCTATCTCTCGTTCAGTGCCCATACGGACGCGAAAGGCATCCTGCAGCTCGTCTCAGCCTATGCTCCCAAAAGTGTGATGCTAGTGCATGGTGACAAGGCAGGCATGGACTTCATGGCAAAACGCATACACAGGTGTGTTTGCCCTCTCTGTACATAGACTTGACATCGAAACATGCCACGTGTGTAAGAGTAGAAGGTCTCTGATAGGAAGGTGAGAGTTGAGGCAAAATAAAGGAAAGCTTGGACGTACCTTACTCTTCACGCGCGCACACACACACACACACACACATACATACACACATAATTCTTGCATGTATGAAATTTTTCTTGCTGATGCAGAACTCCCCTGTTTTGCAAGGAGAAGCTTCCTCTCCTTGTCAACCACACATATGTAGGGTTGGCCAGAACCATATATATATACGCCGTATTTGACTGTAAATTTGGTGAAATCCCTGCCAAAAATACCGTATATACACCGTGTACATATGGTTCTGGCCAACCCTACACATATGCACACACACACACACACACATATGCACACACACATATACACACACATGCACGCAGAGTTTTTGGCATCCAATGCACATTTCCGCCCAACGGCAACTGGGTGGCAATCCCTGTTCAGCCCTCCCCTGTCAATATCAAGGCGCACCTAGGTGCCCACTGGGCGCCCACGCTGCAGCAGGTCCAGCTGCAGCAGGTCCAGCAGCAGCAGGGCCTCAGCCAGCGTCAGAAGCGCAAACAGCGCCGTGACCAACTGCTTCAGCAGCAACAGCAGCAGCAGCAGCAGCAGCAGCAGCAGCAGCAGCAGGAGGAGGGAGCAGAAGAGGACGAGGAGGTGGAGGAGGGACAGATAAGAGTGGCACCAAATGTAGATCCACAAGGGCTTGTGGGACCGCAGAGGCAACTACAGCAAGGTCCTCGACATGTAGGAGAGGTGGGGATACCGGAAATTCCTGGCCCTGTTAATGCCTTGGGCCTGTCGGGGGTAGTTGTGGCTGAACGTGTAGGCAACACCGCTCAGCCTTATATGCTAGTGCATCCACAGCATGATGCGCAGCATTTAGGTCGGCTGGGCCAAACGTATAGCATAACTTACGAGTAATGTATCCGTGTTCCTGTTTCATCCATTTGTACCTGCCTCTTACTTTTATCTCTTACCTGTCTTTCAACTTACCATATACTGAAATTTTGTACGAGGATTTCGAACTCTACATTGAATTATGCCTACCTAATACTAATACTAATACGTTGTTTCCTTTGATTGACGTGGAGTGGTTTTTTACCCTGTCTGAGTAGTAATTGTGGTCCTGTAGTGCCACACTTATTGGGTGCTTGTTATGTCAGCATAGTGTTACCTTTTGCGTGTTGTTGGTGTGTTTGTTATGACCAGATACAAAAAAACTGGCAGTTTTATGATCAAATTGTCTCTTCCCACCTCCTCTTGTTGCTTCTCTCTTTATGCGCCTTCCGAACTAGGTTCACGAGGGGTTGCGGGTATTCTTGGAAGTGGCCAGTTTTTTCCTTAACAGGGCCCGGGTCAGAATGGATTGAAACAAGGGGTGACTCCAGCTGTAACACAGACCGGTCTGTGCATGCATGTATTAGCGTGAGCTATGCCCGCAATCATGTACGGACTAGTCATATTCCCAAAGAGTTGTGAGACATGACCTGCGCTACCCAGCAGTGTAAATACTTTATTCATTAATGTACATTCCACCCCTGCTGTACGACACGTCTAATTAAGGAGCTGTTTACTCAGTTCACAGATCTGAAGGCATTTGGCAAAAGGTAAGTGCACCTCATTCTTACATTTTATCTTTACTACCGCCGAGCCATGCTGCCTTCACTTTTAAGTATGTGCACGTAGACAGGTCATACTTCCAACAGCAGAGAGTTAACTGAGGGGGTTTGCTACCCAACCGGCAGCCGTACTATATGTTCAGCTTATTGGCTTCTTTTGCTAATCTCGGCCAGCACCAAGGTCGTCAAGCGAGAAAATGGCATGGTTGCTCCCAACTTGTTTAATTACATACTTTCTTGAGTGTCAATTACATACTTTCTTGAGTGCTAGTAACAGTTTCAACATTCTAGTCTACACCTTAAGCAAATCTCAGCCGACCCTTGCAAGCCGGAGGCTAAAGCAATTTGCTCCAGCCTTTGCAGCATTTTGCAAGCTAACCGGGAAATTCTTAAATTTACCAAATAGAGCTATTATTGGTAATAGCAAAGCCTCCCAATTAGACATCCCAAAGCCATCCAAATGGCGATTCAGTCACGCCAATCAAAAGAAGAGACAGACAGATTGAATCATTGATACCCCAAAGCATACGTTTTCTGGCAGCATGTGCCTAGATTCCATCGTCTGCGAACAAGCAAGGAGTCTTCAAGGTAATTCATGGAAAACAAGGTCACACATCACACACTCCTTGGATTGAAAGCACCATGCATGCGTAAACCTGGGCCCCCTATGAGTTTTGTTTGGATTACAAAGGCCTCCAGCCAGGCATGGCTGCTCAACCTATAGGGACCCCCAAACAAAATTTAGTCAAAAAGATCACCATTGGTAAGTTATATAGGAGAATAACACGTGCAATCCTGTCCGGACTCCTGCCATCACTCCTGCCATGTATTCCAGTTTCACTTCAACCCATGGCCATATCATTGAACCTGAACCAGGCTCCGTTCCTCATGACCCTTCTGCTCAAAACCTTTTTGCTTCAAATACTCCGGCAAAACAAATGGTGCACATACAATAGAAAACGGTCTCTAAGGCAAAGCAAACCAATTGCAATTTGCCTTGCCTCTTAAAACAATAACAAGGGTCTTGACCATGTGCCCTCTCCAAATTGCCTGATGCCTGAACCTCAAGTCCATGCGCAAATAAGACATAATGAACTGCTTGTAATGTAAAAAGTCACTTTTGTATACAGCGCCATTATGCAAATCACCGAAGGCATCCTTCATCTGTCTAGCAAATAGCTGCCCCATTTTTCTAAACTTCAGAAAAATCCTTGAAGGGAATATCTGCTTTTGTTACTTCGTGCAGCATACTGCCAATCGGACGGACTGACCTGACAACAATTCCTGCGTGCATTCTTGTAGCACACTCCAGTTCACAAAAGCAGGTTGGATTCTCAAAAACCTCTTTAAATACGCCACAACATCGCATGAGGCCTGTCAGAAATCCTTTTGTCGATACCAAACTCGCTCTTTCGCTTTGTGTCTAGCTGCATTTAAGGGCCTCAAAGCATGAGACGTGGCCTTGTTTAAAATTTTAAAGTTCATATTTTGTCAAACAGCATAATCAGGTTGGTAATTGAAGCTCTCTCTTCAAGCTCCTGATTGTAGGAGACAAAAAAAAAGGAACAGCAGGATTTTGTATGCATTAGTATTAACGATGTACGATTTCTGCACGTTTATGGTAGCCCTTTGTTAACAGAAACAATTCGGAAAGTTTTAGATTTTGCTGCAATTGAGCTGGATCTTTAGCTGCCAGGGTCAGGTCATCAGCATAAAGCATGCATCCTTCAACCCTCAGTGCCTGTAACTGCACCCTCGTAAGTGCTCCCAAATTCATCGTCCACGTCATTATTAAAGAGAAAAAAGGAGCGGAGACAAAGGGCACCCTTGTTTTACACCCTTAAGGACGGAAGGAGTCGCTATTACTGGTAGTTATCTGCCGATCTATTAAACATTCGTCTCCATCGTACATCTGCCTAATAACATTGATGATACGAGTAGGCATGCTGATCCTTTACAAGTGGTTCCATAGGTAAGGTCTAATACCATTTGATTGCTTTTATTTCAATGAAAGCAATATGAAGGTGAGAAGAGCCTCTAGGTTTAATCTGCTTCGCTACATGGACTTAATACCTCAAAACAAACATTGGCTGATTAGTGCTCATATTCGGATAGAACCTGAATTTCATGTCAGGAACCTGGGCCCCCTATACAAAGGGCAAGAAAAACCATGCTTTAAAATATGTTAAGAGGTACACGACCATAAAACGAATGCTAGGATGATGATGATGATGATGATGGCGTATTACATAGGTCAAGGGAAGATAGCAAACTCCCTGCTAGGAAAACTAGAAAGAAATCCGCCAGATTTAGAACCTTTTGAGGATTCAGGACTAATCCTTCAAGACTTTAGAAGCTTGCTCCATGTGTATCCTGTTTGCTACGCTTTTAAACTTGTCCATACTAGGCGCGCCCTTTCCAGTACCATTGTCAACCAGTGCCAAATGCAATTCAACAATCATAGCACCTCACAAAGAAATTTCAATATATTGGATCACTGTAAAGCGGCTGTGGCTCTAACAGGGATAGGCGCAGGGCGCAGGTTGAAGCGCTAGCTTAGGGTTATTGGTTTACTTGCTTCGAAGGAATCTGACGACTATTGTGAGGACTAATTGAAAATCTTTCCCTAATTTGGATCCAGCGTAGTACTTGAACCAGGGGCTCTATCTCTCAGGTTGTTGGATCAAGTCAGTGCCTACACCAGACTCACTCAGATCATCTATTACACACATAGTACATCTATTACATTCATAGTACATTCATAGTACATTCATAGTACATTCATAGTGCAAGTACTAAATGGAGCCCGTTTCACTGATATCCTCATTCAGATATGATACCAACGGTAATTAAAAATTGGTTGACAATGTGTGCATTATGAGATGAAGGTTCATCTGCTATGATAGTAGAAAACAACACAATCAAGCAGGGCAGAGTCAGAAAGTTGTAGCTTCAGCTGAAAGGTTCGTATTACACAATTGAGACATTGCATAGTGTGAGAAAGGTACTGTATGACCGACAGCTATCTATTTGCTTTTGTCTGAAAGATCTTATCCTTGCTCTTTCAACTCAAAACTGCACCACCTTGCCACTTGAAACCTGTTGACTAACACCCAGCTTGTTATTTACAGCAGAGCATCCCTTGGCCCACAGCATACTGCCCTCCCCCTGCACGTACCACCCAAAACTATCCTTGCTGTTGCTGCACGCACATCTGTCCAGCCAAACCTCTGCCCCTTGATCAATCCACGTTGCTGTCTAAGTTCCCACTGATGCTACTGTTGACAGCCACAGCAGAGCTGCCGGCACCTGCCACTTCCAACCCACTTTCTTTGCCATTGCCGTCCAGGGTGCAGCCTGTGAAGATCGCTGAAGCACCATCACCCACAAAGGCAGATAAATAACCTCTACCCACTGCTGTGCTGTTCCTTGCCTCCAAAGTGCTGCCCTCTCCCTCTGAAACTCAGCCATTACCATCACTGCTGCTACACCTGCACCTCTCTATCGCAGCCTTGCCTCCGCCTGTCAATGTGAGCCCATACCCGTTTTTGCTACCACTGCAACACCTCCCTAGCACAGCCATTCCTGCCAGCCAATCAGACAAAACCCAAACCCTAACCCTCCCTTGCTATCTTAATCACATGAACCATTGACTACAAATAGAATACTACCAAACTTCCGTCTTCTCTGGATCTCTCGACTGTGTTATTCACACAATTTGCTTCCTCTATCTTTAGACAAAAATCGTCTCCAAAGTCACTGCTGCTAGATTGGTCGCAGCTGAAGGGTGATGGTCAGCTCCTTGGTCTTGGCAAATTAACTATTTTATTGCACATTTATATTTCATCAATGGTAAAGTTTGCTAGTGACCTGTAAGTCTGCAAGCTTTAAAGCCAATTCCAACCCAGCATTTCGGCACATTTGCACCTACTATTGCAGCTGACACTCTGGTAAAACGCATCAATGGTAAAAAGTAAAAAGCTGATCAATATGTGGACAATACTGAATGCAGAAGGTGTCAGGCCTCTTCTGTTATCTGAGGAAGCCTCATGATCTCATCCACAGCATCCTGGAAAGTGAAGGAGAATGGCATCGGGCAGAGTTGTTATTTCATTTGTTGAGGAATGAGCTTTTTATTGTAGGTCAACTAATCTGGAATTCATGGGAGTATGAAGGTATAAAATGGGATACTAGGGTTGATGACTTACTCTGCAGGACACGTGTCCTTCCAACACTTGTGCTATGGCTGTGAGCACTGGCAAAGATACGCGGAACTGCCGTGCCAAGGAAATCACTGAGGCAGCTGTAGCCACTCCTTCGGCCACCTGGCAGTGGAAGCAGAAATGTATGAGCCAGGCGTCTGCCGTCTTCGGTAGTGGCGCTCCGGGTTGCAAGTGCACCATTTTTAATGCATCATGTAGAATCCCTTAAACAGGGAGAGGATTCCGTCACAGGCTGGGCAGGGAATTGCGTACCTGTGAACTAGATGCCAGAATGGTCTCCAGCTTTTCCCCCTGGCCCAGCCGCAGGCCGACCGATCTATTCCTTGACAAGCCACCTACGGTGATTTAATGTAGAAAAAACAGCGATGTAGGGGCTGCTTTGTTCAAAAGGCGTAAAGCAAGTCTGACCCAGGCTTCCTGGCACAAGAGGGGCACAGGTAAGACGGACGCTTTAAGTCTGAGATGTGAGAAGATGGCTGTTTCCTGCCGCTCTAGCAGCATTACAATCAACAAGGTCTCCATCCCCAGATGCTTAATACAAAGACGCTCAAAAATGTGTGTGTGTGTGTTTGTGTGTGTATGTGTGTGTGCGTGTGAGCACTTACCGTAACACGTCAGGCAAATATCCCCAATGCCACCTAACCCATTGATGGTCGAGGCTTTTCCACCAGACGCCTCCACCAGCCATCTGCAGAGAGTGCAGCAGGCTTGTGTGGGTGCCAACAGCCACAAGGCCAGCCGTTAAGGACACAAATTCTAAAGCTAAGACATTTGCTGTCCAGGAAATTTCTTTTTAGTCCCACGGCAGGAGAGAGAGTGGGAAAGGACGTGGTGCACATCCAGACATTGGGAGGTGGGGCCTAAACTGAGAGGTACCATACCTTAGTACCACACCCTACATAAATATCGCTTTTTGCCCTGAGGTGATTAAATACCTGAATGTTTATATTTTGACCTGCAGGGTTGTGCGGGGTCAATAAAAACAACCCTTCTTGGGCCGCTGCCAGTCATGAACGGTAAGAGGTAAGAGACACCCCCCCCACCCCTAAGCAAACTCACATGTGAACAGCATGTTGACTTTCCTTTGCCCTACTGTGGTGTTCTATTAATTAAAAACCGTTTGTGAAGCTTTTTGGAACAGGACCAAAACCCTGTGGGGTTGATGCGGGGAAGCTTTTTCGAACAGGGCCAAAAGCCCTGTGGGGTTGATGCGGGGAGGGCACTTACTTTCAGGGTGCGGGGAAGGTGCAGGATTCATTTAAATATATAAGTTGTTTGGGGTGTGGACGAGTACGCTAAGTTACGGGATCGACGAATCCAGACCCTTTCTAACCTGATTTCCGAGCAGCCTTGAACAATGAAGGCTGCCAGTGCATTGTTGCCAAGCTCCAAGCCTTGGACGATGCCTGCTCCTACAGCTAGCACATTTTTCAGCGCTCCACAAATCTCTACTCCAACCTGGGTAACAGTTGCATTTGGCAGAGCCTGGAACGCCTAGGAAGAGATCTTAGCAAGTTATGTATTCACTCTAAGCTACATTCCGTCTGTTTCTTTGCCCAACCTCTCATGGAAGCTACATAACTTACAAAGTACGAGACAACTCTAGCGTGCCTGCTTACCACGTCACTAGATGTATTGACACGAAGGGCTGGACCTGACAGCAAGGCCTGCGATGGTGAAAGTTATATAGGGTGTGAACGCTCTTTGTGTGTAATAAGTTGTTAGAGTGTGAGCGCTCTGTGTGTATTGAGTTGTTAGGGTGTGAGCACTCTTTGTGTGTACCAAGTTGTTAGGGTGTGATCACTCTTTGTGTGTACCAACTTTTTAGAGTGTGAGCACTCTTTGTGTGTATTAAGTTTTTAGGGTGTGAGCACTCTTTGTGTGTACTAAGTGTTGCAGAAGACAAAACGATGCTCTATGTAAAGAGACGCGACCAGTTGGTATCCTCGCTTTTGCGCTCCTGTAATTGCATATTTTACATACTACCTACATCAATACGTTTGTAAAAAAAGCGGCCTTTTGGAGGTCATGCTAATTTCCCCTACTTTCCTTTGCCTAATGTCCTCAACAAGTTTTGTATTTCTATGTAGGTATTTCTGAACTTACTTGCACGGTTGCCCCAAGATCAGCATCAGAGCAAGCTGCAATGAGACCAGTGGGCCGCTGTTCCAGTACCTCCTTGGCAAAAGATGGCCCGGAAAGGAATACGACCGGCTGCTTTCTCCCACATGCGCTGGGAATGAGTTCACTCATCATGCTTCCCGTGCTTACCTAGGATGCACGCACATACAAAGCCGAGCGTGTGTTTTTTGTTATCAATTATGGCAACAGGATTTGGAATGAGCTTGTTCATTAGTAACAGCATTGTCAAGACCTCAAAGTACATTGTTGGAAAAATGGAAACGGAAAGGAATCAGATACCAGGAAGCGAGGTCATCTTGACAGTTTTTTAGAAAATGTGCTGGCATTGCATTGCAGGGCATCCCACCTCTAGGCCCTTGCTCACACATAAAAGAGGCAGCGTGGGTGGTATCAAATCCTTTATTGATGCCAGAAATGTCCTAGAGCTCTGTTGCAAAGTAAGGACAAGGTGATTCGCTCAGATTGCTGTAGCCAATGTATCTTATGCACCCAGATTGGTAAATAGTAATAACTGAATAAGTAAACACACAAAGCCATCCCACACACCTGCACCGGAACCGCGTGAACTGGGAAGCAGAAGCGGAAGTGTGAGTAAGTAAAGCCACAAGGTACAAGAGGCTATCGTTTACCTTTATTCACAAGAAATCGACGCTCTAGTGATGGCACTGCTTATGGCCTGGTGCAATGATTTGCGTGATTTATAAAGGTGGATGGGGACGAAGCCCGAATTACATTGACAAGCTGCCTAATATTGGCAAAACAAATTACATGGCTATTCTGTAGTATCAGCCAAAAGCAACCCTACCTCACATCTTGCATGCCCAATGCATGCTTCGTACCTGCGTACTGTGCTCCATAAATTGCCTCTGCTGCCTCTGTGGAAGCCTTCACGTTTGGTGGAAGCGTGAATCCCGGCAGGTACTTGGTGTTGGTATTGATCGTGTTGATGTCTTCACAGAGCAGCTTGTCGCGCATTAGGAGGACCACATCCTGACGCACGTGCATGCAGACGCTAATTGATTCCAAGATTACCCCAACCCCGTCATTCAATAAATTTGCTCTTATTCTCATCAATAGTACTGCACAACCCACCACATTTTCCTTTCTCAGTGCTAAAACGCAGCCCATGGCTGTCGCAAAGGACCCTCCTCCTGCATTGCATCACAAGATGATTAAAATACATTGCCGTATTCATGTTCGCTGTTCCACTTTGTAATACGTCCATTTCTGATCTGAGATCAAGATTGCAGCTTCCACTCACCAAAAACTACAATTTTGTTGACAGGCTGCCAGACCTTTTCTGGCGAAAGTACGACCTGCACGGCAAGGCAGAGTGGTTAGGTGCTAACATACCTAGAAAACATGTCTGACAGCATGTATCTCTTGCCTAATTAAGACCTGGATGGACCCTCTGAACGTTGTTTGCAATTACTACTGGATATCCGCCAAATGCCTGAACCAATGATGAATTCCAAGTAGAAACCTTTTTTTTCTGGCTCCAACGCTGAATGGCGCGCCACGTCTGTGTAATGGCAGGAAACTTGGGCTGACCGGCTGCGGCATACTCAGCAGCACAGATTGCTGAAGCAGGGCGGAGCGGCAGAGATTGTAGTCTCTGGGAGGGTCTTTTCCCTTTCCCAACTTGGAAATTTGCCTTGCTTGCATTCATTGCAGACATGCCCATGCTGCTGTATATAGGCTCTGGGAGCACCGCTACTAAATAAACACTCAGTCGTAGATTCTAGAAGGGCACTTTCAGAGTTGAGAGTTGCCGAAGTGTCATAAATAATATTACGTACACCAATAAATAAACAAGCCTTTTAGTGCGACTACGAACACAAAGCCACAGCAAAGCTGAAGTGTTGTGCGTATGAAATAAACGTGTCGCACAAGCTCAAACAAGCTCATTTCCTTCTTTCCATCCGCATCTGTCACTGACAGCTAGACAAAAATGGATGACTGGGACGACGATGTGCAGATTGGAGAGGCCCCAGAGAACAGAGGAGACAGAGGGGAGGAGGAGGGCCACGCACAAAGGTGTGCCTGAACACACACACACACACACACACGCACACACACACACACACAAACTCACACACATATATACATGCACCTTATCACACACACATGCACACACACACACACACACACACACATACACACGCGTGCACACACACACAAACTCACACACATATATACATGCACCTTATCATACACACACATGCGCACACACACGCGCACACACACACACGCACACACACACTCACACACACGCACACGCACACGCACACGCACACACACACACACACACACACACACACACACACACACACACACACACACACACACACACACACACACACACGCACACACACACACACACACTCGCACTCACACGCACACACACACACACACGCACACACACACACACACACACGCTCGTGCACGCACGCGCGCACATACACAAACTCACACACATATATACATGCACCTAATCATACGCATACACACACATAC
>Ga0307963_1002217_pt1 | contig 15298 bp, 25 predicted proteins | sample OrgLakmetagen594_FD_201829 | JGI IMG/M metagenome (GOLD analysis project Ga0307963, IMG submission 201829) | Saline water microbial communities from Organic Lake, Antarctica - #594 | ecosystem: Environmental > Aquatic > Non-marine Saline and Alkaline > Saline | place: Antarctica: Organic Lake...
ACGCGCACCCACACCCACACCCACACCCACACCCACACCCACACCCACACCCACACCCACACCCACAACACACACGCTCACGTTCACTCACACAACACACGCGCGCATGGTCACGATCACTCACACCCACACCCACACAGATCCACACACAGGCGCTCTTACCTGAATGGTGTCTTGCAGGAATGGCCGCAGCACTCGATCTCCTAGCACCTTCATCACGTCAAAATTGCAGGCCAGCACTTCATTCACGTGGTTGGCCGGCAGCTTGGTCCACTCCATCATGGCGGCGAGGCCTCTGCTTGTATGTGTTTGTGTGTGTGTGTGTGTGTGTGTGTGTATGTGTATGTATGTGTGTGTGTGTGTGTGTGTGTGCAGAGACCTCATGCACGTCGAGATGACTAGTTTAATGTAGGTCAACACAAATTGAAGTCATGACCTGGTAATGCCTCATATCAAGCTCACCCAGCAACACACCCAGCAACACACCCACACACAAAGCAACTCACACACAGGAACACAAACAAGGCAACTTGCACACACACAGCAACACGCACACACAGCAACACACACACACACACTTACTTGTTGCTGCTGCCACTGCTGCTGCTGCTACTTTGGCCCTGCATTTGCCAAGTCAGCTCATCCCACTTTTGCTGTTTCTGCTGCTCGGCAGTAGCGCTGTTGCTGCTGCTGCTGCTGCTGCTTGCCTCGGTGCCAGTGCTGCTCCTGTGTGTGCAAGTTCGCAATTGGACATGTAAATGTGTTGTGTGTGTGTGTTTGTGTGTGTTTGTGTGTGTGTGTGTTGTGTGTGTGCATCCGCGCGCGTTTGTGGTTTGCATGCCTACCCGTCCAATGTGCAAGGGTGTGAGCACACACACACACACACACACGTGTCCCACACTTTGCTCTGTGCGCGTGTGTACACCCTCAACATTTTTGTGTGATTGTGCGTGCAGGATGAGTATATTTGTGTGTGAGCTTTCATTTATGCAGTGTGTGTGTGTGTGTGTGTGTGTGCTCCCTTGCGTGTACTAGTGCCTACCTGCTGGCTTCTTTGCCGCTAATACTGCTACTCCTCTTGTTGCTGCTACCATTGCTGCCGGCCACTGTGGCTGGAAGGGATGCTGGGCTCTTACGTAGCTGGTCCACACCCACACTCATAGACCTGAACAAGCATATATGTGTGCGTGGTGGGTGTGTGTGTGTACGTGTGTGTGCGTGTGTGTGTTGTGTGTGGTGTGTTGTGCATGTGTGTGTGCGCGTTGTGTGTATGTGTGTGCGTGTGCATGTGTGAGTGTGAGTGTGTGAAGTTCAGCATTTCCTAAGCCAGGCGTCTTGGTTGCCTGCCTGGATGTAGTCAGACACCCACACACGCCCACACAACCACCCAACACGTTCACGCCTGCATGTGAAGCACACCCACACCCACACCCACACTCACCAACAACCACACCCACACCCACATCCACACCCACACCCACACTCACGCCCACGCCCACGCCCACGCCCACGCCCACGCCCACGCCCACGCCCACACCCACACCCACACCCACACCCACACCCGCACCTGCACCTGCACCTGCACACACACCCACACTTACACCCACACACACACCCTTCCACGCCCACACCCACACAAGTCCACACTGGCACCCGCACCCACACAAACCTACATTCACAACCACACAAACCCACACCCACACCCACTCCCACACCCACACGCACCGTTGGAACAGCCAGGACGCTGCCAACGAAGGTTGGTATGGGTGGATGGCTGCTAGGTCAGGCTGGGACAGCGTGCCGCAACGCAGCGCATCGTCGCACGCACGCGTCAGGCGCCCCAAGTGACGCATCATTGCTCCAAAACCACCGAAAGAGAGGGGGCTCTGGGTTGCGCTGGCGTCGCCGATCTGTGTGCGCGTGTGTGTGTGTGTGTGTGCGTGTGTGTGTGTGTGCATGGTCGCTTGAGTACCTTCGAGTCACTGGGTGTATGCGTGCGTGTGTGTTTGTGTCATTGAGTGTGCGAGTGTGTGTGTGTGTGTGTGTGTGTGTGTGTGTGTGTGTGTGTGTGTGTGTGTGTTTGTGTCATTGAGTGTGTGTGTGTTTGTGTGTGCGCGCGCTTCATTCGGGGTGTATGTGCGTGAGTGCGTTGTGCGTTGTGCAACATTCTGTTGAAGCGATTGCCCAGCGGTGTGTCCTGGTGCAGCAACACAGCGTCTCACACAGATTCCCTCCTCATTTAACACATCCTCAACCACATCAACATATAGCCTTGCCCATGCTCGCACCCACACCCACACCCACACCCACACCCACACCCACACCCACACCCACACCCACACTTACACCCACACCCACACCCACACAGCACCCACCCACCCAACCCACAAGCACACCTGCATGATGTGGTCCCAGCGTGGCTTGAGAGGCCCGTTGGACCAGCAAGGGAAGCCGCCAAACAGCACACGCTTGAAGCGTAAGTCAGACAGGGGCACCCCCTGGACAAGAAATGTGCGCGCAGAAATAAAGGAGCGTGAGCACGGGCAATGTGAGCGTAGGCAACGACAGCATCAGCGCCTGTCGCTGCAACAGCACACGCTTGAAGCGTAAGTCAGACAGGGGCACCCCCTGGACAAAAAATGTGCGCGCAGAATAAAAGGGCGTGAGCACGGGCAACGTGAGCGTAGGCAACGATAGCATCAGCGCCTGTCGCTGCAACAGTACACACTCTGTTATTGTGCAGCTTAGACAGGGGCACCCCCTGGACAAGAAGTGTGCGCGCAGAATAAAAGGGCGTGAGCACGGGCAATGTGAGCGTAGGCAACGAGAGCATCAGCGCCTGTCGCTGCAACAGCACATACTTCTTCAAGTCGCAGCTCAGACATGGGCACTCCCTGGTCTGATTTACAAACAAGTATGAGATTTAAAGGGTCAACGGCACAGACAGCAGTTTGGGGATGAGGGGCCTGTGTGCGTGTGTGAGCTGAGGAATAAGCATACTATTTTTACGGCACAATAGCTCAAGGTGTTCGGGTATTGCATGCACAGTATGACAAATTTACAAACACCCACGTTAACAAGTTTACAAACATCCACGTTAACAAGTTTACAAACACCCACTGTTATCCTGAAGGATACTCTTACAACTTACAGTATCAGTCCGGCAGGACTCCGTAGCAAGACCACACAGCCTGTTCCAAAAAAAAGCACACCCTTGCCACAAACGAACACCACACCACACCACACCACGCACCTGGTACCCCACAAGGTCCTCAAAGTATCGGTCGAGCAGGGCCTCAAAGTTAGGGCGGGCAGGCTCCGCATCGCTGTAGGCAAACATGTAGGTGGTGCGCGCCGCCCCTCCTTCTGCTGGAAACGCTTCCCAGAAGAACTGTGATCATTTCACAAAACGCACATGCTTGAATAATCTAGCAAGCTGGGTGGCGGTTGTGCACTTCCCACAAGAACTGCGATCATTTCACAAAACGCCCATGCTTGAATGGCTAAGCAAGCTGGGTGGCACGCAGGCATGCAGGTCGTGCGTGCAGCCCCTCCTTCTGCTGAAAACGCCAAACAGAGGAAGTGTGTTTATTTCACAAAACGCCCGTGCTTGAATGGCTAAGCAAGCTGGGTGGCACGCAGGCATGCAGGTCGTGCGTGCGGCCCCTCCTTCTGCTGGAAACGCCAAACAGAAGAAGTGCGATCATTTCACAAAATGCCCATGCTTAAATGGCTAAGCAAGCTGGGTGGCACGCAGGCATGCAGGTCGTGCATGAGCCCCTCCTTCTGCTGGAAACGTCTCTCCAAATATAATGCAACGATTCCACAAAGTCAATGAAACTAATGCCCAGATATGAGGTGCAGGATGCCAAGCCTTACGGCAGACAGAACTTGCAAGCAGTGCCTCTCTTGCTCATCCTTCGTCTCCCAACATCCACCCACGTGTGCACGTACGTCATGCATGCAACAGGCACGCACGTAATGCAGGCACGTAATGCGCGCACGTAACGCAAGCAGGCACCAAGTGCACACACGTAACGCGCGCACGTAATGCATGCAGGCACGTAATGCATGCGCGTATGCACGCACGTGTGCGCACGCACGTAATGCATGCACGCGCACGTAATGCATGCACACACGCTTTTGCACACTCGTAACGCATGCACGTGTGCACGCACGTAATGCATGCACGTACGTATGCACGCTCATTATGCATGCACACACACATACTGTCAACCAACAAACACACACACACACACATCTGCACACCTGCATGTCAAACTCCGCTTCTCCAAGCGTGCACAGCAGGTCCGCACGAATGCTGCTCTCTCTCTCTCTCTCTCTCTCTCTCTCTCTCTCTCTCTCTCTCTCTCTCTCACACACACACACACACACACACACACACACACACACAGACACACACCTGCACCCTGTCAACACACACACACATCTGCACACCTGCATGTCCTCTTGTGCATCTCCAAGCGTGTACAGCAGGTCCGCGTGAATATTGCGTTCAGGGACGTATCCCTCAGCACAGGAGCCTACCACCAACACCATGCCGTCAGGTTTTGAGCGCCCTCGAACCTGTATTTATGTGTGGGTGTGCGTGCGTGCGTGTGTGAATGTATGTATGTACGTGTATGTGTCGTGTGTGTCTGTCCTCTGACAAGCTCATCAACAAAAGCTTTGGAATTGATTATTGACATTGGACATGTGCAAACACAGACACATAGCACGCATGTTCACATGTGCATTGATACCACACACACACACACACACTGACGTACATACACACACATACACGTACACACACAAGCACACACACGTGCACACACACATACACACACACATGTGCACACACCCCTACACCTACACATACATACATACACGTACATACACACGCACACACAAACACATGCACAAGCACATGCACACACACACTGATGCACACGAACACCACTCACCTGCTTGACAATGTCACTGTAGTGACCCATGCAGTCCAGCAGCAGTCTGCATCCCAGCTCCCTTGGCTGCGCACGTCCACCGCTGGCAGGGCCAGCAGCAGCTGGTGCTGTGAATGTGTGTGTGAGAATGTGTGTGTGTGTGTGTGTGTGTGCGTAGCTTTTTTGGCTGCGCACGTCCACCACTGGCAGGGCCAGCAGCAGCTGGTGCTGTGAATGTGTGTGTGTGAGAATGTGTGTGTGTGTGTGTGCGTTTGTAGCTCCCTTGGCTGCACACGTCCACTGCTGGCAGTGCCAGCAGCAGCTGGTGCTGTGAGTGTGTGTGAGAATGTGTGTGTGTGCGTGTGTAGCTCCCTTGGCTGCGCACGTCCACCGCTGGCAGGGTTAGCAGCAGCTGGTGCTGTGAATATATGTGTGAGATTGTGTGTGTGTAGCTTTTTTTGGCTGCGCACATCCTCCACCACTGGCAGGGCTAGCAGCAGCTGTGAGTGTGGGTGTGAGTGTGAGTGTGAGTGTGTGTGTATGTGTGTGTATGTGTGTGTGTTTGAGTGTGTGTAGCTTTTTTGGCTGCGCACATCCTCCACCATTGGCAGGGCTAGCAGCAGCTGTGAGTGTGAGTGTGAGTGTGAGTGTGTGTGTGTGTGAGATATCGAGTGTAGTTTTTTTGGCTGTGCACTTCCTTCACCACTGGCAGGGCCAGCAGCAGCTAGTGCTATGTGTTATTATGATTTGATATCGCGATTGTGCGCGCATACGTATATGTGTGTGCGTGAATATGCGTGTGTACGCGTATGTGTGCGTGCACATACGCATTTGTGCACATATCCTACGCTTGTGCGCTCACACGCACATGCATGCACATGTGTGCTCGTGTGTGCATAGCCGTACCTGCGGCTCTGCCGTTGCTGTTGCTGTTGTTGCTGTTGTTGCTGTTGCTGCTGTCGTTGTTGGTGTTGGGTGTGGAGCTGCGCTGCATCTTGCCCAAGCCATTAGGCCTGTTCACGTCACCCGGGCCGATGGGCTCGTCCTCCAAGCCAGCCTGGCATAACTGCGGCGAGGGGTGCAACAACAAAATCAGTGCGGCACAGGTACAAGAGCTGAAGTAAAGTGTGGTTCAAGCAGGTTAGATGATAATGTGCGTCGTGCGTGGTCGTTCGGTTTGTCCACGTCTCTTGACAGCTGATGGGCTTGTCTTTGATGCTGGTCAGACGCAGCTTTCTTACAACAAGGAATTAGAGTTGGCCAGGACCATATATATGAGTTGTATATACGGTAGTTTTGGCAGGGATATCACCAAACATACGGTCATATACGGTGTATATATACGGCTCTGGCTAACCCTACAAGTAATGAAGCGTGCAGCACAGGTATTACAAGAAGAATGCAGCACAGGTGTCACAAGAAGAGTGCAGCACGGATATCACAAGAAGAGTGCAGCACGGGTATTACAAGAAGAGTGCAGCACGGGTATTACAAGAAGAGTGCAGCACAGGTATATCACAAGACGTTATGAAGAGTGCGGCACGGGTATCATAAGACGTTATGAAGAGTGCAGCACAGGTATGACAAGAAGTTATGAAGAGTGCAGCACGGGTATTACAAGAAGTCATGAAGAGTGCAGCACGGGTATTACGAGAAGTTATGAAAAGTGCGGCACAGGCATCACAAGAAGAGTGCGGCACAGGTATATCACAAGAAGTTATGAAGAGTGCAGCACAGGTATTACAAGAAGTTATGAAGAGTGCAGCACGGTATCACAAGAAGTTATGAAGAGTGCGGCACAGGTATTACAAGAAGTTATGAAGAGTGCAGCATGGGTATCACAAGAAGAGTGCAGCACGGGTATATCACAAGAAGTTATGAAGAGTGCGGCACAGGTATTACAAGACGTTATGAAGAGTGCAGCACGGGTGTTGCAAGAAGTTATGAAGAGTGCAGCACGGGTATTACAAGAAGTTATGAAGAGTGCGGCACAGGCCTGGAACAGAACGACAGGGCGTGGTATGGCTGTGTTATGAATTGCTGCGAAAACTTGACAGGGTGTGGATGCATGAGCATATGTGGGAATTGCCCAGGACTGGTGCATGATTACTCCGGCTGACTGAATGGGTGTGGATGCACGTGCTAGGGCGTGGTGTTGCATGTTTAATAAAAAGTGCTAGGACGTGATGTTGAAAGTGCTAGGACGTGATGTTAAAAAGTGCTAGAACGTGATGTAAACAGTGCTAGGACGTGATGTAAAAAGTGCTAGGACGTGATGTAAAAAGTGCTAGGACGTGATGTAAAAAGTGCTAGGACGTGATGTAAAAAGTGCTAGGACGTGATGTTGAAAGTGCTAGGACGTGATGTTGAAAGTGCTAGGACGTGATGTTGAAAGTGCTGGGTGCTAGGACGTGATGTTGAAAGTGCTGGGTGCTAGGACGTGGTGTTGCATGCTTGAGCTGCCACCCAAAACCTTCGGTGCGTTGTCAACATAGGCACATCGGTCAAACGGAAACGGAAACAAGCGGGTGTGGGTGCATATGCGTCGGCAGGCCGCGCTAAAAACGTGTGATGCGTTATAGCTAGGGTTGTCCAGAACCGTATGTACGCACCGTATAAGACCGTATATTTGATTATTCCCCTGCCAAAAAAACCGTTTATACACCGTATATATATGGTTCTGGCCAACCCTAGTTATAGCTGTGGCCAACTGATCAGGTGTGAATATTCATGTTCCATTTTTGTTTGCTGCAGCTCCAATTGCAGCGTAGCTCAAATCCATCCCCCTGGATAGTGCACAAGCTTGCTAGCTGCAACGATGTCTGATGACTTTCGTGCCAGGGGCTTCAAGCCGAGAATCACACTCACCACTTTCAGCTTGACACCCACACCGGGGGTGACCTCTGCTGCTTTGAAAGTGGCGTTCTCCATAAGCACTCCCCCGGCCTCCAAAAACTGCAGTGTGTGTGTATGTGTGTGTGTGAGCGTGCACGTGAGTACGAGTGTGGAGTACGAGGTATGAGTGTGCGTGCACGTGCACGTGAGTGCAAGTGTGGAGTATGAGTGGAAATGTCAGTGTGAGTTTTGAGTGTGAGTGTGCGTGTGGAAGTGTGTGTGAGTGTGCCTCGTCCTCTATTAGCCCTGCTTTTGCTTTCAGAAACTGGCGTGGGTATGAGCATGCAATATAAATGTCCACCACAACATCATTCAAACCTGTGTTTCTTTGCTTTTGACAGAGAAGTGTGTAAGCATTACAACACACATGCCAATGCACACAACCACACACACACGCGCACACACACACACACACACATACACACACACACAAACATGCACACACACATGCACAAACACACACACACATACACACATACACACACACAAGTGCACACACACACACGCACACACGCACGCACACACACACCTTTGCCTTGACCAGGTCAAGCAGCCGTTTGGGAGAAACACCGAGGTTGAGGCAGTCATTGACCCACAACTGCGCAATGGGAAGGCGAGGATAAATTTTACCAAAAAGTGACGGCAAGTCTGTACGCGCCAAAAACAGGAGAGTGCTCAAGCGAAAGTCTGAGTTTGAGGTAGTCAATTTAGCCCACAGCTGCGCAATGAAAGGGTGAGGGTCGACAGTGTGTGTGTGTGTGTGTGTGTGTGTGTATGTGTGTGTGCGTGTGTGTGAAGTGTTGTGACGGCAAGTCCGTGTGCAGCAAAAAGGTAATTGCTGTCATGGGAAGTTCTGAGGACAAGGCAGTCATTGTAGCCCACGATTGCGCGACAAGAACGTGAGAATGGACAGCGTTTTTGAGGTTGAGCCTACAAAGCCTCACGTGCCTGCACACGCTGGCAAAGCAGTCGGCAACCGCTTGGGCACAATGCACTGTAGTGGCAGCTTTGTTTGCACACAACTACGAGTACAATAAATTCAATACAACACAATGCAAGGTAGTGGCAGCTTTATTCCCACACGACTAGGACTAGGAGGAGCACTTCATCATTCAAACAACTTACACGTATGGTTGGCCATAAACTTATGTATTCGCCGTATTCAACCATATATTTGGTGACTTCCCTGCCAAATATACCGTACATACACTGTATATATATATATGGTTCTGGCCAACCCTACTCATACGTGGCTGAGGGGTTTGTTTGCAGGAACAGCAAAATGAAGTTCACCTAGTGAGAGGATGAAGCGGTATGTGAGAGAGTGGAGATTTGTGCGAGAGGACACAGTGCAGCTGGAGGCTAGTTATTTTGGTACACAGTGCGTGCCCCACAAGCTAGTGCATGTGCGAAGTGCAGCTGGATGCTAGTTATTTTCGTACACAGTACGTGCCCCACAAGCTAGTGCATGTGCAAAATGCAGCTGGAGGCTAGTTATTTTGGTACACAGTGCGTGCCCCACAAGCTAGTGCATGTGCGAGCGTGCCCGCGTGCAATTTGGCTGAGCAATGTGTGATGGTTTGGCTCTCAATAAGGTACGGGGTGCAACACCAAATCGCTACCCCTTGTCCTTGAATTTCAGATTAAAGCATGTGGCAAAGAGGCAAACAGATCCACTCAAACCTACCCACCCACCACACATCCACCCTCATATGCACACCCACCCCCACATACCCACCTCAGGCCCGCCCTTGAAACCCACACGGATGGGGTTGAAGTCTGAGGCGATGCAGCTGTCAAGCTCTTCATTGGTCAGCACATCCGTCTCCACCAGGCTCTGCAGCCACAGACAGCCCACCAACAACACGGCAACCGTCAAGGTTTTTAATATAGCAAAAAGTGATCTCACAGACAAAGCATGCATGCACATGCACTGCAGGCATGGATGCACGCACACGCAGGCACAGACGCATGTGTGCATATCTACACTCACACCCACACCCACACCCACACCCACACCCACACCCACATCTACACACAAAAAACATCAGACGCATTCATGCACACACAAGCACACTCACACCCACACATCAGTGCATTCCTCACCCTCAATTCGCCCCTGCTGATGTTCCACTCCTGGGTGCGGCCCTCAATTAAACGCTTGTCCAGCACACACACCTGCGTGAGAGCACACAGACATCACACGTGGGTATGACTCGCTGCACACCCTGTGAACCTTGGTTAAGCGCTTGAACAGGAAGCACACGCAAGTGCACGCACAAACACACACACACACACACACACAAAGGCAAACACGCAGACGCACAAACACACACACACACAAAAAGACAAATACACAGACACACAAACACACAGACATACATCGCACACACAAACACACTCACACACTCACACACTCATACACACACATATACACACACACACAAGCATGCAGAAACACGAACACGCCGACACACATCAACACACACACACACACACAAAACGCTCACACACACATACACACACACACATACACGCACACTTCCAGGATGGCTCACCTTGAAGCCCCTTCTCTGTAACGTTGTTGCCAGCATAAGTCCAAGTGTGCCTCCGCACACACACACATCGTAGTCAAGCTCCTGCGCATCCGTTGTTCATGTTCAATTGTGTGTGCGTGCATGCATGTGTGTGTACGTGTGAATATACACGTGTGTGTAAGTATATGCGCGTTTGTGTATGTGAGTGTGTGTATTTGTGTGTATGTGTGTGTGTGTGTGTATGTGTGCAGTTCCCCCTCCAAATGACCGTGTCTACTAGTATGTATGACACACCACTCCTTGCACTTGCACAAAAGCATTTGACAAATTCATTGACAAGGCCCTGGAAGCAAACAAATATCACGCAGTCCCCATACATTTGGTTACCCACGCAACGCACACATTGGAATCCATGGCTATCTGCACACTCACACCCACACCGCCCCACCCACACCCACACACTCATTCACAACCACACCCACATCCAAACACACACACAAACTCAAACCCACACCCATACCCACACCCACATCCAAACACACTCACACCCACATCCAAGCACACCCACACCCACCCATCCACACCCACATCCAACCACACTCACACCCACACCCACCTTTGGGTCCATGGCCACGATGCCATCCCCAAGCACACGCACCACACGAGGGCCTGGCTTGTTGGGCTGGTGCTTTTGGTTGCGCAGGGACTGCAAAGAAGAGCGAGCAGGGCCGTGCTGTTACGTGTGTGTGGCGTTTTCATACAGAGGTGCAAAGCTGCGTCTGAATGCACAGGGACTGTGAAAAAGAGCGAGCAGCGCCGTGCTGTTACAACGTGTGTGTGGCATTTTCATACAGACGTGTGTGGCATTTTTCATACAGAGTTGCAAAGCTGCGTCTGGTTGCGCATTGATTGTGAAGAATAGCAAGCAGCGCCGTGCTGTTACAACGTGTGTGTGTGGCATTTTCATACAGACGTGTGTGGCATTTTTCATACAGAGTTGCAAAGCTGCGTCTGGTTGCGCATTGATTGTGAAGAATAGCAAGCAGCGCCGTGCTGTTACAACGTGTGTGTGGCATTTTCATACAGACGTGTGTGGCAATTTCATACAGAGGTGCAAAGCTGCGTCTGGTTGCGCATTGATTGCGAAGAAGAGCGAGCAGCGCCATGCTGTTACAACGTGTGTGTGTGGCATTTTCATACAGAGGTGCAAAGCTGCGTCTGGTTGCGCAGTGATTGCGAAGAAGAGCGAGCAGCGCCGTGCTGTTACAACGTGTGTGTGTGGCATTTTCATACAGAGGTGCAAAGCTGCGTCTGGTTACACAGGGACTGCGAAGAAGAGCGAGCAGCGCGTGCTGTTACAACGTGTGTGTGGCATTTTCATACAGAGGTGCAAAGCTGCGTCTGGTTGCGCAGGGGTTGCGAAGAAGAGCGAGCAGCGCCGTGCTGTTACGTGTGTGTGTGTGTGTGTGGCATTTTCATACAGAGGTGCAAAGCTGCGTCTGGTTGCGCAGGGGTTGCAGGCGGAGGGAGCGAGCAGTGCTGTGCGGAATGCTGTCACAATGAGTGCCCTCAAATCTTGCTGGGCTGCTGCTTCTAGTTGCGCTGGGAGGAATAAGGAGTGCTGTGATGGGTACTGTTAGTAATGTGATGAGAATTTTTTTCAGTAATGTGCCAATGTACGAGGCTACTCTATTCCTGGCTCACCGGTCTGCTGGGATCCTGTTTCTGAAGAGATGATGAGTATGGAGTATGAGTAGGCAGGACATTTAGGTATGGTGCTGTTGTTGTTAGGTTTATGAGAGGTCGGATAGGGGTTAGGAAGCAACGCCTACGCACTACACACGCACAAGCCACAGCGTTTTAGCAGAAACCTGCCTACAAATAAGCTAGTCACGTTCGCAACGTTCAGCAGCGTGCCAAAATATCCGGATACCCAAAAAGGTGCACACTAGCGTCAACGCTTTGTAATTTATCGCACACGCTTCGTGTTATCCTCACAATTTGCATCTTAGCTTGCATCCAAGGTTCCAACATCGACGCCAGTGGTGGCCTAATGTCACTAATACTTGAGAAGCCTCCTTAACACGAACGTGCGTAAACTGGGGTTTAAGCGGGTGGACGCACGTACTGCTGTGCACTGCCGAATGCGCTGCTGTGTGCAGAGTTTGTTATGCAGGTAGTCAACGTTGTTGACATCAGCGTTGACTTTTTCTTTCGCTTCAACATCAAAACAGCTACACTTGCTTGTCGCTTCCGATTTGCCCCTCCCAACTTGTGCTCACCTTCCAGTAGGCCTCAGTGACATCCTGCGAGGACAAAGAGGCGAAATGGGATTCAGGCTGACTGCGCACACCCCAAAAAAATCGAGTAGGCTAGTATGGCACGCACAGTTTCTTTTGCAGTGGCACATCACAATGCCAAAATGCCACCATAAAGCCATTGCGTACAAATGCGGCAAGAGAAAATTGAAGAGGCACAACGAGATGAAGCGAGGATGTGTGTGTCACGCACATATCCTGTCCACATTGGCGTGAAGTGACGCATCCTGCACACCCAATGCTGCTGTCCACAAACACACGCCGCATACACGTAACATCTAATGCTGAGCGTGCGCACGTGGGCCACAATCATTCACAAAACAGCTTTGCCAGTGTCCTCACGCGCTAAATTAGCATATAGGTATGATGATGTCAGCAGTCCCTGCTGTGCGTGTGTACTTTCCACTGCCAATGCACCATAGAAGAAACTGTAACTTAATGTCCACTCACTAAGAATGCCAGGGGGTCTCCTTCCACCGAGTCCTTGTTGTCCGTGAGGACCTGGCGGGCCAGCCCGTGTGCAACCACCGCCGATCCGTTGTGAATAGGTGGAATGCCAATGGTGGGAATGCCAAAGGGGACTTTTTCACGTCCTCCTGGCCGAGACGTTAATCGGCCAGAATTGCTACAATGGTCCTTGACGGGACAGCCACTGCCCAGCATGCCTCTGCTATTTCCAAACATCAGCGCAGCCATTTCTATTTATCAGAAGCTCGTGGTCAGATGGGCATTCGACGGAATGTATATGTATATAAAGTTATTGAATTGTCAAGGTCATGGCTGGCGCTTCGTGTTCTTATATACGATAGGTAGATGCAGGGCTTGGAAAACTACACAGGAAATTTGCGATTTGGTATGATGACGCATGTACATCGTTCCTTTGTCGAGCTCTGATATATGAATGATGAACGAGCACGATTGATACAAAGTTTGACGAAATCGTGACTGAGATACTAACCACTCAATTAAAAGCCTGATACTAAGAAAAAATGTGCGTGCAGGCAGTGAAACAATAATAGAGAAAGGGTAGGCTAGCCACCTCGGTACCGGATACAAAGCACTTCAATACGTTGAGCATCTTCAGAACACCACCGAAGGACACAATTATTTCATGAAGGCTATTGAAAGGATGTAGAAACCTGTAGAAATAGTAACATTATTACGGGCTGCTGTGATTATTTTAGCTGCTTGCACTCTGGTATAATGGGGAAGTTTTCGCCGTGCGTTGTTTATCAGGAAAATCAAAGGGTGGCGGCTGGAGCCGGAAATGCTCCCTGGTTTGATGATATATGCAGGAGAAACAGAAGGGATTATTTACGCTGTTTGAGGACGGTAGAGATGATTTGCAGGATATATAGCAAGAAAAATTACGGAAAGCATACGCGGAGGGTTGCACGCAGATCGCAAAACAACAGTGCTATTTTTTGGACAAGCAAGTTGAGCAAAAAGGATCCGGCTATTTACAAGATGCTGAAACAAAGGAAAAAAGCCTGTCCATCCCCTATGCCCACAGAAGCTTGGAACACCTACCTTCTTTCACATTTCAATGCTACACCACCTCCCAAACCCTCTGATACACTGAACAGAAATTCATCATGGACGCACGGGCTTCAGATGTCCCTCTGGGTCGTGGTTGTATTTCACAAGGTATGAACAGAAATACCGATGCTTTTTACTGTCCATGTCTCGATGCTATGATGTGCCTCATCTCTAAATTTTTGGGTAGAATGAATGCCGCTTCTTCACCTGATTTTGAGTAAATTACACTCCTTTTCTGAAATGCACTTACCCGGGTAACGAGAAAGATATAAATGTGATTGTTCCTTACCTGGCCGACCTCTTCCATGTTGCTTGGAGTGAGAAACGTATTCCTGCTTGTTGGGAAAAAAGCCATGATCTCCCCCCTTTACAAAAAAGGCTCTAAGCTTGATCCCAACAACTATTGCATGTTGGCTGTGAGTGGGACTTTGTATAGACATTACGCCAACATTTTTAGAGAACTGGTGACCAAGTGGTGTGTTGAGAACCGAAAATTTCCCGACAAACAATTTGGCTTTTACCCAGACCGCAGCACGATTCAGCCTATGTTTGTTTTAAGGCACTTAGTCCACGCTGCCAAACAGATTAAACCAAAGGGTTGTTCCCACCTTCACACGGCCTTTATTGATTTTAAACAAGCGTATGACACTATGGAAAGACCTCACTTTTGGAATCATTCTAAATAAAATTAGGATGCCCACTCACCTTATCAACGTTATCACACAAATGTACGATGGAGACGAGTTTGATTTGATTGATGGTACTAAAACTACCAGTACCAGGAATTTTGCTGTGCCTTTGAGAGGACTCGGAGTAAAACAAGGTTGTCCTTTATCCCCTATTTTCTTTCCCTTTTTACCAATGATGTGGATAATGAGTTTGGAAGTGGCTTTGTGGTTGCTGCTACGGACACTCAGGGCTTAAAAGTAACTCACACGATGCTCTATGCTGATGATCTGACCCTGACAGCTAATGATCCAGCTCAGAAAATACTGAAACGTTTGGAATCATTTGCTGCCAGGAAAGGACTTGCATTAAGCGTGCAGAAATTTTAAAAAACGAG
>Ga0307963_1002224_pt1 | contig 15280 bp, 21 predicted proteins | sample OrgLakmetagen594_FD_201829 | JGI IMG/M metagenome (GOLD analysis project Ga0307963, IMG submission 201829) | Saline water microbial communities from Organic Lake, Antarctica - #594 | ecosystem: Environmental > Aquatic > Non-marine Saline and Alkaline > Saline | place: Antarctica: Organic Lake...
TGTATGTATGTATGTATGTATGTATGTATGTATGTATGTATGTATGTATGTATGTATGTATGTATGTATGTATGTATGTATGTATGTATGTATGTATGTATGTATGTATGTCTGTATGTCTGTATGTCTGTATGTCTGTATGTCTGTATGTCTGTATGTCTGTATGTCTGTATGTCTGTCTGTCTGTCTGTCTGTCTGTCTGTCTGTCTGTCTGTCTGTCTGTCTGTCTGTCTGTCTGTCTGTCTGTCTGTCTGTCTGTCTGTCTGTCTGTATGCGCGGTCTGTATGCGCGTGCACGTGCACGTGCGCGTGCGCGTGCGTGTGTGTGTGCGTGTGCGTGTGTATGTGCAATGTGAGCGCCTTTTGTTTAGCAAACCTTGCCTTTGACCTGAATTTATTTGGCCTTATAATGTTCGGCATATGCTTCCCGTGGAAAGCAGGCCTGTGGAACGCAGTTCAATGTTTCCACACATTCTCAAACTCACACAACTTGAAGCTTTTGGGCAATGCAGTTGGGGAGCACGAGTGCGCGCACATGCGCAGGCACACACACATACACACATAAACATAAACACACACGCACACTTACCTGCAGCAGCCCAGCGTCAGCCAGCTCCTTTGCAATGCGCTTCTGCACCTCAGGGTGTCGTGCAATGTCATACAGCGCCCACCTGTGAGCAAACAGTACGGAAGACAGGCTGGCTGGCAAAGCGTGTGAGTAATTGTAGGTCGGTTGGGTTTGGGTTTATGTCTATCCAGTGCAAAACTATCAGGGATGTTTCGAACAGCATGTTTGTATAGTGATTGTCATGGGAGTAGGAGGGGGGAAGGCGGTGTGAAGTTGCACAAACATATACGTTTGATCATTTTGAGGTAGTGGCAAAAGTCAGTGGTAGCTTAGAGAGGGTGGACTGAACAAGTGCCCAAACATACTCTCTTTTAACATACAAGGGGCGACCCCTCACAATAGAATTAGCCAGAACCGTATATATACCGTAGAACCGTATTCAACCGTATATTTGGTGATTTCCCTGCCTGAAATACCTTAAGTATATACAACATATATTCATGGTTCTGGCCAACCCTATCCTTATATACACCCTATCCTTATATACACCATACAACCCTACCTTATATACACAAACCATATATTCATGGTTCTGGCCAACCCTACTCATACACCACGTCATCAAAGTGGACTTAATGCAGATTCAGCTAAAGCTGGTAATATAAGCTAACAGAGTGTGTGCTCAACTCTGCAAGTGCAGTGAACAACACAGAAGCTCCAGTTATAATAGAGCGGCAAAATTGCTAAATTTCTCCCTCTTCATTTCTGTTGTTTCTCCATCTATTTATTTCCTTGGTCCTCATAACTTGCTCTTAACTTGAGCTTTGTTATTCATCTTATTATTTCCTTGGTTTTGATCCCCCGTCTACTGCATCTTTACATTGCCAACAAAAAAGAACAATGTAAGTCGCACTGTGTATAAATTGGCAGGACCAAATATATTAGGACATCTATACCCTAGATGTGTGCTTTCTATGGGAACTTGTGTATTAAGGTGCATATATCGCCAATCACTTGGTCTTATAACTTCATTTCTTCTAATCCTTTTTTAATGCAAGGGTTCTTAAAAATCAACATCACTGGAATTGGTGCAGTAGGTGAATTGTTATCCTGCAGCAAAAAGTAGGGTTCACACCGTGGCTTACCAGGCAGGGCTTCTCAAATTAGCAAGATTCGGACAGTGCTATGGAAAGCACATTGTGATGCCTAATTTGAAGCTTGTTAGTTTGGGGAACCGTATGCAGGGAGCATGCAAACAATATCATTTTTGGACCTCAGCCCCCCCCTCTGGTGGTTATCCCACAATCATCCGCGTAAACACATGCACACAATACACACGTGAATGCACACCAAAGGTAAGCACTTACATGCACAAAATACACACGTGAATACACACCAAAGGTAAGCACTTACATGCACACAATACACACGTGAATGCACACCAAAGGTAAGCACTTACATGCACAAAATACACACGTAAATGCACACCAAAGGTAAGCACTCACATGCACGTGGCAGCTGTTGTGTCGTAGCCCGCAATCACCTGTGTGCGTGAATGCACAAAAACGAATGGCTCACAATCGCCTCAAGATGTGATCGGTGATCGCCTCAAGATTGTGATTGGGATTGCATGCACAAAAAGCACAACGTGCATACTGTTATGAAAGTTATGACTTCCCTGCCTCAAATGATGTGCAAACGACACATGAATGATATTTTGGCTGCTCTGTGTTGTTGGTAAATATTATTGAGGCGAATGTGCAAGATGTAGAGGCACAAACGGATAAAAACTTGCTTTGTTATGTGCTGTTCAGCTGGCAGGTGATCAGTGAGTTTGTCTTACAGAAAAAGAATCAACGAGACTTATCTCAGCCTCATCATCTTCAGCAAGACGCCACGGACCACAGCTGCAAGAACTTCTGAACACCACAGACAGATGAGCTAATTGTATGATACTACATGCGTAAACGACAGTCATGTGACACCCTGTCTCTCTCTCTCTCTCTCTCTCTCTCTCTCTCTCTCTCTCTCTCTCTCTCTCCCTCTCTGAGTGCATTAGCTCATTGACCTATTCAACTGTCTAATTTCTAGCTTTGCTGACACTGATACTGACCATCATGGACAGGTTGGCTAGCACCGTCTCCTCGGGGAAGGGTTGCCCGGTCGTGGGGTTCTGCACACATTAGCATACGTACTTTCTGTATTTGCACCGGGGTACAGAGTGTTTGTGCAACATGTCGAAAACAATCAGGCCTGTGCACTGTACGGTATACGGTACGGTATGCTTTTTACAGTACGTACCGTAATTTACAAAATTACTGCGTAATTACAATTTTGGAGGATCTTATTTTACCGTAACTACGGCAATTTACTGTACGGTGTATGGTACGGTGCCAAGCTGGCACTGCCGGTGCAAAATTGGCCTCAGAAAGGCCTCTCCACCCCAAAACCTCCCATTTTCGCTCCCTGATGTGCCCCTCCCATGTTCTGACGCCACACAATGCTTCCATGAACGACCCTGAGGCTGGGTTGGGTCTGCATCAGCTCTGGGGAAGGGCCCAGCAGTGGCTTGCATGGAAACTCAAAGTCGGATGCAGTACTTGATTCCTGATTGATAATTTGTGTTTTATTCAAAAACAATTTGTTTTGGGCCGAAATTGAAGCCAACGGCCAAATTATGGTCAAAATCATACTGTACGGTGGCATTGTCCTTGTACGGTCTGACACCGTAATTGTGGCTGACCGTAACTTGGACCGTACTGTTCGGGATAATTATGGTCGGTACCGTAATTACGGTCCAAAATCCAACATTACGGCGTAAGTGCACAGGCCTGAAAACAATGGCTGACTGCATGCGTACAGATGGTGAGGACACGAGGGTGCACGTGCATGTCGTGCAGTATAACAAGTCAGAATGTCCAAATAGGAATATAATACAAGGATGTGCCCACTTTATTTTGGGAGTTGCGAACATTAGCGCATACAATACCAACTGATTCCACGTATTTCGAGCGTGGCAACCTTGTGCATATACACATTTGTTTGCAGTGGTCAAGCGCCAATGCAGCCTTCTTGCCAGGTGCTGCGGGAAGCACATCTGCGATGTGTACACCTTTTTGTAGCGTTGCAGGATTAGCAGCTGTCGTAGGTTTGCACAAACAGTCTGCACTTTCTGTGTAGCGTCGCAGGAAGCACTGTCTGTCTAGCTCTCCAGACACTGTGTCAGGCCCACCTGGCACACCCCCCTGATGCAGCGATGGGTAAGCTACGCCTGCCTTGAAGGAGTTGCGAGCTAGATATTTGTGTGGGGAAGGGGGTTTTGCAACTCTTCAATGGTGTCTTACTCACTGCCCCTGTTGCATCTGTTTTTTGTGTGGGCATGGGCTTTGCACCTCTTCAATGGTGTCTTACTCACTGCCCCTGTTGCATCTGTTTTGTGCAATGCTTGCGTACCTCCTCACCTCTCACCTGTGGCCTCTGAGCCCCTACACATATTTAAGAGGTACATGTATAATTGCTCACCTAATCTCTAACCTCCGACCCCTGCCCCTTAAGCCTTAATCACTGACTACAGGGGCAGTGGTGTAAGCACGCACGGTATCTGCTGAAGCACGATGATAATCTAGGGACAGTGGTGTAAGCACGCACGTGTCAGCTTAAGCACGATGAAAATTATCGGCTGCAACCCCAAATCAGGCTACAGTACCTGCTGCTAGTAGAAGCACCTCTTCATCTTCAAAAGGATAAAGCTTCCGCTGAGATGCCCTTTGAGGCATACATAGCGTATGTGACCTTACCTTACCTTCCCTATCGTCAGATGGTGGATAATGAACAGAGACAGCCCTACACTCATCGTTCACAGGGCTTGCACCTTTGATCCCTGTAGGAGACCTAGGAAATTGTCTGTGTAGCTTACCCTGATGCGCATGAGGTTTGCCCCAATGCTCTGGTCGTCAGGAGCCGGGTCCCCCCTGCTCTTCACGTGCTCATACAACTTTGTGAAGCTGCAAGCGTGCATGAGAGAACGAGGGCACGATGAGTAGGCTTTCTCGAAGAGGTGAGCGGACTGACTCTTGTGAAGGAAGCCTAGAATTGAGGCAAGGAAACTTGGAAAAAATAAAACAGGAAGGTATGTCGAGGTTGTGACACAGACACAATTGAACGATTTGGGCACGCTCCTTACACGCTGCTGGGTCATTTCTTGTCGAAAAAATGGTTTGAATGCCGAAAGTCATATCAACTGTGTATCGCATCTCGATGTTGTCAGTACGCTTTGTTCAATTGGCGTTTCCCCCCTTTTGGCTCTTTGAGCCTTACAATGGGGACATATTATCTACCCACGCCTAGGAGAGAGCCCATGTGCGCTTTCCTTATCACACACACACTGCATGCCAGTATCACGCGTCCATCACACACACACACTGCATCACACACTGCATCACACACTACATCACACACACTGCATGCCAGTATCACGCGTCTATATCCCTTGTAGCAAAACAACAAACTCCCCATCTTTTCATTCAAAAATTTATTTATGAACAGGCGAGCAGTCATACTTCTTGTAAACCTTGAAAACCATATCCCTTATAGCAACTCCTGCTGATTTTAGTGTAAAACACATGAACTCCAGTTCTTGCAGTGCAGCAAAAGTGATATGCTACCTTACCACTCTTGCTGTTTATCTTTATTTATCTATTTCCTGGGTAACAAATCCCCCGCCTGCTGCATCTCACGATGCAAATGAAAAAGGACTATTGCTTGGATGTAAGATCAATGACCTACCGTACTCTTCAGCCTTACTATGCCCTTGCTGTAAAAACAGTTCCCACTTCTGGCAAGCTGCTCGTTATCAAAGCATGCATGCCCAGTTTAAAAAATTGAACGGTACTCTACTTGGCAGATGCATAGTTGCAGCTTGAAAACTGCGCTTGCCCCTTACGCATCACTCACAGCTTCTTGACCTTCCTCTTCTGCTCTGTGATGGACTTGGATGTTGCTGTGAAAGGGAACAACCTGCGTAGAGGTCATAAAATGAATTGCACGATATCAATGAGCTGAACAGGGTCAGTTTTGTAAGGTAAACCCATCCGGTGTTACACCAATTCTTTGTGGAGCTTCTACCAAAGGTTCATCCCAGAGACAAATTCTTCTCATGGAGCTTCTACCAAAGGTGCATCCCAGAGACAAACGAGTTTTCTTCATGAAGGAAATTTGACCAGTTCGGTCAACCCAGCCTTGAATGTTCCACTTTTTCACCCCCAGCAAACTGCAAATGCTTAGTGCAGGTGGCAATATCAAACAACTCAATTGTGAATTGGATTATTCTAGAAGTGCTTCAGCAAACTCATTTCCTAACCCATACAGTACCATTACTGCAGGTTCCGTGAAGGCAATTGTTGGCACCTCTGCCCGGAAGTCCCTTTTGTTCCGTCAGTGTACCCCGAGCAAACATAAAAGACGGAAACAAAGACTTCACACACCAGCATTGCTCATCCAAAATTTTCACGGCAGGCGGTGACGACAAAAAGCAGAGGGGCAATGCAGCATCCAGCTGCTGGAACAACACAGCAGCAGCAGCAGCAGCAGCAGCAGGAAGCGAGAGCAGCACAGCGGCAGCAAAAAGGAGCAGTGCTTTTAGCAGCAGCAGCAGCAGCAGCAGCAAATGAGAGCAGCAGCAGTAAAAAAGAGATATTTCAGCTTACTTATACTTCAAGGTACGGAAAGGGTCTCCGAGTTTCAATGACAGCTCCAAGAGGTTTGCGTGCATAGCCTCTATGAACTCGTTGTGCTCGCTCTCCAGGGCTTTGAAGTCGTAGTGAAATCCAATTTTGCCAATGACATCAAGGGTGACCCTGGGCAGTGTGCGTGTGTGTTATTGTGTATTATTGTGTGTGTGTGTGTGCGTGCAATTGTTTGTGTGTTAAAAGGCGTGTGCTTTTGTGTGTGTATGTGTACGTGCGTCTGTATTTGCAAGAGAGAGAAAGAGAGTGTGTATGTAAATATGTGTGACTGCATATGTTGGGATGCATATTTTTTCAGGTGCATGTATTATGCCGTGCCTACTAATGCCTACGAGTTTGTACGTTGGCACCCGCATGCGTAGTCAAGAGTGCATGCAATGGCTTTGGGGTGATATTTCCAGCTCACTGCATGCTCACGTGTGTAGGGTTGGCCAGAACCATGTATATACGGTGCATATACGGTATTTTTGGCAGGGATATCACCAAATATACCGTCATGTACGGCAGTTATAACTTATATATACGGTTTTGGCCAACACACATGTGCTATTTCAAGGAAGCACTAGCTTTGAGGAGCACTCACCTCCTTGACAACGAGTATTCACGGCCCTTCTAAACTAATGTGATTTATTTCTGTGAATTAAACATAATATGCTGCTTCATTCCCTTACCGGCAAACACAGCCCCCCTCTGAAGCCTGATGCTTTCAGTCCTAAGCCATTTCCAATCAGAAATGCTTGCAACTAACAACGCCCAAAATCACAACTACAGCACCACCTTGTTCAATCACAGCTTCAAGTGCATATCTATCTCTTCAATCAGCAACGCTAGTGTTTGGACTCTCACACCAGATTGAGGTCACCCTTCATCAGAACAGCCACCCTCTGTTGGTTGTCCTGGGTTTTTGGATATGAGCTGCTACCACAGCGGCTTAAGTCCTGAGAACTACCCCCCAAACATTCTAGACAGCATTAGCAAAAAACGGCTGCAGCAAAGGTAGAAGCGTCTTGGCTCACCCATTGATCCATCTAAGTTTATCTAAGCACAGAATGCACAGGCAAATCTCCAGCTACCAGCTGAGCTTGGTCTACCTCAAGTTCTCACCCACCTTTGCATGTCCACTGACCAACAATCGGCGTCTTGGATCTCATTAAAAGTACATGCCACTTTGACTTATACACCCTTACCTTTGCTTTACCTTTGCTTGCTGCAAACTGCTCATCCATTTAAATAGAAAACCCCCCACAAGCTTCTCCAGGACGTGTTTTGTGAAGGCTCCTTATTGATCCTATTCAGGTTGTCCATGCAACAGCAAAGCCCTTTTGCTCAGCACCAAAAGATCGCCCGTCTTAAAATCCTCACGGCAGCAATGCGTCGATTGGTTTGAGGTGTTTGACACGCATACAACACCCATGTGTAGCTCACTTGCACATTCACACTCTCCCTTCACATCGAGCGCGCTTCACTATGGTAACCGGTTGAATAGCTCAAAAGTGGTGTCCAACGCACGAACATAAATTACAACTTTTGCATGTCATTGGCACACAGCCACTTCTTGAATTTAAAAAAACCTCTGTATTCTCTACGTTCGGGTCTAAATTCTCCCCATCATCTGCACATTGAGCATTCATGGGAAGCTCTATTTCAAACTCACCGGTTCATCCACGCATCCACAACCACGGCTTCCCCTTTTGCTTCGCTCTCAGCCCATCGTGCCACCATCCGCTCTGCACAGGCCCTACAGACACACCCAAACACACATGCTCTGAGGCACACATATATACACAGACAATAGACAGATACAAGGCCCTACCAACATACCAAAAAACACAAACACGAATTTTGAGATATGCGCACATGCATATGTACACACAAAAATACAGAAAGACACGCGCAATGCGCATACAGTCAGTCACACACACACACACACACACACACACGACATTGGACAGAAAAAGCACATTCAACCTAGGCTTTGCTGATAATTACCTGGTTTAGCCAATGGTCATAGTTTGGAGGCATGCAATATGCTTTTTTGGACAGGCAACGTGGAAACATAGCGATTCGACTATGTTGACTGACAGGCTTAAAAAGGGAGCACAGGAGCACAACACTAACACACCAATGGAGATACATACACAGCAACAAAGGGTTGGAACAAACCTGACCAAAGGGAAGCTCTTCTTCAGAGTTTCTGTAGCAAAACAAGGGGCCAGGCCTTTGCGGTATCCCTTGAACACATCGCTGCTCTCGTCGCCTTTGGAGTGTGAGCGTGTGTATTGTGTGTATGTGTGTGTGTTTCTGTGTGTCAGGTATTTGCTCCTTTGCTGTACCCTCAAATAAGTTGCTGTTCCCACCACCTTCGCAGTGTAAGCGCGTATATTTTGTAAGTGAATCCGCGTGCAACAGGGTGTGTGTACATGTGTAAGCGCGTAAATTTTGTAAGTGAATCCGTGTGCAACAGGGTGTGTGTACTGTGTGTACATGTGTAAGCGCGTATATTTTTAAGCGTGTCAGTGTGCAACAGGGTGCGTGTACATGGGTGGGCGTGAAAACACGTGTATATACTTAACTTGTGCAACAGGGTGCGTGTACATGTATGGGCGTGAAAAGACGTGTGTGTACGGTATCCATGTATGATGTGCTAATATCAAGGAAACAGCAATGTACCAAATGCACACACACGTCCTTGTGTGTGCTAGGGAAAAGGTAGCCTTTGTAACAGCAGAAGTAATTGCGTTCGCCTTCATAGGGAGAAATTGGCGCATTGACAAGAGGACATGCACACACACACACGTGTCCTCATGTGTGCTAGTAGAAGGGAAGCCTTTGTAACAGCAGTGGTAAGTGCTGGTAAGGTAGAAGGGAAGCCTTTGTAACAGCAGTGGTAGTGCAGCAGTGGTAAGTGCTGGTAAGGTAGAAGGGAAGCCTTTGTAACAGCAGTGGTAAGTGCGTTTGTCTTCCTAGGGAGAGATAGGCGCATTGACAAGAGGACATGCACCAGCACAACTGTGCTGTGCAGTGGATGGGGTGTTGACGTGCATGGAGTGCGTACTATATCTTAGATCTTGCAGCAACCTGGAATATGATCAAAAATTAACAGCAATTGATCAGGACTGCCTAGCGGTGATGGCATTCTTTATGTGTCGCGATTTGCCAATGATGCAGTGTTTGGCCAGTCTCAATTACCTGTTGAAAAAAGCTGGCTGTGGCCTTGACTCAATATCTGCAGGTGCGTGTGGCGTAGACAAAATAAGAGGACGGTTTATATTTGCCGTGCTGGAGAGGACTCTTGAATGGATTGCAGAAGCATGGTATGCATGAACGATATGCAGGGAATACTGCGTGTGTCCAGAAGAGAGCAGATCCTTGTAATCATATTGCAGCAATGCTAAGAGTGCAGCAGAGGCATGTTGTTTTATATTCATAGTCCTCGCACCTTCATTTGCTCTTGCTCTCTCTCTCTCTCTCTCTCTCTCTCTCTCTCTCTCTCTCTCTCTCTCTTTTACATCACCATTTTCACGCAATGAGGCTACCATATGTGCATCTTATACACTTGTACACGCAATGAGGCTGCCACGCGTAATAATCTAGACTCCCTACAAGTCACAGCTCTCAAACAGACCACTGCAAAAAGGCTATCCCTTGTTAGTTACGTCTGAACCTTCTCTTATCAATAGCTCGCTCACTGCTCACAGTTCGCAATGGTATGCAACAAGAGGGCGAAGAGAAGGGGGGCTGGGGGAGAGAACACGCGGATCCTGCTTACATGATCACACCGAAAATACAAAAGCTGATGATTCAAAGGAGAAAGTACAAGGTGAATTTGATTGAGCACTGTTTCTTGCACCATCTGATAGAGCACTGTTACTCACTTCGTCTGTTTGTTGGTACAGCCAGGTGCACTTGGGCAGTCCTAGCTCGCTCCGAGCAATCACTTGGTGAACCAGTGTGGTGTCCGTCACCTGTGTGAGGCCGGTTCCAGTATGAATTTGCGTGAGCATGTGTGTGTGTGTGTGTGTGTGTGTGTGTGTATGTGAGAGCGTGTGTGGGAGTATCTATGGGTGTGTGCATTTGTGCGTTTGTGTGTGTGTGTGTGTGTGTGTGTGTGCGTGTATGTGTGTTTGTCTGTGTGTGCGTGTGTGCGTGCGTGTGTGTGTGCGTGTGTTATGTGTATGCGTGTGTGTGTATACGTGTGTGTATACGTGTGTGTGTGTGTGCGTGTGTGTGTGTGTGTGTGCGTGTGTGTGTGTGTGTGCATGTGTGTGTGATATGCATTTACCATGAATGTGGGCCCCCTGATTGATAAAGCAACAACACCGCCGTACTCGTTTGCCCAATTCGTGATTGTGCGGTGCAGGTCTGACCTAGCCAGGTAAGGCCCATGGCCAAACGGAGTGAGTGCACCAAGGACCCCTGGAGCACACACGATAGTGGTTGTGCGTGTTGATGGGCCTGGATGAATGCAAGCAAACACGTGTGCAAGCAAGCAAGTGTGCAAACGCCTAACACACACAATTGTACGGAGGGGGACCCGGGGGAGAGGGATGCTTGCTGGACATCACAACAACCATGTAAGCTCCAACTGCAGCTGCACCAGCCAGGGTCACCAGGCTGACTGCATTCGCGTCCACAAGCCACGACAAATTTTCCATCCTGAACAAATGTATAATGTGCCTGAAGTATAGTGGTTAAATTGAATATCCGAGGGTACACGAGGTAGGCAGTCCCAGACTAACCGACCTAACCCACCCTATATTGGACTCGGGAACCCTTTGAATGTGATACCTCCCCCGATACTGCTCCGTTTGACTAAAAACCAGTGCGTTGGAAAGCTGAGAGCGCAAGCTATAAATTTGTTTGCTAGGTGGTTGCTAGGGGCCAGCGGACCAACCCTGTGCGCGCCACGGCAAGAGAGTGGATAAATGCAAAGTGTATGACCTCAGGAGCCCAGGCGTGTGCTGTTTCCTGGATTCTGGGCATTGCTTTGAGGTGAAATCAGGAGAGGCGGCAGTACTAGTCCAAGGCAGTCTAACGGACGCGTGCACACAGCGGACCAGGCTTGTGTGCGCCATTGCTAGAAAATGGACAAATGCAAAGTTTACGACTCCAGGAGCCCAGGCATGTGCTTTTTCCTGGAATCTGAGCGTTGCTTTGAGGTGAAATCTGAGGAGGCAGTTTGTTTGGCATGGAATGCAAGGCAGCACTCATTTCAGAGACCCTACCTGGGCGTCCCACTTCCAGAGAATAAGCTTTTCTAATCACATATATTATATATTGCTTCTGTTACTTTGGACGTGCGGCAGCAGGCGTGGGAGGGCCTCGCCGTCGTCTGTCTACGCTCTGTTTGGCCCCGGAAGCCCTAGCAGCCCCGATTCTTGCCCATTTCAAAATGTAAGCACAGATTTAGAAAGCTGAAGTTCCAAGTTTCCAGCGGTGCCCTCAGTTTGCGGAACGGTGCAGTGTGTGGGGAGCTTTCCACATTCAAATACTTTTTGCCGTGGGTTTTGGCCAGTCGTGATAAAGTATGAAGCTTGCTGACTGTTCCCAGGTTGAAAAGCTTCCCATCTGATCCATTCTGCACAGAGGATAAAGTATAAATTTGTTAATATATTTTCTTGAATAATGGACAAGGCACCCGACAATTTCGCAGCCATGACTTGGATTGCAAACCTACTACAGCGCAAAGACGCGTTGTGTCAATGTCAGGCAGTGTGACAGTCCATTGTTTTCATGTGCCAAAACACACAGATGATGATTCCCCCCTCTTTGATTTACTGCGGTCGGCTAGTTCTGCAGATGCTTGATTGTCTTCACTGATTTTATCTAGTGCTGCAATGTCACAAACAGCGTTGTGCCTTTTTCCCTTACCATGATTTTTTTGGTGCTACAACAACAATTTCCGCATGTTTTACATACGCAGCCTAGCAGTCGCACGTTTTGACTGATGGCTTTATAAGTAAACTCTGTGAAATTCAAAAAACAAAACAGCTTTGCGACATCGCTCTTACTGAAAAGTGTTGGTGCTAGTATAATTCGCGATGCAAAAGGCAGTTCCTTTTAAAGCACATTTTATGTTTAGACATTGGTTTCCAAAATTGTAAGCTCTCCAACTATATTGCCTGTCTGCCTTCTGGCCAAACACCTGCTGCTAAAGCTAGCTCCAAAACAGGTTTACTTTCATAGTTATTTTCGTTTTTTGAAACACGACACTCCTTTATTGTAAAGAAACAAAATCTTGGTTTTATAGGAAAGCTCCCTAGATTTTCTTTGGTATATTTATGGTGTAGCGACCCCCTTGTGCTGCAGTTGCTGACTTCTGAGGGGAGAGAAGGACTGAGTCACAGCTGGGGGAGCTGCCTTTGCCACTGCTCTGTCTACAGGTTGACCATGAGAGCGCTGAGACAGGCCTGCCACAGGACCTAGCTTGTCCTGTCGTGCGTGACCAGGGCTGCCGTGCCTTACTGGGCCGCTTGAGGGCACCCCTCCAAACGTAGGAGCAGGAGCATTTCCTCCACCCTGCAACGCAGCTTGCTGCTGGCTTCGCATGGGTGAGAAGGGCTGGGGAGAGGGGGGAGTAGAGGGGGAGGGGCTTGCTGATGATGACAACCCCACGGGGAAGGGAGGTCGAGAAGGTGGTGAAGCATCAGCTGCGGTTTCTGGAGCCCTGTCGGCAGGTAGGCGTTTCCCTGGAGACATTGCTCGTTGCGCGGTCTCCACTGGACCCAAAGTCCCTTCTTGTTTGCTGCTGTGCCCTTCTTGTTTGCTGCTGGGCCCTGCTCTGTTCCCCTGCTGTGCCCTGCTTTCCTCCCCTGAACTCCTTCCCTCATTTGCATGCGGCTGCAAGCGCAGCACCCCTTGCTCCTCACCCTCATTGGACACCCCCCTCTCTGCCTTACGCGTGCTTGCTGCATGCAGATCTGTCGCTGTCTTTGTTGGGGGTATAGAGGGCATGCGAGATCGGGGGACCTGTGTATGCATGTTTGTGTGTTTGTTATAACCTGTTTCTGCTTCACAAGCTACCTGTAGCTATTTTTCGAGATCCAAGCTCCTTAGATCACAAACAAAGGAACAGGTTTGATGACGATTGCTGTAGGGCACACAGGATTGATTGCACACAAGCACACCTCGTTCGGGCCGTCTTGCTTCCAAAAGAATTGCTCTGCGTTGACCGGGTCTGCAATGGGCTCTTGTACAGGGGTTTGTGGATTGGGCTGTGGCGGTGCTTCCCTCTGTGTGTACGTGTATGTATGTGTGCGTATTTGTGTGATTGTGCGTGCATGCGTGCGTGTAAGCATGTACAAAAATTGTTAATCTGCACCCTTGATAGTCACCTTGAAAGTACGTGTGATTCCTTGCATGCTCATCAATGTGCGTACGCATCTACTACGGATCAGCTAAGTCGGCTGGCACCCTCACCTCTTTGGGTAATACCTCTGGGACCGTCCTTTGTGGCTCTTGCTCTGGTTGAGATATTGCTAGTGTTGGCTTTGGCTGAGGCATTTCCTGTGGCGGCTCCTGCTGCTCACTGCTGCTCTGCATTCTACGCGTCCTGCGGGGAGTTTTTAAAGGAGAGACATCTTGCGGTGGAGGTGGAGGGGACTGCGAAAGGTCCGGCACGCTGAAATGCTGCTGCTGCTGCTGCTGCTGCTGCTGCTCCAGCCGCTGCTGCTCCAGCCGCTGCTGCTCTTGCTGCTGCTGAGCAAGCTGCTGGCGCTGCTGCTCTTGGTGTTGCAGCTCCAGCTGCTGTTGCTGCTGCAAGGCAAGCTGCTGGCGCTGCTGCTCCTGTTGCTGCAGCTGCTGCTGCGCTAGGCGCTGCTGCCCATGCTGCAGCTGCTGCTGCTGCATTGCTAGCCGCAGGTGCTCCTGTTGCTGGAGGAGCTGCTGAGCCAACTGCTGCTGTTCTTGTTTTTGCTGCTGCTGCAGTTGCTGCTGCAGCTGCGCCCACTGCTGCTGCTGGTCCTGCATACAAATCACACCGGAAATCCGCCTTATAGGATGGTCCACCATTTCATTTGTTGTTCAAGACTGGAACTAGTAACAGAGGCCCCTATAGAGGGGTCTGAGAAGAAAAGGAGTTTGAGCTTGGTCAAAGTCTAGACTTCTAGGTCGAGGCTGCACAGCCATTTTGGTATCCTTAACTTTCTCTAGATCGTTACGCCAAGTGTAAAATCCCTCCCACCAACCACACGCTCCCTCTCACCCTCGCTCCTGGTATTAGTTGCAAAACCTGCATGCTGGACACCACAGGCTCACGGTTTCAACATCCACCTCCACCTCCACGTCCACACCCTTACAAATCAAACACCCACCCACATCCACATCCAAACACACAAACACAAACACAAACACACGCACACACCCTGGTAAGCACATGACACATGACGTTACCTGCAAGACTTGCATGCTGGACACCACTGGCTCACGGTTTTCAACCGGCACCGGCGCGAAGTAGGTGGCTTTGTGGGGCGAGCTTTGCTGCTGCAATGGAGCTGTATAGGAGACGACGGGAGCATCTAGCGCAGGCACCTCAATTTCGTGGACATCTGGCCGACCCTCCAGGTTTCCGTCATCAAAGACTCGGAGCTGCAAGGAGTGTGTGTCTCTATTTTGTGTCTGTGTGTTTGTGTGTTTGTGTGTTTGTGTTTGTGTGTGCGTGTGTGTGTATGCTTAGGCGTCAGCTGCATGAGTGCAAGTAGGAGTGCATATCTGTATACTTATTGCATGAGATCAGCCTTACACTCCGACGCATGTGACCCTGCTGCCCTGACGCTCACACCGGCACCACCCATCCAATTACCCATATCTCACGTACCCATACCCACACCCACATCCACATTGACACCCACCAACTCACCAACACCAACATGTCCCCCCCCCTCCCCCAAACACACACATACAGAATACACACACGTGCACACACCCATCCACCCACACCTACATGGATTTACATACCCCCTCCCCCTTAC
>Ga0307963_1002228_pt1:0-7500 | contig 15269 bp, 18 predicted proteins | sample OrgLakmetagen594_FD_201829 | JGI IMG/M metagenome (GOLD analysis project Ga0307963, IMG submission 201829) | Saline water microbial communities from Organic Lake, Antarctica - #594 | ecosystem: Environmental > Aquatic > Non-marine Saline and Alkaline > Saline | place: Antarctica: Organic...
TCCTCAGGCTACCCCACTGCCGACATTCTCACTAGCTCTGACCACCTCCGCAACACTGTGGACGACTACCAGCTGGAACTCTGGCCTCAAGCTGCATCATCAGCAAATATTGGTGAGGGCTTTGTCTTCTACACACACTCGCACACACACACACGCAGAAGCGCACACACACTCACAAACACACATACATACATACACACACATGCAGACGCACACACACACGCACACACGCACACACGCAGACACACACACACACACACACACACGTGAAAACACACACATGTAGACACACACCTATACACACACGCGCACACACACTTGCTCCCACAACCGCACGCACAAACGCAAATACACAAAAACAAACACAAGCACACTTCAGTTAACAAAGTTTGACATGACATTGCCATCAAAAGCTCAGAATGCTCTTTGTTTGGGATCTGCGTGCTTAGTTGATTGGTTGGCTTCGTAATCATAGCCTGGAGTCTTGACATTAGCATCGATCTTATATCTTTGGAGATCTACAACCTGCGAAGTGAGCATTTGCCTTTTTCCTGTTGCCGCCTCTCAAATACGCCTGCGTGTGTGTAAATCATTTGTTCACGCGCTCGTCACATTTGCGTCACTCTTGCTGCTACTGATGCTGCTGATGCTGCTGCTGAAAGTGTGCACTAAGGAACTTGCTCTTGCCTGTTGTGCGTCGTCGTGTTGGGTACGGTCTGGTTGGGAGCTGTGCCATTCCAGCGTGTACGTTTGCTAGTTGGTTTTTGCCTCGACGACTGCGCTCCTTTGTCCCTACATGCATGTGCATCCTGCTAGTATCCAGCACCATAATAAATGCCCTGGAGGCCAATGTTTGGCGGATGGGGTCGTGATGCGTGGGAATGACCAGTTGTGCACGGGGAAATGCTTACATGCAAGCCTGTGCTCCATGTTGCAGGCATCATGATGTTTCGTTCGAAGTCGCTAGAGCTGGTGAAAGAGTGGATTGATGTTATAGAGAAAGATGACAAGGTCTGGGACCAGAATGCCTTCAACGACCTGTTCAGGAGGTGCGTCTGTGCTGTGTGTGTATGTACATGTGAATGTGTATATGCTTGCATGTGTATATGTATGTGTGTACGAGTTCAGAGTGTTGTGAATGTGCGCTTGTGTGCAAGTGTGTGTGCAAGCACAATTTTATATGTCATTTCAGTCTACCCTAAATCCACTGTACCTATTCCCACCTGCATGCATGCAATTTTATTGCGAGCCACCTTCTCACATGTCCTTTCCCCCTTTACGACTCCCCTTCATTTTCCCACCCACTCGCTCACTTCCCCCCTTCCTCCCCTCCTTCCCCATCCTCGTACAGCCTTCGTAACCATCTAGTTGCCCTGTCCCCCACCCCACCTCCCTTGCTCACACGCCTAAACAATGTGTATTGCCGATCCATCGGCCCCTGAAGTACTGACCCTCTTTCTCCCCCCAACTCCTTTGCCCTCCATAAGCACCTTCTCACCCTGTCATTCATTTTATTTTTGTCCATACCCCCTTTCTGCTCCCACAGAGGCCTATCCATGATTCCTGAGGAGCCACAGCACCTGTTTAACGGCTACCACGGACAGCTGAAGATGGGCATCCTGCCTGTGTCGGCCTTCGCCAGCGGCCACACGTTTTTCACACAGCGCATGCACCAGACGCTGAAGCTGCAGGTGTGTGATTTTGTGTGATTTGGGATCCTCCATCACTGATCCGACCTACGATTGTGTGAGCGTCTCTAATCAAAAGGAAAGATGAGGGTGTGAAATCACTATGGCGGCACGGCTTTTGGCTTCAAAGGTCAGAAGGTGTTGGAAGTCCCTTAAAGACAGGCTTGGCAACTTTCTCAAGTTTAGGGGGTGTCCTCCTTACGCAGTCTACTAGGTTAACCCTGCACACCAAAACCTGTTGGCTGCTTATCGTGAAGAGAACTCGAATGGAAGGTGTAAGGTGCCCTCCCTTTCGTGTTGTATTTGTAAAGACCTCCACGTCCGTATGTTTGCCAACAAAGTGAATGTGTGTGTTTATGCGTGCGTGTGTGTGTGTCTGTAGGGGTTTGGTGCATGCAACTGTAGCCGAGTCATTGGTGTGACGGGTTCTCCCTTCATGTGTTGATGCCTCGCGAATGAACTGTGCACTTGTCTGCAAGCTGTAAGGCACCTCTGCAACACCAGAGTGCATGGGCTCCCACAAACGAGGTGTTGAGTGCACCAGCTTGCGTCAAGTTGCTACTCCTCACTGCCCACTCCTCTCCTTACACATATCATGCTATACCTGCACAGGCATGTGGGTGCAAAACGTCCCTCGCGCACGCACACACACATACACACATATACGTAAATCACATACCAACGAAGGCCACGCCAGCCGTACTGCCACTCTCAGACCTTTTCCAGGCAGCCCAATCGAAATTAAACACACACACATTCGCACATGTGCACCCCAACACACAAACAATGCACACACATATGCATACATGCACATCTGCACACACACACACACGCACACACACACACACACGGCCGTCCTGCCTGCAGCCGTACGCCCTGCACGCCACATTCCAGTTCTCGGGCACCCCAGGCAAACGGCACCGCATGCGGGAGTTCATGCTGTTCGACGACCCCCCTGAGTACTTTGACCACCCCGTGGGCTTTATGTCGTACAATGTGGGTGAATTATTGAAGTTTCAACCGGTTTGACAGGCCTGTAATTCAGCCATTGTGCAATGAGGACGTATGTGCGTATGTGTGCCCCTCAATTCAGGAGTACGCACATATATAGGTTTTACTCACAGTCTTGCTAAGCCTCACAGTCTCACCAAAGAATTGCTGGACGGATGGTGCATCACGTACACCGTGCAGTGTCTGTAGGAGACATGATCAAACCCAAGCAAGAGCTTACTTTCCGTGTCACGAAGCAAGAGCTTACTTTCCGTGTCACGCTGCACGCAAAGAGTGCGTGCAATGGCGTGCGTATGGGTGATTTCACACAGAAAGCTGTACTTTTCCGTGTCACGCTGCACGCAAAGAGCGCGTGTAGTGGCGTGCGTATGGGTGGTTTCATAAGGAGAAGGCTACCCAGTGAGTTTCTCGTAGTTGCCAAGCTGGTAAAACTTGCGTGTGCGTTGTGTGGTGTGTGCCCATGTGCAGGTAGAAAACTTGGACGAACTTATGAAGTACGCAGGACCGGCCACTGGGCGTATGAGTTTGGACAACGTGCAGGTGCGTGTTGAGTGTGAAGTTTGTGTGTGTGTGTGTGTGTGTGTGGGTGGGTGGGTGGGTGGGTGTGGGTGCGAAGACGTTTGTGTATGTTCTTGTGTGCTTGCGTGCGTGCTTGCGTGTGTGTGTGTCTATGTGAGTATGTGACGTGCATCAATAATCAATATGTCCAAGAATGAGTGTGAGCGCTTGGGTGTTTGTGTGAAGGGCAACCATGTTATTCTAGCCAACCTCATATATGACCATAAACTTGCACATAGACCATAAATACCGTATGTACACCTTGTGCGTTTGCTCTGGCCAACGCCATAAACTTACACTCTATAATGAGCAAAGCAGCAGCGCTGGGTTGGGCTACAGAAGGTGCGAGGGTGCGAGGGTGAAGTCGTAAGGAAGCAGGCAGGTGCACGCAAAAGGCCCCGCATACTGCTAAGAGGGTGAAGTCCTTGAGAAGTTGACAGATGCACCCAATAGGTCCCACAAATTGCAGCGTAATGGGGATGTAGAGGGAAAGCCAGCCCCTGGAGTCATATTCAGGGTAAGCTGGGCTTGCGAGGTAGGTTTAAGTAAGGGGTTTAGGACTAAGGAAATTTTCATTGGAAGCTGGGCTCTCAGGCTCAGTCAAATTACATGTTTAGCTAGAACAGCGTGGAAAAGGCTCAAGCCCTGTCATAGCTTCAAGTGCTGGGAGCCCTTCCATGCCAATTGTGTGTGTAAGAGAGAAAGAATAAGAGAGAAATAGGGAGAGAGAGAGAGAGAGAGAGAGAGAGAGAGAGAGAGAGAGGGGCGCTCCTCACTGTGCAGCTACAGCTGTTTGGATTGGCTCCCTGAGATCTACGTTGTGCCTCAGATGGCCTGGCGTTTGTGCTGCGTTAAAGAGCCCTTCCCATGCTCTTATCGGTTCCTACCGATTGCTTCCTCTCTTTCTTTGTGTGGTTGGAGTACGACAATGCCCTCATTATTGAGAAAAATATGAAAGCGACCTCATTGCCCTCATTGACCCTCACTCATGTGCTGCTACCCTCTTGCCAAAGGAGCTGTACTAGATCCAACAGTTCTTCTGCTTAACTTAGTGAGCCCCAGCCTCATGTCTCTCTTTGCTCGACGCAGGGCCACTTTGCCCTGGTCAACTTCCAACTGACACGCCTGCGCAACGCCTTTGCCATCTCCTCCATGCTGGGTCGGGCCCTGATCATCCCACAGATGTACTGCGGCTTGGACAGGTGGTGGGCGCCCCATGCAGGTGTGTGTGGTGCTTGTGTGAATATGTGTGTCTGTCCAATCTGTTCCTTGCTAAGACCTATTCATCCCACAGGTGTGCTGCAGATTGGACAGTTGGTGTTTGTGTGTGTGTGTGTTTGTGTGTGTGTGTGTGTGTGTGTGTGATATGAGCGCAAGTCCTTGTGGAGGTTATGAGAAAAATGTCTCAGCTCCTTTGACCAAATCTGCAATGCGTGGTGCAGGCGTTTGCATGCGTCTACCTACGTTTGCTGCCTCCTCAACTTCGTCTATCATGCCTCTACCCTCCCCATTTCGCAAACATGCACTTTTGCGTGCGCACGCGCAAACACACACACACACGCACATGTACACACGTATACACACACAAATGTACATACACACACGCGTACACACACGCACACACACACGTATACACACACGCACACACGTGTACGCACCTACACACACATGTGTACATACGCAGGCCGCATCCCTGGATCCCAATTCACCCTGCCCTTCCCTTGCCCCCTGGACCACGTGCTAGAGCTGGAGAGTGGCATGTCTCGCTTTATGGACCCCAACCAGTTTGGCAAGAGCACCGAGTTCCGGGAGCACTCGTTATTGCAAAATCGCAGGGTGCGTTCAGGATTTGCATTTGCTTAGGGCTGGCCTGAACAAAGTGTAATCAATATTTGTACGGGATTTCTGGCAGGGATAGGGACGTATGCATTTCTGGCAGGGACAAGGACATATTTCTGGCAGGGATAGCGACACTTTTCAAAGATCATCGATGTGTTTGTTCTGGCTGTGTTTTTCTGGCTGTGTTTTAAAAGCATTAAAACTTATGTTAGTGTTAAAACGGTCGAACAAGCAGACCGTGAGATCACTGAGCATAAGCCCAGGTGTACCTAGCCCAGGTGTACCCAGCCCAGGTGTATCCAGGAACTTCCTTCCTGTTGTGAATGGGGCACTCATACTTTGAGGGTATCAGGGTGGGAGGGGTGAATACCGCAACAGTTTGAAAAGCTGCAGCATGCTGTACTCTGTGAGCCTTTTGGTTGGCACAGGTTATGCGTTTGGTTGCAGATCATGAAGTGACTCCTTCTGGCAGTGAGGGGGCCTGAGTTCAAATGTTTTTGTAGGGTTGGCCAGGACCGTGTATATACACCATGTATAACTGTATGTTTGATGAACTCCCTGCCAGAAACACCGTATATACAACGTTTATACATGGTTCTGGCCAACCCTAGTCTTTTGACTTGCAGCATCATTTAACCGAGCTGCCCCAGAAGTATGCCGCTTTGAGTGTGGTGTGCAACGCCCACTTGGTGCAACGCCTCTGTGCCGCGTTGTGCTGTGCTTTGCAGATGAGCGATAGAGTGCGGAGCAGCAAGGTGGTGGTGGAGGTGTGTCCCCCGGGGCATCCAGAGTGCAGTGACGGCAACTCCCCTGCTCCCCTGGTGGTGAGTTCTCAGCTTATGGTTGTGTGTGGTTTTGTGTATATGAGGGTGTGTTTATGCAGGTGCAGGTGGCAATGGGGGTGAGTTTAAAAGACACTGGAACTAATTAACTGCTAGACTGCCTGATTCTTAACATTCTGAGCGTGTGGTTGTGTGTGGTTGTGTGTGTATATGAGGGTGTGGATGTGCAGGTGCAGGTGGGAATGGGGGTGGGCGTGGGCGTGGGTGTGGGTGTGGGTGTGGGTGTGGGTGTTTCTGCGTGCCTTTTCCCAGCTGGTTTTGCTAGAATGGGTGAGGTGCCATTGGCAAAATGTGCAAAAGTCTTAGCCAATCCAACTGCGCATAGCAAACATGACTATAAGTTGCGTCAAAATTAGGTTCAGTACTGGCCAGCACTATTCGTTCCACTCAATTTATAAAAGCAGTACTAACAAGGCCCTTCCAACCGCAAAGGCCAATCAATGCATCAGTTGCATCATCAAAGCACTGCTTGCGACGTGTGACAGCGCCAAGCGGATGCTTTGAAAACGCTCACAATGAGGGCAAGACAAACCTGCGTACTGATCGTCACACGTACAAACACAGGACGGACGAGTAAAGATTCAGGCTGGTCTGCTGTCAGAGCAGCTCCGTACGGCATTGAAAGCCACAGAGGGTGCCAAGATCTTGGACTTCTCTACCATGGCTGGGGCCTTTAAAAATCACACAGATCCAGGTGGGTGCTCGCGCCTATCTGCTGTAGAGAATGATGAGTCTGTATGAGAATGTTAACGTGCAGATGCCTGCCGGATGACCTGCATGTAAGGCGTGGGAGAGATCACCCGACGCACACACGCACACACACACACACACACAGACTCTCACTCACGCATACATACATATATACACACTGCACACACTCACCCACAAACCTACACACACACATCACTGCACAGCGGACTGGGTCCGCTTTGCCAATCGCATCAAGGGGTACACCAGCCTGTGGTGCTGCGTGGCTGCCCACCCTGGCCACGTGCATTATGATATGCTGTGGGATGTTCCACACCACAGTGACAAGTTTGGGCGGGTCTGGGAGCGGTGAGTGCTTTTATGCCCCCTTTTTGTGCCTTCATGCATTATGCTTTGGGATGTGGCTTGCTTTCAAGATGGAAAGGTCAGTGTATATGTACTTTATAGTGATGTGGTCGTTTGTGGTCGTTTGTAACCCTCATGATGTTGAGTGATAGTGCACGAAGCTGTTTAAATGTGGCACATCTGACCAGTTGGTATTCAAGCAAACAAATAGGCCCGTTGCTTTTGATGTGCTCGCTTAATTTTGTGTGGATGAGGCAACAACTTGGTAAGCATCGCTCTTTTTAGGTCGTTAGCATACCTCACCCTGATACTTGGGCGAAAAGAAGAGCTGTTGCTTCTGCTGTGCGAGCTCGCTTAGTCCCGTAATTCTTGGATGAGGCTGGCTGAGATCTTTGCAGCATCTTGCTGCATTACAAAATGTATGTACCCATCCGTCCTCTTTCGTTATACCTTCCTTATACCTTCAGGTGGGAGGCCAAGACTGGGCCATAACTTGCCCAGTGACTCTT